>Ga0209603_1000568_pt1 | contig 44273 bp, 45 predicted proteins | sample COGITO_mtgs_1206_FD_184812 | JGI IMG/M metagenome (GOLD analysis project Ga0209603, IMG submission 184812) | Pelagic marine microbial communities from North Sea - COGITO_mtgs_120607 (SPAdes) (version 2) | ecosystem: Environmental > Aquatic > Marine > Epipelagic ...
TGGTTTTCTCTTTTGGTGGCCAGTCAAGGGCATAAAATGCCCTAACCCACAAAGTGAAAGTCACCTAAGGATTAAGGCCCTCAATTTTATAAGGATTGACCTTAATTGTTTTCCATATTGACGTGCATGCCCAGATCCAGTAGTTGCATAAAATTCTTTACTGTTTTTCTAAAACAGAATGCTGTTTATCCGCAATTTTAACACTTTATCTCCGTAATACATTTAGGTTTTTATTAGTTTTATTGTAACCAAAACTAAAACCTATTGAAACCTACTTTGACCTGTCTGGGCTTTGCCCTGCTTTTATTTGTCTATTCCAACTGTGAAAAATCCAATAAAACTGCTTTCGAAAACTACTTTAAAGTAGCTGAAAAAAAGATATTCATAACCTCTGGGGCGATGGTTAAACTTTTGGACAATACATTTTTAAAAGATATGAAAGCCTTTTTGTTTGCTTCCGATGGCATTTCTTTTGAAACGAAGAGTGAAAATACGCTTCAAATCAAAGGTAAGGGAAGCCTATTAGGATTCATCATTCACAGCAATCAAGAAGATGCTTTAACGAGCGGTGACTACTTCATCAACCTCAGACCACCTTTCAAGGAAGGAGACATTGCTGTTGGATTTTACTCTATGAATTGGGATGAAAACGATAATGTCCTGTTTTATGAAAAAACTGTAGGGCCTTCTCTTTTGGCAGGTAAGATTTCCGTTTTACAAAAGCAAGATTTGATCTCTTTGTCATTCAATTTTACAGATGATGCTGGGAATCTTCTTACTGGAGTTTACAATGGAACACCCAAAAAAAATCTGATTTATAAAACAGACCAAATTGATTTTGAGGATTGATACTTCTAGCAAAATTATATAAATTGAGTTTTAAATTCATTGAATAATGAAACAATCATCGGTAAAAAGAATACTTATCTCATTACTTATTATAGCCTCTGTATCGTGTACGTTCCATAATCAAAAAAAACAATTTGCCAAACATATAATTCTAATCGGATCGGATGGATTTGGAGCATATGCAGTTAACAAAGCCAACATTCCAAACATCAAAGAAATGATGACCAATGGCAGTTATTCTCTAAAAGCGAGAGCTGTTCTTCCATCTTCCAGTGCCGTAAACTGGGCATCCATGATCATGGGATCAGGGCCAGAGCTACACGGTTATACCGAATGGGGAAGTAAGATCCCTAAACTCCCTTCTGCTAAAATCGGAAAAGAAGGTATATATCCCACAATATTCAGCCTGATTGATCAGCAAATTCCCAACACTAAAAAAGGGGTAGCCTATACTTGGGGTGGAATAGGTTATCTGTTTGAAAAAAATAGCGTTGATTTAGATTTTAATGGTAATTCAGATAAGGAGACGGTTGACAAAGCCCTTGATTTTATTGTAAATGACAAACCTGTTCTAACTTTTATACACTTAAGTGAACCCGATCATGCTGGTCATGAAATAGGTCATGATACTCCAACCTATTATAAAGCTGTAGAAAAAATTGACGCATTGGTGGGCAAAATAATCGAGACGCTAGAAAAACAAAAAATGATGGGAGAAACCATCATCCTATTCAGTTCAGATCATGGAGGAATAAATAAAGGACACGGTGGAAAAACATTATTGGAGGTGGAAATTCCTTGGATAGTTTATGGCAAAGGCATACATCAACAAAAATTAGAGGAAACTATTGTTACCTATGATACTGGGGCGACCATCGCTTTCTTATTGGGATTGAAAATTCCAGAATTTTGGAGAGGAAAACCAATCAAAAGTATAGTAGAATAATTACGATAGGTATTCTAAAACTTCAAACTTACTTGTCTACCACCCTAACATCATCCAAGCCAGAGGTCCTATTGATATTCATCTCAAAAAAGGTAAGGAAGGAATCATTGAAGTAACCACAAGTGACAACCTCCACCAATATCTCGAGGTGGAGAGTAAAAACAACGGCTTGGAGATTAGTCTTAAAAGAGGAGTAAACATAAGAAATGGACATTTTGAACTCAATGTTCCCTTTGAAAGTCTTTCAAAAATAAAATTAAGTGGCTCTGGAACAATCGACACCCAAGATCCCATTACAGGAAAAATATTAGAAGTATCATTGTCTGGATCGGGAGATATTGATCTAGATCTCAAAACTCAAGAAGTAAATATACAGGTAAGCGGATCGGGAGATATCGAGCTTTCCGGAACTTCCGAAAACCTCAATCTTCAGATCAGTGGAAGTGCTGACTATAGTGGATTAGCATTGGACACCCAAAATACTTCTATCGAAATTTCAGGATCGGGGGATGCAAATGTGGTCGCTCATAAAACGTTAAATGCCAGAATAAGTGGATCAGGATCTGTCCATTACAAGGGAAAACCCGATAAAATTAATACCAAAGTTTCTGGAAGTGGGAGTATTAAGACCATTGATTAAAGTTGAAAAGAGGTGAAATACAGGAAATGGAAACCCAAAAAGAATTACTCCAATCCTTCGGGATATAAAAAGTGGTTGTAAGGAAAGCGGGTGATGTGAATTTTTCGGGTTTCTTCATAAACCCTTTCTCTAAAAGCCTTAAGGTTTTCTTTGTTTAAAGCAGAAATAAAAAGGGCCCTATCGTTGACCCGATGCATCCAAGTATTTTGCCATTCTTCAAGGCTGTAGTGCTTTGAGGTTCGAACTGCAACCAAATCTGTATCGTCCCATGGTTCGGGCTGGTAGGCATCGATTTTATTGAACACCATTAGGGTCGGTTTGTCCAAGCTTTTGATTTCGCTGAGAATCTGATTTACGGATTCAATATGTTCTTCAAAGTTGGGATGAGAAATATCCACCACATGCAACAACAAATCGGCCTCTTGTACTTCGTCCAAAGTGCTTTTGAAAGATTCCACTAGCTGGGTGGGTAATTTGCGAATAAAGCCCACTGTATCGCTCAGTAAAAAAGGTAAATTCCCTATTACTACTTTACGAACTGTGGTATCTAGGGTGGCAAAAAGTTTATTTTCAGCAAAGACTTCGCTTTTGGCAATGACATTCATCAAGGTAGATTTACCCACATTGGTATAACCGACCAATGCCACCCTTACCAGTGCACCACGATTGCCTCTTTGAGTCGCCATCTGTTTGTCAATCGTAATCAGCTTTTTCTTTAAAAGCGAAATTTTATCTCTGACGATACGGCGATCGGTTTCGATTTCCGTTTCCCCAGGTCCTCTCATTCCAATTCCCCCCCGTTGACGTTCCAAGTGTGTCCAAAGGCCTTTCAATCGGGGCAGTAAATATTCGTATTGTGCCAACTCCACTTGAGTACGGGCATAACTGGTTTGGGCACGCTGGGCAAAAATATCAAGAATTAAACCTGTACGGTCAAGAATCTTACAACGCAATATTTTTTCAATATTCCCCTGTTGTGCTGGGGTTAACTCATCGTCAAATACAACCGTAGTGATTTCATTTTCATCGACATAGTTTTCAACTTCCGTCATTTTTCCAGAACCGATAAAAGTTTTTGGATTTGGAATTTGCATTTTTTGGACAAAGCGTTTGCGTACGACTCCTCCAGCAGTGTGGGTCAAAAAAGCCAGTTCATCCAAGTATTCTTTGGATTGGGTGGCATCCTGTTGGCTATTGATTATCCCTACAATTACAGTTTTTTCAAGGGTAAGCGATTTGGCTTCAATCATCGGCTTACTTTTTCCAAGTTTTTATGGCCATTTTCTTTCCGTCAAATTCGGCATAGGTAAAGTAGGTAATCCAATCACCCAGGTTGATGTAGTGGGAACTTTTATTCAATTCGATTTCCATAGGCAGGTGTCGGTGTCCAAAAACAAAATAGTCAAAATGTTCCTCCTGAAGCTTCCTTTTGGAGTAGGCCACCAACCACTCTTTGTCTTCTCCTAAGAACTTGACGTCCTCATCTCCAGAGATCAGTTTGTTTTTTTGGGAGAGGTATTGGCCCAGTCGCATACCCCAATCAGGGTGTAACCAACGAAATAACCATTTGGAAAGTGGATTGGTAAATAGTTTTTTCATCATTTTATATCCCTTATCATCTGGACCCAGACCGTCACCATGACCAATAAATAAACGGCTGTCACCCACAGTCAACCTTATAGGTTCGTGGTAGACAGTAATACCCAATTCTTTTTGGAAATAATCCCGCATCCACAGATCGTGGTTACCCACAAAAAAGATGATGGGGATACCCGCATCTGAAATTTCAGCTAACTTACCCAATACTCTGACAAATCCTTTGGGGACAACTGTTTTGTATTCAAACCAAAAATCAAATAGATCACCCAATAAATAAATTGCCGCAGCATCTTTTCTAACCTCCTCCAGCCAGTCCACAAAATATTTTTCACGAACCCGACTCTCATCACTATTGGGTAGCCCCAAATGATTGTCAGAGGCAAAATAGATTTTTTTGTTTTTTGGAAGCTCCATGATGATACTATTCTACCTAACCTATTGCTTGATCTAAGTCTTCAATCAAATCCTGTACATCTTCAATACCAACACTGAGTCGAATCAAACCATCCACCACACCACTTTTTTCCCTGACCGCTTTCGGGATAGAAGCATGGGTCATGGAAGCTGGGTGTCCCGCCAGACTTTCTACCCCTCCCAAAGACTCTGCCAAGGTGAAGACTTTTAAATTTTCTACTATTGACATGGCGGTTTTTAAGTCTCCTCCTTTAGGAACAAAAGAGAGCATTCCACCAAAGGCATTCATTTGGGTTTTGGCCACCTCGTGATTGGGATGATCTTCAAAACCAGGCCAATACACTTTTTCGATTTCGGGATGTTGTTGAAGGTAAATGGCTACTGCTGCCCCATTTTCACAATGCCTTTGCATCCTTATGTGAAGGGTTTTGATTCCTCTTAGGGTGAGAAAACAATCCATGGGTCCAGGAACTGCCCCACCAGAGTTTTGGATAAAAGCGAGCTTTTCTTGGAGGATGTCGTCGTTGACTACCAAAAGTCCCAAAACGGTATCGCTGTGACCCGCAAGGTATTTAGTGGCGGAATGTAAAACGATGTCTGCTCCTAGATCAAGTGGTTGTTGTAAATAGGGGGAGGCAAAAGTATTGTCAACTGCTACCAGAGTATTTTTAGATTTTCCTAAAGCGGCAATGGCTCTGATATCCACCACTTTCATCATGGGGTTAGTGGGTGTTTCTATCCAGATTAATTTTGTGTTGTCATTAAGGTATTGGGCCACATTAGCGGCCTTTTCCATATTGACAAAGTGGATTTTCAATCCATATTTTTCGAAAATTTGTGTCAACAGACGATAGGATCCACCATATAGATCATCGGTAGAGATGATTTCGTCTCCCGGTTTAAAGAGCTTGAGTACGGTATCCATTGCCGCCATACCAGAGGCAAAGGCCAAGCCGTGTTTTGCGTTTTCGATACTGGCAATGGACCTTTCCAAAGCGGTTCGCGTTGGATTGTGGGTACGACTGTATTCGTATCCCTTGTGCCCTCCCGGTGAAGTTTGTGCATAGGTAGAGGTTTGATAAATCGGTGGCATGACCGATCCATAGGCTTTATCTGGCTCCTGCCCCCCATGGATAGTCGCACTATTAAAACGTAATTTTTTATTCATTACTGTATTCTTTAACCCTACAAAGGTATTGGATTTTAAAGAAAGTCTGTCCCAATTCGTAACTCATAATCTCCTTGTATATACAAGTAGGTTCTTTTTTAACTTTTATAATCTCAAAAAAAAATAGAATTGAAAAAAACACAGATTATTGGCATTTAATTATCGGTCGAAATACCATTTCTTTGCAATATAAATTTTAGCATGAACTATTTTTTGTTTTTGAGTAGTTGTTCTACCTGTAAGAGAATCCTCGAAGAGTTGATACTCCCAAAAGAAGTTGTCTTGATTGACATCAAAAAAGACCCACTAACCGAAGAACAGTTGGCCATTTTACACAAGGCTGTGGGAAGCTATGAGGCTTTGATCAATAAACGCGCACAATTGTTTAAACAACGACAAATCGACACCAAAAAGTTAACAGAAGAAAATGCTAAGATTTTACTTTTAGATCACTATACTTTTCTCAAACGTCCTGTTTTGGTATACCGCAATAAAGTCTTTGTGGGTAACAGCAAAGCAGTAGTTGCCGAGGCCAAAAAATGGGTAGATGAACACTAGATCATGGGCGCTGTTGGCGGCCGGAGGAGCTACCATGATCTATGGATTGAACCACACGGTAGCCAAGGTAGTGATGCCAGTGTATGTTGGAGCCTTTGGTTTCATCTTTATACGTACTGCTGGAGCAGCCATCCTCTTTTGGTTACTAAGTTTGGTATTGCCTAAGGAAAAAATTGAACGTGTAGATTACCTACGGTTATTTTTGGCCGCTTTGATGGGGATGTGTATAAATATGCTTTCTTTTTTCAAAGGGTTGGAGTTGTCTACTCCAGTAAACAGCGGCATTTTTGCCACTACTAATCCAATCATTATCCTCTTACTTTCCTATCTTTTTCTAAGCGAAAAAATTGGAATGCGGAAATTTTTGGGGATTACAATGGGATTCGCAGGCGCTTTAATATTGGTTCTCTTCGGCACTCAAAATACCGCTTCAGCCCCCAATATACTGTTGGGAAATATTTTATTTATGGTCAACTCTGTCTTCTTCTCAGCTTTTATCATTGTGGTCAAACCCTTGTCTGAGAAATACAATACCGTTACCATCATGAAATGGTTGTTTTTGATTGGCTTTATACTAACTTTTCCAATTACTATTGGCGAATATTCTGAAGTCGAATGGTCAACGATGCCCTATGATATCCTTTGGAGGATTGCCTTTGTGGTATTGGGAACCACCTTTTCTACTTATCTACTCAACCTTTATGCCTTAAAAAATTTACAAGCTTCGACCGTAGGCGCTTTTGCCTATGCACAACCAGTCATCGCCATAGGGTATGCAGTCTATACTGGAAATGATGTCTTGGATGGGGTCAAAACTTTAGCCTGTTTAATAATTATGTTGGGGGTTTATCTGGTCTCCAAAAAACCATTGAAAACAAACAATAAAGCTAAAACTATCTAAAAAAAGTATTACTGTGGAGACTAATTATTCATTGTTTATTATTTTTGGAAAAAACATAATTTAATAACATTATTCATGAAAAAATCCTTGGGATTATTGTTTGTTTTAGTTTTAGTGACTGCATGCGGTCCGAAAAAAGAAAAAAAGAAATCTTTTGAGTACAAACGTACGACTACAGAAGAAAAAGTTAAAAAAGAAAAAGCTGAAGAAACTCCTATCAATATTGCAAATCAAGGTATAGGTCCAATTGAATCAATGGTTTTTGACGCCGATATCGATCAAACATTGGCCGATGAAGGAGCTGGTATTTTCAAACAAAAGTGTACGGCTTGCCATATGCCCGACCGAAAGTTGATCGGCCCTGCTGTTAAAGGCATTTATGAACGTAGAAGTCCAGCTTGGGTGATGAATATGATATTGAACCCCACCGAAATGTTGCAAAAGGATGAAACCGCCATCGCTTTGTTAAAGGAATACAACAATGTGATGATGCTCAATCAAAACCTGTCCAAAAAGGAAGCCCGTGCTTTGGCAGAATATTTTAGGACCCTATAGCGACCAAGCTTTACCTCCAGTGGCCTCCATCAAATCAACACATCCTTTTTGTTCTCCAGGAATAGGAGCATAGGCCATTATGTTTTCACCAATGTATTCATTGGTTTTAAAGGCATTTATGGTCATGGAACGGAGTTGAACTGCAAAAGCATAAGCCACGGCTGTTACAGAAGCATTATGGTTGCTGTCTTCTTTAGTAGCTTTTTGATAGGCCTTATTTTCTTTGCCCCAGGTCTTTTGTTGCTCTTGATCTGCTTTGAGATATTTGGCCAATTGGGTATCAAGGTCTGATCTGTTTAAATCCGCTACGCTTTCTTTTCCAGACTCTTCAAGTGAAACACTGATAAAATGATTCAAACCATTGGCAATGCCTTTTTGAGCTTTTTTGTTGAGAATAGTATCGATGAATCCATCTAAAAACTCAGGCAATTTTAATTCGATTGCCCCTGGAATATCCGTTTTTGGAATGATCAAGTCCATCAATTGTGATACAACCGAAAATTCATCTTTAGAAAAATGAATAGCGGTGAATGATGAGGTCTGGCTCTGGCAACTTTGAAGCATCCCGACCACCGCTGGGGTAACAGTAATGGCTGTTGTTCCAAAACCAATGGTTCTTAAAGCTTTTCTTCTGTCCATATTACGTTTGATTATAAATTCATTTTTTTAAGTTCTTTTACTGCATGATCCACTGCTCGAGCAGTCAATGCCATATAGGTTAACGATGGATTCTGGTTCCCAGCGGAGGTCATCCCTGATCCATCAGTAACGTAAACATTGGCTACTTCATGGAGTTGATTGTACTTATTAAGTACAGAAGTTTTGGGGTCACGTCCCATTCTGGCGGTGCCCATCTCATGGATTCCCAATCCCATGGAATATCCTTTATCGAATTGCTCGATGTTTTTAAAGCCTGCAGCATCAAGCATTTCAGCAGCCTGCACCATGATGTCTTTACGCATGATTTTTTCATTCTCTTTGATCTCGGCATCAAAGGTAACCGTGGGCAGTCCCCATTGGTCTTTTTTGTTGTGGTCCAGATACATTTTATTGTCATGATAGGGCAAGGTCTCACCAAAACCAGTCATTCCAATACGCCATCCACCAGGAGCCATTACTGCTTCTTTGAGATCTTGGCCATAGCCCATCTCATTAACGATTTCAGTCCAATTTCCTCGAGAAGCTCCACCTTGATATCCATAGCCTCTGATATAGTCTTTACGATTGGTAGCTCCGCCTATATTTCTAAAACGTGGAATATATATTCCGTTGGGTCTTCTCCCTGTGTAATATTTATCTTCATGTCCCTCAACATTGGCAGTGGCTCCCAGTCTAAAATGGTGATCCATAAGGTTATGTCCCAATTCTCCAGAATCATTACCCATTCCGTTGGGGAAGCGATCTGAAGTGGATTGCATCAAAATGGAAGTGGAGGCCACCGTAGAAGCACAAAGAAAAACAACTTTCGCTTTAAAATCAATAACCTCATTGGTTTCGGCATCGATCATTCTAACGCCAGTGGCTTTCTTGCTGTCCGTGTCATACAAAACTTCACTGACAACTGAATTCGGTCTAAGAGTCATATTGCCAGTAGCTTCTGCTGCTGGTAATGTAGAAGAATTACTACTGAAGTAGGCTCCAAATGGACAACCTCTTCGACAACGGTTTCTGTATTGACAAGTATTTCTTCCCAAGCCTGGTTTTGTACCTTCGGTAATGTGGGCAACCCTTCCAATGGTAATGACACGGTCGGTATATTTTTTTGCTACTGCATTTTTTAATTCATCTTCGACACAATTGAGCTGCATAGGTTTGAGAAACTCACTGTCAGGTAAATGCGGTAACCCTAATTTTTCTCCACTGATGCCTACATATTTTTCTACATAGCTGTACCAAGGAGCAAGGTCTTTGTAACGAATGGGCCAATCAACAGCCACGCCGTCTTTGGCATTGGCTTCAAAATCAAAATCACTCATTCGGTAACTTTGTCTTCCCCAAAGTAACGATCGTCCCCCCACATGATACCCTCTAATCCAATCAAAACGTTTGTCTTCATTATAGGGATGCTTGTTGTCATCCACAAAAAAGTGAGAAGTGGATTCAGTATTTACATAATTGGTTCGACTCTGTTTGGGTTGCCGTTTTCTAATTTCTTGGGTGATTTTATCTCCCGCCTTGAAATCCCATTTATCCATATTGGCTGTGGGATAATCTACAGGGTGTTGCACCATGGGACCTCTTTCCAATACAAGTGTTTTCAGTCCTTTTTCGCATAATTCTTTGGCGGCCCATCCTCCGCTGATTCCAGTTCCCACTACAATGGCGTCATAAGTATTATTCATAGTGTTTTCAATGAGGTTTAAATTATTAATCTTGTAAAAATATCTTTTTGAAAGACAAACGACAAAAAAAATAGCTTTTTTTCAATCTGGGTTACAAAATTTATAGAATAAAGCTGCTTGGTTTTGCGAGTAAAAGGATTTGATAGCCTAATCAATTATTGAACTCTGAATCCATTTTGGTTTTGAAAAATTAATCCTATTTTTACTCGAAACAGTAAAATAAAAAAAATGAGTAAAATTCGACTGGGCGTATTGGGCGGTGGTGGCGACTCCCTGATTGGGGTTCTGCACCGAGTGGCTTCCTATATGTATGACCGCTACGATATTGTGGGGGGCGTTTTTAATCCTAACTATGAGGAGAACATCAAATTTGCCAAACAAATTGGCGTAAATACTGAAAGGGTTTATAAGGATTTTGACGAATTTGTAGCTGTAGAATCTGCCAAACCCGAAAGCGAAAGAGTAGAAGTAGTTTCCGTTTTGACCCCCAATTTTTTGCATTACCCCATGGCCAAAAAACTTTTGGAAAATGGTTTTAATGTGATTTGTGAAAAACCTTTGACTACTTCACTGGTGGAAGCACAAGAATTACAAGCCCTTCAAAAAAAGCACAATGCCATTTTTGCGGTGACCTATACCTATACGGGCTACCCCATGGTTAGAGAAATGAAAGACATGATTGCCAATGGTATTATTGGTGATATTCACAAAGTAGATTTACAATACTATCAAGGTTGGATTAATCCCGTCATCCACGACAAAGAAAAGAGAAGTAAAGTATGGCGATTGGATCCCAAAAAAGCAGGGATTAGTTCTTGTATAGGAGACATTGGCACTCATATTTTTAATATGGTAGAATATGTAACAGGTATGGAGGTTTCCGAGTTACTCTCAGATCTCAATACTTTGTATGACGACAATCCACTGGACATTGACGGATCCATTTTGATCCGAATGGAAAATAATGTAAAAGGATTACTCCGTGCCAGTCAAATTGCGACAGGAGAGGAAAACAACATCACTATAGCCATATACGGACGAGATGGTGCTTTGAAATGGGAACAAGAAAATCCAAATTACTTGTACCTCCTTAAAGACGATGAACCCAGAAAATTAATCAAACCTGGAAATGCTGCTTACAATACGGACGTATCTCTTGATGGAACTAAATTACCAGCGGGTCATCCCGAAGGGATTTTTGATGCCATGGGTAATATCTACAAGGGAGTTGCCAAGGCACTCAGGAAAGAAAAATCCTACAATGGAGAATTTCCTACACTTTATGAAGGTGTTAGAGGGATGTTGTTTATCGAAAAAACTGTAGAATCAAATCAAAAAGGAAACGTATGGGTAAGCATGGAAAATCAATGAAAACCATAAAAGGACCTGCGGTATTTTTAGCGCAGTTTGTCGATAAAAAAGCCCCTTTTAATTCTTTGGATGGCCTGTGTCAATGGGCCTCCGATTTGGGGTACAAAGGTATTCAAATACCCACTTGGGAAAGTTTTTTGATCGATTTGGACAAAGCGGCAGAAAGTCAAACCTATTGCGACGAATTGAAAGGAAAAATCAATTCCTATGGCCTAGAAATTACTGAACTCTCTACTCACTTGCAAGGGCAGTTGGTAGCCGTTCATCCTGCCTATGACTTGATGTTTGATAATTTTGCACCCGATGCCTACAAGAATAACCCCAAAGCCCGAACACAATGGGCCATAGAAACCCTGAAAAAAGCAGCAAAAGCAAGTAAAAGACTTGGTCTTAATGCCCATGCTACCTTTTCGGGGGCATTGTTATGGCACACATGGCATCCTTGGCCACAACGCCCCGATGGTTTGGTTGAGATGGGATTTAAGGAGTTGGCTAACAGGTGGTTGCCCATTCTCAATACATTTGATGATAACGGGGTGGACGTTTGCTACGAAATTCACCCGGGCGAAGACCTCCATGATGGCGTAACCTTTGAACGTTTTTTGGAAGCCACTGGAAATCACAAAAGGGTTAACATACTCTATGACCCCAGCCACTTTGTACTGCAACAACTAGACTATATTGAATACATTGATCACTACCACGAATTTATCAAATCTTTCCACGTTAAAGACTCTGAATTCAAACCCAATGGTAAAAAAGGAGCTTTCGGAGGCTATGGCGATTGGATTGATCGCGCAGGACGCTATCGTTCTCCTGGCGATGGACAAATTGATTTCAAAACTATTTTTACCAAGCTTACAGAATACGGATGTGATGTTTGGGCGGTGATGGAATGGGAATGTTGTATCAAAAGTCCCGAACAGGGAGCCCGTGAAGGCGCCTCTTTTATTCAGTCACACATCATCGAAGCCACTCAAAAAACTTTTGATGACTTTGCTGGATCTGAAATCGATGAAAATCATCTCAAAAAAATACTTAATATTTAAAAACCACACCATGAAAAAAATACTATTTATCCTTTTGATTTCAAGCAGTATCGCTTGTAAGCAAAACCCGAAAAAAAAGACAACAACTGCAGAAGCTGCCCCTACAGAAAAGGAGTGGGTCGATCTATTTGATGGTGTTTCCTTTGCGGGTTGGCATCAATTTAACAGTTCCGAAATGAGCTCAGCATGGATAATTGAAGAGGGTGCTATGGTCTTTGATCCTTCCAAAAAAGAAAAAGGAACAAGACACGATATCGTTACCGACAAAGAGTATACCAATTTTGAGCTTTCCATGGAATGGAAGATAGCGGAAGTAGGAAACAGTGGAATTTTTTGGGGTGTCAAAGAAGGAGAAAACTACAAAACACCCTATCAAACTGGACCCGAAATCCAAGTATTAGACAATGAACGTCATCCAGACTCTTTCCAAAACCCAAATTATCATCAAGCTGGAGCGCTATACGATATGGTACAGCCTTCACAAGATGTCTGCAAACCTGCAGGGGAATGGAATCATGTAGTGATCTCCATTGATTACAACTCCAACAAGGCCAGTGTAAAACTCAACAATGTAGAAATTGTGACTTTTGCGCTCAGCGGACCAGACTGGGATACTTTAATTGCTAACTCTAAGTTTGCCGACTGGGAAGATTTTGCGAAATTTAAAACAGGTAAAATTGGTTTACAAGACCATGGTGATAAAGTAAGTTATCGCAATATTAAAATTAGAGAACTATAGGCCTCCTATGATCCAATCAATGACTGGCTATGGAAGAGCCGAAATACAATTTGAAAACAAAAATTATGTTTTAGAGTTGCGCTCACTCAACAGTAAGGGCTTGGAACTCAACGCGCGACTGCCTGTCTATGTTCGGGAAATTGAAATTCAGTTAAAAAAAATAATTGGAGAAGCTCTTAAAAGAGGTAAAATCGATTTAACTCTCAACATTGAGAACATGAGCAATTCAACCGCTAAGACGATCAATGTGGACACTGTTAATCAATACATTGAACAACTGAAAGACATTGAGGATGGAGATCGAATGGAGCTACTTAAAATGGCTCTAAAATTGCCCGATACACTCAAGACAGAGATGGAAGATTTTGAAGAAGAGGAAATTCAAATGTTAGAAGCCTTGTTAAGAAAAGCCATCGATGCTTTGAATGGGTTCCGATCGGATGAAGGAAAAATCCTCCAAAGCGAATTTAATAAAAGACTGGTCAATCTGGAGACCCTTTCAAAAGAAGTCGAAACTATTGATCCCAAAAGAAGTACTAAAATCCAAGAAAAATTAAAATCTTCATTGGAAACCCTTCAGGTAGAAGTGGATCAAAATCGATTTGAACAGGAGTTGATTTATTATTTAGAAAAGTATGATATTACGGAAGAAAAAGTCCGACTAAAAAACCATATCGATTATTTTAAAAATACATTAGAAAACCCTGTTTCTAATGGCAAAAAACTTGGTTTTATAACTCAAGAAATGGGCAGAGAGATCAATACTATAGGGTCAAAAGCCAATCATGCTGATCTGCAAAAACTGGTCATCCAAATGAAAGATGAGCTGGAAAAAATAAAGGAGCAACTACTCAACGTTTTATAATTGAAAGAAGGGAAACTCATTGTTGTTTCGGCTCCCTCTGGAAGTGGTAAATCCACTTTAGTTCGTGCTTTACTGGACAGACAACTTCCATTGGCTTTTTCCATCTCCGCTACTTCTCGTCCGCCTCGTGGTAAAGAACAAGACGGTATCGATTATCATTTTCTGAGTCTCGAAAATTTCAAAAAAAAAATTGAGGAAAATGCCTTTGTCGAGTACGAGGAGGTCTACCCCAATAAATTCTATGGTACCCTTCGTTCTGAGCTAGAGAGCAAGTGGTCTACTGGCCAACACATCATTTTTGATGTCGACGTTGTAGGCGGCCTTAATATCAAATCACAATACCCCAAACAGACCTTAGCGCTTTTTATTCAAGCACCCAACTTGAAGATCTTAGAACAAAGGTTGCGGTCAAGAGGAACAGAAAATGAAATCCTGATTCAAGAACGTCTTACCAAAGCAACAATAGAAATGGAATCTGCCTTAAATTTTGATGCAGTGATAATCAATGACGATTTGGACAAGGCCAAAAAAGAGATCATTCAACGGGTCCAAGATTTTCTCGATCAAACAGAATAGATGAAACGTATAGGACTCTTTTTTGGTTCCTTCAATCCCATCCATCTGGGGCACTTGGCTATTGCTAATTTTTTTGCTGAAAATAGTGAGCTAGAAGAGATATGGCTGGTCATAAGCCCACAGAGTCCTTTTAAAGAAAAAGAATTTTTGATGAAAAACGAGCATCGTTTGGCCATGGTCAAAATGGCAATTGAAGGCAAGCCTAAACTGAAAGTCTGCGCAGAAGAATTCAATTTGCCTTCTCCCAATTATACGATTGACAGCCTACTTCATTTGAAAAAAAAATATCCCGAATATCAATATAGTTTGATTTTGGGACAGGACAATATTGCTCATTTTGACCAATGGAAATCATATCAGCAAATTTTGGAACAGTTTGAACTCTTTGTTTATCCCCGATCTGAATCCGACACAATACCGGCAGCACTTTCAAACCATCCGAAAATTATTTATTTTAGAGCCTCTTTAATGGAAGTTTCAGCCACTGCAATTCGAAATGCAATTAAAAATAAAAAATCATTGACGAATTTAATCCCACCAAAAATTCAAGATTATATTCGAAAATTCAATCCCTATTAAATAGACATAGAAATGAAAACCAGCAAATCAAGTGAAATATTTTTAAAAACCTCCACTACAGATTGGGAGGAATTAGAACCAAAGATCAAAAGAAAAATCTTGGGCTATGACGATCAACTCATGTTGGTTCAGGTTCATTTTGAAAAAGGGGGCATTGGAGCCGAACACCAACATCACCACTCCCAATCCACCCTAGTTGCATCGGGTGTGTTTGAAATTACAATCGATGGGGTTAGCCAATATTTGGAAAAAGGGGATTCTTTCTACGTCCCACCCAATACACTCCACAGTGCGGTTTGTATTGAGCAAGGAGAGCTCATCGATGCCTTTAGTCCCATTAGGGAAGATTTTATTGGTTAAAAATCACCGAGTATTTTCCGTTTCCAAAATGTCATGCAATATTGCAGTGATGTTTTCCCTACTCCATTTTTTAATCTCAGGCATATCGTTTTTTGCCTTTCCTTTTTGTTGCGCTGCTTTGTCAATAAAAGTTTTTAGAGCGCTCGTTTTGAAAGCAGGGATCATTTTCGCAAAAGAGGCGGTGGCAAGAAACCTTCCAGCCTCCGATTGGGCATCGCCTATAGAAAGCACAGGAACTCCTGTGGCCAAGTATTCCAATAGTTTACCAGAAATCATGTCTTGATCGGCTCCTTTAAAGATAAAATTGAGTAATAAATCGCCGCTTTTCATCAATGCAATGGCTTCTTTGTGAGAGAGATAGCCTTTGTTTTCTATGATAATTTTAGGAGCGGTAATTTTGATTTTATCAATTGAGCTATCGGCTATATTTCCCGCCAAAGAGAGTTGAATATCGTACTGATCTGCAAATTTATTCAACACTTCCATCACGGGTAGGTAGTCTTGGTTTTCGGTCAATAAACCAGTAAAAACCACATGAAAAACCTCACGGCTGGTTTTGGGAATCGAGGACATTAGGGCTTCGTCATACCCATTAGGCAAGACGTGAAAGCGCTGCTTTGGTGCTTTATATTGAAGTTTTTGAACCAGACTTCCTCCCACTGTCGTCATTATACCATCGGCAGTTTGCAACACTTTTTGTTCCCAATTGGCATCTTTCTTTTTGGCCCAAGTAGAACGGTATAAATCTTTATTATAAAAAATATCCGTCCACGGATCACGAAAATCTGCCCACCACTGGATACCAAATGCTGCTTTTAGTTCTAGGCCTATCAAATGAGTAGAATGCGGGGGACCTGTGGTAATGACTTTTTGAATCCCTTCATTTTGAAGTAGTTTTTTTGCTTCTTTTTTGGCAAAGACATTCCAACCCTTTCGGGCATCAGGAATAAAAAAATTACCTCTTACAAATGCAGCGACTTTGGCCAGAAATCCTTTTTTAGAAACTTGACCCTGTGGTATCCCTTTGTTTGGCGAACCCGTAAGCAATCTTGAATAGGCCTTTAAAGGTTCTTTGGTATGGGTCTTTATTACCCGAATATCCCTAACCTCTTCTAAAAGTTCATTATCCAAAACGGGATAAGAAGCTTGTGTTTCATCAACGGTAATAATATAGGGTTCCCATCCCAGTTGCTTGAGGTATTTGGCAAAATACATCCACCGTTGTACACCCGATCCCCCCGAGGGAGGCCAGTAATAAGTCAAAATCAATACTTTTTTGGAATTCTTCAAAAATTACGGCTTACTCAAAAGTAACTATTTCTTTTTTTTATAGAGAGGAACAGAAGAACAGGCTTCTCCATAAAAAAGGCTTTTGACGATAGGCTGAAGTTTGGCGATTAGTTGGACATAGGCATCTTGAGGAACGGTTTTGTCGCTACAGCCTTTGATGATAACTGGTTTCTCTTTGAAGGGAGTCACATCTAGAAGTTGGATTTCCTCGGAAAATAGCTGTACCTCCAAATCTTCTAAAGTTCCCATAACCACCTTTCTCGAATAGGGTTGCAAGTGGCTCGTTACCAAAAGAGACGCCCATGCGGGTAAAATGGCTTCGGTGGAACAGTACAAGGCAACAAATTGATCTTGATAGACACTCCAATCGTGAGCGTTGAGTTGAGCTCTGAAGTCCTTTTCCTTGAGTATCAATCCCTCATACAACCACTGAGATAAATCAATGGATTGTCTTTGACCGATTTGATAAAGTTTTTCCAGATCAAAGGTGATCAATGCACTTTCGGCAACACGGTTGACAATAGCATCCATTTTATAGCATTCCTAATTCCAACTTGGCTTCTTCACTCATCAAGTCTTGAGTCCAAGGAGGATCGAAAGTGATTTCTACCTCCGCATCTTTGACTTCATCCAAGGACTTGACCTTTTCTTCTACCTCTCGCGGCAGTGTCTCCGCCACTGGACAGTTAGGGGTAGTCAATGTCATCAGTATTTTGACATCGGCCTCTTCATTGACAAAAACGTCATAGATCAATCCCAATTCATAAATGTCTACAGGAATTTCAGGATCAAAAATTGTTTTGAGTACCCCTACAATTTTGTCGCCCAGATCGGCCGTTTCTATGATTTGTTCTGACATAATTAATTTAATTGGGTTTTAAAGGCAATGGCATACATTTTTAGCTGTTTGATCATGGAAACCAAACCATTGGCACGGGTGGGAGACAAATGCTCCTTTAATCCTATTTTATCAATGAATGAGGTATCTGCTTCCAAAATGGCATCGGGATGTTGATGAGAAAAAACCCTTATAAGAATGGCGATGATCCCCTTGGTAATGATGGCGTCACTGTCGGCCGTAAAGACCAATTTATCCTCTTCCAAGTCTGCATGTACCCAAACTTTACTTTGGCATCCTTTTATGATATTATCATCTGTCTTGAACTGCTTATCGATCAATGGAAGGGACTTTCCCAACTCGATCATATATTCATATCGCTGCATCCAATCGTCAAACAGAGAGAACTCCTCAACTATTTCTTCTTGAACTTCATTAATTGTTCCCATATTCAAAATTAGTGATTTATTGCAACATCTGAATTGCCTTTTTTAAGGCTTCCACCATACTGTCAATCTCTTCAAAAGTATTGTAAAAGGAGAAAGAAGCCCTGACTGTACCCGGGATTTGATAATAGTCCATAATGGGCTGAGCGCAGTGATGACCCGTTCTTACGGCTATGCCCAACTTGTCCAAAATACTACCAATGTCATAGGGGTGAATGCCTTCAACATTAAAAGAAACAACCGCTGTTTTTTGGGGAGCGATTCCATATATCTTCAGGCCAGGAATCTTTTTTAATAGGTCAGTAGCATAGTTTAAAAGCTCCTCCTCATAGGCCGCAATTTGATCCATCCCGATGTTGTTGATATAATCCAGTGCTGCCCCGAAAGCGATCCCTCCTGCAATATTGGGAGTGCCTGCTTCAAACTTATGAGGCAAATCGGCATAAGTAGTTTTTTCAAAAGTCACTTCGGCAATCATTTCTCCTCCTCCTTGGTAGGGAGGCAAACGTTTTAAAGCGGACTGCTTACCATAGAGCATCCCTACTCCAGTAGGACCACATAATTTGTGGGCAGAAGTGACATAATAGTCCACGTCCAAGGCTTGAACATCCGCTTGGATATGTGGAGCGGATTGTGCTCCGTCAATCAGTACTTGAGCACCAACAGCATGGGCTTTATCAATGATTTCCTTTATGGGATTGACTGTCCCTAAGGCATTAGAGACATGATTGACAAACACCAGTTTGGTCTTATCTGAAAGTAATTTTTCGTATGCCTCCATGATCAAAACTCCGTCTTCATTCATGGGAATCACTTTAAGTTCAGCCCCTGTTTTTTCACATAGCATTTGCCATGGTACTATATTGGAATGATGTTCCAAAGCAGAGACGATCAGTTGGTCTCCTTTCTTTAATAATTCAGCATACCCATTACTTACTATATTTATGGAATGTGTAGTTCCAGAAGTAAAAATAATTTCATGGGATTGGGCCGCATTGAAATGTTTTTGAATTTTCTTCCTTGCCGCCTCATAAGCGTCAGTGGCCTCTTGGCTTAAACTGTGAACACCCCTGTGGATGTTAGCGTTATAATTTTTGTAATAATCTGCAATGGTATCGATGACTTGAACTGGGGTCTGAGAAGTGGCAGCATTGTCAAAATAGACCAAGGGTTGGCCGTTTACTTCCCTTTGTAAAATGGGAAAATCTTTGCGGATTTTTTGAACGTCCATGGCGTTATAAATCAAATCCGAGATTAACGCCCAGTTTCTTAGCAATCAATTTGTTGATGCGCTTCTTTAGAACGGGCAACTCTACACTTTCCAGTACATTATTGGCAAAAGCATAGGTCATTAGTGCCCTAGCTTCTTTTTTGGGAATTCCTCTAGACATCAGGTAGAAAAGTGCATCATCATCCATTTGCCCTACGGTACAGCCGTGAGAACATTTAACATCATCAGCAAAAATTTCCAATTGTGGTTTGGTATTTACAGTGGCTTTATCGTCAAGTAAAATATTGTTGTTTTGTTGAAAAGCATTGGTTTTTTGCGCCAATTGATCCACATGAATTTTTCCATTGAAAACACCTTTGGATCCTTCGGAAAAAACACCCTTGTAATCTTGGTGACTTTCGCAATTGGGCGAAATATGATCCACCAAAGTATAATGATCGACATGCTGTTGATCCTCCAAAAGAGTAACCCCTTTGAGGGTGGAATGACAGTTTTCTCCTTTGAGGTAAAAATTCAAATTGTTACGAATCAGTTTCCCTCCTAAGGAAAAAGTATGAACGCTTACATTACTGTTCTTTTCTTGAGATATATAGGTGTTGTCTATCAATGAAGCGGTACTCAGATCGTTTTGAATTTTGTAATAGTCCACAAAAGCATCTTGGTGGGCATAGATTTCTGTAACTGAATTGGTAACTACATTGTGCTCTTTGAGGCTTTGGTGACGCTCTAGGATTTGGACCTGAGCATTCTGATCCACTACGATCAAATTTCGGGGTTGCAACCACAGGGCTTTTTCTTTTCCAGTAGAAAAGTGTATGATCTCAATGGGTTTTTCGGCCACCACACTTTTGGGAATGTAAACGTAAGCACCTTCTTGGGTATAGGAGGTATTGAGCGCCGTTAGACTGTCTTCTTTATTGGTCGTTTTATTGAAATAAGTATGGATAAGGTCTCTGTATTTTGCCTTTGATAAAGCCGCAGAAATCAGACATACATCCAAACCATCATGAGTAGTGTCTGATAAAAAAGGGCTGTATACCCCATCAATAAATACCACCTTGTAGGTGTCGATTTCGTAGAGAAAATATTTCTTTACTTTTTTGAGTTGAATGGTTGTTTCAGCTTTAGGAAACAGTGCATAGTCCTCACGCATCATGGCGTTCAGAGAGGTATATTTCCAAGCTTCGTCTTTACGGGTAGGGAAGCCTTTTTTTTCAAAGACTTTGAGGGAGTCCAACCGGGTTTGATGCACTGGATCGGAAAGGTCAATTCCTTCTTCAAATGCCAAATGGGAAGCCAGTAATTTTTCTTTAAATTCCATAAAGCTTATACCATTTCTTTTATCCAGTCGTATCCTTTTTCTTCCAACTCTATCGCCAAGTCTTTGGTACCTGATTTAACAATTTTTCCATCAAAAAGAACGTGAACAAAATCGGGGACAATATATTCCAGTAATCTTTGGTAATGTGTAATGACAATCATAGCATTGTCTTTAGAACGTAATTTGTTGACACCATTGGCTACAATTTTAAGCGCATCGATGTCCAAACCAGAATCGGTTTCATCGAGTATGGAGAGCTTTGGCTCTAACATGGCCAACTGGAATATCTCATTTCGTTTTTTTTCTCCACCAGAGAAGCCTTCGTTCAGTGATCGGGAGAGAAAACGAGAATCGATTTCTAAAAGAGCAGATTTTTCTCTGATCTTTTTAAGCATAACATTGGCAGGCATGTCCTCCAAGCCTTTTGCTTTGCGAGTGGCATTGATAGCTGTTTTGATAAAGTTGGTGACACTTACGCCAGGAATTTCAACAGGATATTGGAAAGAAAGAAAAATCCCTTTGTGTGCACGTTCCTCTGGCGCCAAGTCGGCCAAATCCTCTCCTTCCAAAAGCATAGTGCCTTGATTGACTTCGTAATCTTGGTGTCCCGCAATAACGGAAGAAAGGGTGCTTTTTCCCGATCCGTTGGGACCCATGATGGCGTGTACCTCCCCAGCTTTGACATCCAAGTCAATACCTTTGAGAATTTGTTTGCCCTCTACTTGAGCATGAAGATTTTCTATGGTTAGCATAAGTGTTTTTTTATCCTACTGATCCCTCTAATGAAATTTCTAATAATTTTTGAGCTTCCACGGCAAATTCCATGGGCAGTTTATTCAAGACTTCTTTACTGAAACCATTTACCACCAATGCAATGGCTTTTTCGGGATCGATTCCCCTTTGGTTACAATAAAATATTTGATCCTCCCCAATTTTGCTGGTAGTGGCTTCGTGTTCGATTTGAGCTGTTTTGTTTCTGGCCTCAATGTAGGGAAAGGTATGCGCGCCACATTGATTGCCCATTAACAGGGAGTCGCATTGAGAAAAGTTTCTAGCATTGGTGGATTTGGGGTGTACCTGAACCAAACCACGGTAGCTGTTTTGTGATTTTCCCGCAGAAATACCTTTGGAGATAATGGTACTTTTAGTGTTTTTTCCCAGGTGTATCATCTTGGTTCCCGTATCGGCTTGCTGATGGTTATTGGTCAAAGCAATAGAGTAAAATTCTCCAATGGAATGATCTCCTTTTAAAATACAGGAGGGATATTTCCAAGTTACCGCTGATCCTGTTTCTACTTGTGTCCACGAAATCTTGGCATTTGTATGACAAATACCTCTTTTGGTTACAAAATTGTAAACACCTCCTTTTCCGTTTTTATCTCCTGGAAACCAGTTCTGAACAGTTGAGTATTTGATCTCGGCATCGTCCAATGCGATGAGTTCAACCACGGCAGCATGCAATTGATTTTCGTCTCGAGATGGGGCGGTACAACCTTCGAGATAACTAACATAGCTGGATTCGTCAGCAATAACAAGTGTTCTTTCAAACTGTCCTGTTCCTGCTTGATTGATTCTGAAATAGGTAGACAATTCCATCGGACAACGAACTCCTTTGGGAATATAACAGAAAGAGCCATCTGAAAATACCGCAGAATTCAAGGCTGCAAAATAATTGTCTTGAATGGGAATGACAGTACCTATATATTTTTGAACCAGATCTGGGTGTTCCTGAATCGCTTCTGAAATGGAACAAAAAATAATCCCCTTCTCGGCTAGGGTTTCTTTGAAAGTAGTAGCCACCGATACAGAATCCATTACAATGTCTACAGCCACTCCTGCAAGTTTCTTCTGCTCATCAAGTGAAATACCTAGTTTTTCAAAGGTTTTGAGTAACTCGGGGTCAACCTCATCTAAACTTTTATATTGGTCTTTTTTCTTGGGTGCAGAGTAATAAGAGATGGCCTGATAATCAGGTTTGTTATAATGAACATTAGCCCACTCAGGCTCCTCCATCTTTTTCCATGCTTCAAAGGCTTTGAGTCGCCACTCGGTCATCCATTGGGGTTCTTGCTTCTTTTGAGAAATGCGACGAACGACTTCTTCGTTCAAGCCCACAGGGAAAGTCTCAGAATCTATATCGGTGTAAAAGCCGTATTCGTATTCTTTGGTTTCCAGTTCTTTTTTTAATTCTTCTTCTGTATAAGCCATGTCACAATTTATTAAAGAGAAAAACTTTCTCCGCATCCGCACGTGCGTTCTGCATTAGGATTGTTAAAGACAAAACCTTTGCCATTCAAACCTCCCGAATATTCAAGAGTGGTTCCCAATAGGTAAAGTAAACTCTTTTTGTCTACTAATATTTTTACCTGATTGTCTTGAAACAGGCGATCCTGGTCTGATTTTACATTGTCAAAACTCAGATCATACGAAAGACCAGAACAACCCCCACTTTTTACGCCAACACGTACAAAATCTTGGATTGGGTTAAACCCTTCTTCTTGCATCAGCTGCGACACTTTTTTTTGTGCACTTGGCGATACTTTGATCATGTGAAACAATTATTATTTAAAATCATTACAAATATAGCGTATTTCCTTTTAAGAGTGGGCTTTTACTATCAATTCTGATTATGGTCCGATTGGCAATTGTTAGCGCCACCGGGCCATCAAAATATCGCTTTGACCCATGTTTTTTTGCTGGGATATGTTCTCACTGTATGATTGACCCACCACATACACGGTTCCATCTCTTTGAATAAGGAAGTCAAAAGCAAAATCTTCCCCCTCTCCTCCCAATGTTAAGGTTCTTTTTTGGCTACCATCAGAGGGTAAATACATTAAAAAAACATCGTTTTCTCCTTCATTCATGCTCATATCGCCGTCAAAACTTCTGGAATAGCCTAAAATAAACATACCGCCACGATCCCATTCACTAATGGCAGTTCCTTTGTCAAATTCGCTCCCTCCAAAGTTATAACTACCCAATAATCTCCCTGATTTATCAATAACGATTTGCCAAGCATCTGATTGGCCCATGGCATTGTTTACGTCCTGATCTTCACTAAAAGTATTGCCAATGATTCTGAAATTTCCATAGGCATCCTGAATTACTTTTGAAGCTTCATCGATCAAACTTCCGCCGAAGGAATTTTCCCAAATCAAATCTCCTGAACGAGAGATCATAATGACCCAAATATCATAACTCCCTTTTGGATTTTTTATATCAACATCATCGCTTTCTGATGTCCCTACCACCAAAAAATTGCCCTCTCTGGTTTGAATGGCATCATAGGATCGGTCGTTATTTGTTCCTCCAAAATACCTTTGCCATTCTATATTTCCATTAGCGTCCAACTTATGACACCAAAATTCCCCAACTCCATGACGATTTGCTTTCAGTGATTTATCAGAATTTCCCAATCCATTCGAAGCTGTTACATCCAAAAAGCCATTGAAAAAATAACCCCCATCTTGAGTGACGACCACATTATAGGCATGGTCATGACCAGAATATCCCAATGATTTTTTCCAGACCAGCTCACCTGTTGCATCGACTCTGATGATCCAATTATCGTGATATCCTTTGGTGGGCGGAACATCTCCGTCTTGGCTATTGCTATAGCCCAATAAGACAAATCCTCCCTCAGGGGTTTCTACCAAAGAAAAACCAAAATCATCACCACTTCCTCCATAGGTTTTTGTCCAAGTTACTTCCCCTTGTTGATCCAGTTTTATCAAAAATAAATCCCAGTCATCCGTCATCCGATCACTAAAATCTCCATCGGTACTTTTGGTGCTCCCCACCATGGCATATCCTCCTTGATGGAGTTCGATAATCTCTCTGGCGACTTCTTCATCACTTCCACCCAATAGCCTAACATCGGTCAATATTCCAGAAAAGGAAATGGACGAATTTGAACTGGGCATGGGCTCAGAAAAACAACCTACCAAAAGGAAAAATAAACTGAGGGAAATGATTTTTTTCAAACTATTATTCTGATTTTTTTATTAGAAACAACCCCCCATTGATATCGCTAATGGCAATGACTCCACTTTCGAAAAAAGGATAAACATTCCAAGCACCATCGAAGGTAGGATTGTTATGATTGGGGAAAGTATCAAAAAAGCCAACTTCAATCATGTTTTTATTCTCCAAATCATCAATGGCTATTACCCTAATACCCGCCGTGTAATTAGCCAAATAAAACAAATCTCCTTTGACGTATCCATTATGGTCAATGGCATTGGTAGGGCCTCTGTAGGTTTGGTGTAATTTGGGATTGTCTAGATCATTCAAATCAAAAATCAACGTTCGGGTCTTACCGCCAATTTTGTACTCATCCAATTCATCTCCTAAAATAAAAAATCTCTGAGTTTTGTCAAACCATCCTTGATGCGTATAAAAAGTGTTTTGATAGGTTGCTTCGGCAATAGTTATCGGTTTTTTTTTGTCGGTGACATCAATAATGACCAGTTTGGATTCGTTGGAACCCAAGAAGATTTCTCTTCCACTGTAGTCTTCATCTGGCCCCCTGTATATGACCACTTGGGCATCGTGACTGTAGCCAGCGTCAGCATAACCTCCTTCAAATCGAAAGTTTTGTGGATCATTAAGATTAAGAAAATGTACCCCTCCCAAAAATTCATCTTTGCGATCGGTTCCGACGACATAGCCGTATCCACTTTCTTCGTTAATAACCATATTATGGGCCTTTGGGACAGCACTAAGAACTCTGTCTGCGGTAAAAGTTTGGGGTTGCTCTACTCCCCTCAGACGAGTTAAGTCAAAAACTTGAATGCCATGATTATCGGCCTCGCTTACGATGTAGGCGTGATTGTCAAAAACCTTAATGTCTCTCCAAATACTTGGATCTGTTGTAGTAGGTAATTTTCCCAACAAAATGGGATTTTTGGGATCGCTAATGTCAACAAAAGCGGTGCCATTATCCAACCCCATTAACACATACTCCTTATCGGTGGTAGAATCGGTCCATCCCCAAGAGTCATTTCCATCGCTAGCATAAAAAGAAGATATGCTTATGTGCCCCAAAAGATCATAGCCTTTACAGGGGTATTTTCCTGAAAAACCATTCACGCAGGGTTGAGCTGCTTCTGAAACCCCAGATGTTATGGTGTTGCCCGAAGAAATAGATTCCTCCAAAAGATCAACATCATCATTATTGGAGACTGATTCCTTTTGACAGGATACTATAATGAATGTAAAAATTAATAAAAGAGCAATCGATCTGCAATTCATAGCTCAAATTTAGGGGTTGTTTTAATAAGATTTCATTCTAAATTAAATAAGTCTTTACCGTTTGTGCGAAATCTTAGTAATTTTAACAAATGTTTGAAAACAAAAACAACACCCCTCTTTCCGAATTGGGCGAATTTGGTCTGATTGACCATTTGACAAAAAAATTTCCGATGGTGCATGCTTCAACCCATAAAGGTATAGGAGACGATGCCGCTGTCATGAATTTCACTGAAGGTCAAACCGTGGTCACCAGCGATTTGTTGATTGAAGGTATTCACTTTGACTTAAGCTATGTTCCTTTAAAGCATTTAGGTTATAAGGCTGTCATGGTTAACCTTTCTGATGTCTATGCCATGAACGCTCACCCTACTCAAATAACGGTTTCTATTGCCGTCTCCAATCGTTTTCCTTTAGAAGCCTTGGAAGAGTTGTATGCCGGCATTCATTTGGCCTGTAAAAATTATAAGGTAGATTTGGTAGGAGGAGATACTTCTAGCAGCACAACCGGGCTGATGATATCAATCACAGCCATGGGGCAAGCCCAAAAAGAAAAAATCACTTACCGATCGGGTGCCAAACCGAATGATCTTTTGGTGGTCAGCGGTGATTTGGGCGGTGCGTATATGGGCTTGCAAGTATTGGAACGCGAAAAGGCCGTTTTTAAAGTAAATCCAAACAACCAACCTGATTTGGCGCTCTATTCCTATTGTGTTGAAAGACAGTTAAAGCCCGAAGCCAGAAAAGACATTATTGAACTTTTGGAAGAGGTAGACATCATACCCAATGCGATGATTGACATCAGTGATGGCTTGTCTTCAGAAATTTTTCATCTTTGTAAAGCTTCAGCCGTTGGCTGTGATATTTATGAAGACAAACTCCCTGCCGACCCTCAAACTTCGAGTACGGCTGAAGAATTCAAAATGAATAGCAGTACTGCTTTGATGAATGGAGGGGAAGATTATGAATTATTGATGGCCATCAAAACAAAGGATTACGAAAAAATAAAGGGGCATCCATTACTTACAACCATTGGTCATTTTACCGATCAAAAAGAAGTTTGTAATATGATTACGGGTTTGGGGCAATCCATTCCATTGGAAGCACAAGGCTGGAAAAATTTCAATAAAAACACATCAGCCTAGGGCCACATCCAAAGTCATCATTACTATAAACCCACCAATGAAACCCAAAGTGGCCACATCTGTGTACTGGTCCTGTTGGGTTTCAGGTATTACCTCTTCAACTACAACAAATATCATAGCACCTGCTGCAAATGCTAATGCATAGGGTAAAATTGGGGTGAAAAAGGTTACCGCCACCGCACCCAGTACTGCCGCTACTGGCTCCACTATGGCCGAAAGTTGACCGAACCAAAAACTTTTGAACTTACTTACACCCTGTCTTCTCAAGGGCATCGAAACGGCGATTCCCTCAGGGAAGTTTTGAATTCCAATTCCAATGGCAAGTGCAACCGCTCCTCCAATAGAGGCCTCAGGAATTCCTGCCGCAACACCTCCAAAAAGAACGCCTACCGCCAAACCTTCTGGGATATTGTGCATCGTAATGGCCAAAACCAATAATGTCGTTTTGTGCCATGGGGTTTTGATTCCTTCTGAATCCTTAAAGTTAATATGTATGTGGGGTAATATTTTGTCCAAACCAAAAATAAAAAGGGCTCCCAAGCCAAAGCCTACCGCAGCGGGAATGACTTTTACAAAACCTTCTCCTGGTGACATCTCAATACCCGGTGCCAATAGACTCCAAAAACTAGCTGCCACCATGACCCCGCCTGTAAAACCCAACATCCCATCAAAAAATCCACGATGCATGGTTTTGAATAAAAAAACAAAAGAGGCTCCAAATGCGGTCAACAACCAAGTGAAAACAGTAGCATAAAATGCACCTGTTACGGGGCTAATACTGGAAAAAAACGCAACAATAGCGTCCATAATAGTAGGGTTTAAATCGCCGACAAATATATATAAAAGTGACTAATTCAACTGACTGTTGTTGGGATTGACTAATTTTGAGGTACAATGAGTAAAAATCATTACGACTATATTATTTGTGGAGGAGGTGCTTCGGGACTACTTTTGGCCTACAGAATGTGCAAAGATCCTTATTTTGAAAAGCATTCTATCTTGTTAATTGAAAAGGATGTCAAGAACATCAACGATAGAACCTGGTGCTTCTGGGAATCGGGTAAAGGTGATTTGGAAAAGATGGTTCATAAGACTTGGAACCATGCCTATTTCAATGCCGATGGTTTTGAAATGGATTTTTCCCTTCAGCCCTTCCAGTACAAGATGATCCGAAGTCTTGATTTTTATCAGTCGATGAAAGAAAAATTGACGGAATTCGATCAACTTACCCAAATCAGAGAAAAGGTTACCAGAATAGCAGAAAACTCTGTAACCACAGAAGTTAAAACCTATCATGGAGACTTGATTTTTTCAAGCATTTTCGACCCTAAAAAACTATACCAACAAAAAAAATATCCCGTATTACTCCAGCATTTTGTGGGTCAGGTTGTCGAAACCCAAAATCCTTGTTTTGATCCAGACAAAATTGAGTTCATGAATTTTAATGTTCCCCAAAAAGGGAATACCCGCTTCATGTATGTTTTGCCTTTAAGTCCCAACAAAGCCTTGTTGGAATTCACGCTTTTTTCGGCCCAACTATTGGAAAGGAAAGAATATGTGACCGCCATTAATGATTTCCTAAAAACACTTCCCACTGGGGGATATGAAGTTATCGAGGAAGAGGAAGGTAAAATACCCATGACCTGTTACCGCTTTGATCTAAAAAACAATTCTTCCCTTTTGCACATTGGAACGGCAGGGGGTTGGACAAAACCCAGCACAGGCTACACCTTTCAACGGATTAATGAGAAGAGCAAGGAATTGGTTGATTTTCTCAAGAAAAATAAGCCCTTGTCACGCTTCGGCAAAAGGGGTCGTTTTTGGTTCTACGATTTACTATTTATAGACGTATTGGCCGAAGACAACGCGCATGGGGCAGATTTATTCAAACGGATGTTTCAAAAAAATTCTCCTGAGACGATTTTTCAATTTTTAGACGAAAAAAGTTCCATTGCACAAGAATTTCAGATCATGCGTTCTTTTAATGTGAGGCAATTTGTCAAAGCCCTTTGGAAGCGTTTATTTTAATAAGTTCGCTGCATCAACCAACCTTTGAGTTCCCTGAAACGATTTTTTTGATCCTCTCCCATGCTTAGTTTTTCCAATGCTTGGTCTGCCAAGTCAGCGTGATACGCAATCAAGTCTTGGGTAGCAGATATAGCTGCTGTGACTTCGAATAAGGATTTGACCTTATTGATTTTTTCCACTCCATCTATAGGGTGGTCTCCTCCCAGAAGAGTCTGTAATGCATTAATATGGGTTTCCTCCCCCCCTTTGAGGGCCAAATGATAAAGAATGGTTTTTTTATTCTCTAAAATATCCCCTCCTATTTTTTTTCCAAAAGTTTTTTCATCTCCAAAAGTATCGAGATAATCATCTTGTAATTGGAAGGCCAATCCCAGTTGAATTCCAAAATCATAAATGGCCTCCTGGTCATGGGGGCTTGCTTTACCAATAATGGCTCCCATTTTAAGGGCACAGCCGACTAGTACAGCAGTTTTCAATCGGATCATCTCAATGTAATCCTCTTGAGAGACACTGGAACTGGTTTCAAAATCCAAATCGTATTGTTGTCCTTCACAGACTTCAATGGCGGTTTTACTCAACAGTTGGGTCAGTTTTTGAAAAATATCCGAGGGGTAATTATCAAGACATTGATAAGCTTTGATCAGCATGGCATCACCAGACAAAATAGCTGTGTTCACATCCCATTTTTCATGTACTGTAGTCTTTCCCCTTCGCAAAATCGCACTGTCCATGATATCGTCGTGCATCAACGTAAAATTGTGAAACACCTCCACCGCCATCGCAGCACCCAGGGCATCTTTAACCGACACACCAAAACCCTCTCCAGCCATCAAGGTCAAAAAAGGACGGATTCTTTTGCCCCCCAAATCTAGGAGATATTGCATGGGTTGATAAAGATTATTGGGAGATTGATCTCGATTAAAATCTCCGAGAGCAGGCTGAAATGCTTCATGATAGGCCTTGAAAAGGTTCATACAGTTAAATTTTTTTAAAAATACATTGTCCAGCAATAAACTAGTAAAAAAAAGATATAAACTTTGGAAACTTTTTTGGTTTTAAAAGTTTTCTGAATAAGTTTGCCAAAAATTTCTATGGGAAATGAGATCATTAAAGCGGCTTCTTATTTGTTCCTTCAATACGGCTATAAAGCAGTAACGATGGATGATATTGCGGAACATATGGGAATCTCCAAAAAGACGATCTATCTCTATTTTAATGATAAAACTTCATTGGTAAGGTCGGCTGTATTTGAAGTTTTTGAAGACGTTAAAGAAAAAATCATTGCCGTACAAATTTCAATGCAGAATCCCATTGAAGCCCTTTATGAAATCAAAAAGATAGCGGTAGAGGTTTTGGGAAATAAAGACAAATCTCCTCAATATCAATTACAAAAATATTACCCCACCATATACAATGAAATAAGGAGAAAAGAGCTTTCTGCTTTTGGAGACACTTTTAAAATGAGCCTTAGAAAAGGGGTGGAGTCAGGATTTTTTAGAAAAAGTATTGATACTGAATTCATCATGCGTATATACTTTAACGGCTTTAGGGGACTCAGAGACATAGAGTTATTTCCTCCCGAAGATTACGACATGGATCTCATCATCGGAAAATACATTGATTATCACCTCAGGGCAATCGTTACTCCCCTAGGTTTAAAATTTTTAGAACAATACCACAAAACGATTAAACCCCATGAAAATTAAACTATTCCTATTTTTAACCCTCATCGTATGGGTAGGTCAGTCACAAGAGCTGCCCGAATCACTGACGCTCGAGGAGGCCATTACTTATGGCTTGACCAACAACCGTTCGATCATCAATGCCGATCGAGACATCCAAAAAGCCAAAAAGGAAAGGTGGAAAGTCATCGCCACGGGGCTTCCACAAATCAGCTCGGAAGTCAATTATCAAAACTTTCTGGAAATGCCCATCTCTCTGGTTCCCGCAGAGTTTTTTGGCGGAAACCCCGGAGAGTTCTCAGAACTTACCTTCGGAACAGAGCAAAATATGATCGGATCATTAAAAGTGGAGCAACTCATTTTTGACGGTTCCTATTTGGTGGGACTAGAGGCATCCAGAGTGTATCTCTCTATTTCTGAAAACCTTTTCGAGAAAACTCATATAGAGACCAAAAAACTCATAACAACGCTTTACTCTGATGTCCTACTAGCAAAATACAATATCCTCTTTTTGGAAAAAAATAAAGCTTCCCTGGAAGACAACTTTCAAGAAATCCACCAACTCTTTCGAAATGGTTTTGAAGAAGAAGAAAGTGTAGAACAAATTCAACTGACACTGGCACAAACAAACAATAGATTGAAGTATGGCAAAAACCTACTGAAGATTCAAGAAAATATGCTGAAGTTCGTTATTGGGTATCCAATCGCGGTTCCGCTGGAATTGACTGATGAGTTGGACGATATATTCAATGAAGGTCTTTATTTTCAATCCCTTCCCGCTACTGACAATATTGATAATAATATAGACATTAGAATTGCTGATAGTAATGTAAAAGCAGAGACCTTACTTCTGAAATTGGAAAAATCTAAGGCCCTGCCCAAGGTCAATGCTTTTATCAACCGAACATATACTGGAAATAGCAATGAATTCACTTTTACCGATGGAAATCAAAAATGGTATGGTTCTTCCCTGTTGGGATTAAATGTAAAAATTCCCATTTTCAGTTCCCTGGGGAGAAATGCCAGTACCCAAAAAGCGAAAATCAGCTTGGATCAAGCGAAAACCCAATTGGAAGAAACACAAACCAAAATCAGAATTGAAGTTAATGCTGCCCGAAACAAATACCAATTGGCAGTTGACAATTACTACACTGAAAAAGAAAACCTAAGACTGGCCGAAAGCATAGAACAAAAAAATCAAACTAAGTTTTATGAAGGTATGGTTCAAAGTTTTGAATTGCGGATGGCGCAAATGCAACTTTATACTGCCCAGAGTAATTTTGTTGCCGCCATTCAAAAAGTAATTACCAATAAAATAGCACTGGAAAGCCTACTCAATCAATCTAATACCAACTAAACCATGAAAAAACTCATCTACACCCTATGTTTGACTGCTTTTGTAGTTGCCTGTTCTGAAGATCAGCCTGCCTCAACGGAAGACCTTATCGCGGCAAAAGATCTCGATGGACTAAAGACGCAGAAAGAAAAAAAAATAAAAATACTCAATTCCTTGAAAGTGGAATTGAGCCAAATCAATGCAGCTATTTCGGATTTTGACCCCTCCGAAAAACTGGTTTTGATTTCTATGATTGAGATTAAACCCGAAAAGTTTGACCATTTTGTGGAGATACAAGCCAACATCAAAACCCGTCAGAATGTATTGCTTTACCCGGAGTTCACTGGTTCCCTGAAAAAGATTTATGTGAAGGAAGGTCAAAGAGTCAAAAAAGGGAGTCTACTTGCTCAAATTGATGATGCGGGACTGAAAAACCAACTGGAACAATTACAAATACAAGTCGAGTTGTCAAAAACTACTTATGACCGTATCCAAAGGCTTTGGAAACAAAACATTGGTTCTGAAATGCAATTACTCCAGGCCAAAGCCAATTATGAAGCTCAATTAAAAAGTATTGAACAATTGAAAAAACAATTACAACGTACTCAAATTTTAGCTCCTTTCTCAGGAACCATCGATGAGATCGTTGCCAATACAGGAGCAAATTTAATTCCTGGTCAAACCCCTGTCATGAGGATTGTCAATCTTAAAGAAATGTATACCGAGGCCAATGTTCCAGAACGCTACCTCAGTCAAATTAAGGTTGGAACAGCAGCTACGGTTAATATTCCTATGTTAAATAGGGAATATTCAACCAGTATTCGTCAAACAGGAAACTTTATCAATCCCAACAATCGGAGTTTTAGGGTCGAAACCTCCCTTCCTAATCCTGATGAGATGATCATCCCCAACTTGACCTGTAAACTGAAAATCAATGACTATACCAATCCCGAAGCGCTTATGGTCCCGCTTCGTGTGATTAGGGAAGACGCCAGTGGTAAAAAGTATATTTTTAAGTTAAAATCTGATGGGAAAAAACAAGTTTATCTCACTGAACAAGTCTTTATTCAATTAGGAAAAAAGGGTCTCGATAAAATAGAAGTTTTGGACGGTATTCAAGCAGGCGACCTTATTGTGGACGAGGGAGCCATTATTGTTGATAACAATCAAAGAGTCAAAAACATTCAATAACAGGCGATAATCAAGATGAAAAAAATACACAAAGAATTTGCTTTATCGAGCTGGGCTATAGACCACAAAACGGTGATCTATGTCATCATGGCGATCTTTTTCTTTTTGGGCATCCGTTCCTACAACGTTATGCCTCGCGAAAGTTTCCCCGAAATCAATGACACTCGTATGTTTGTTTCTGCAGTATTTCCAGGAAATACCGCCGAAGACATCGAACGCCTGATTGTTGATCCGCTTGAGGACGCTCTCAAAGGCGTATCCAACTTAGTTGATATTACCTCTACTTCAGAAGAAGATTTTGCCGTTATTCAATTGGAATTCGACGAAGACATCGCACTAGATCTGGCAAAACAAAAGACCAAAGACTTGGTGGATGGTGTGGTCTCTGGAGCCGACTGGCCCACTTTTAACAATGCCAAAGTAGAACCCTCGGTATTTGAAATGGATTTTTCAGAATTGATGCCCATTTTGAGCATCAGTATGGTAGGAGACTATCCCATCGAACAAATGAAAGATTTTGCGGGATACCTCGAAGAGAAAATTGAACAACTGCCTGAAATCAAATCCGTTGATATAAGAGGGATACAAGCCTTTGAAGTGGAGATAGCACTGGATATTTATAAAATGACTGCAGCCAAAATCAGTTTTAACGATATTCTTAATTCCATTGGTGGTGAAAACACCACCATCTCAGCCGGCAATATCATTGCTGGAGGGCAAAGAAGGAGTTTGAGGATCATCGGAGAAATTTCCAATCCGGAAGAGTTGAAAAACTTTGTCATCAAAAGTGAAAAGGGAGCTACCTATTTGGGAGACATCGCCACAGTCAGCTTTAAAGAAAAAGACATTTCCTCCTATGCCCGTTCTTTTGGTAAAAAAGTTGTCTTACTAGACGTTAAAAAAAGAGGAGGGAAAAATCTTATTCAAGCTTCTCAAAAAATACAGACGTTAGTTGATGATATCGGGAAAAATCTCTTTCCCAAAAACATCCAATTGACCATCTCCAACGACCAGTCGGCCATTACCCTAAATCAAGTCAGTGATTTGGTTAACAACATCATCTTTGGGGTACTCTTGGTGGTTACGGTTCTCATGTTCTTTTTAGGTTTTAGAAACTCACTTTTTGTCGGTTTTGCCATCCCAATGTCCATGTTTATGTCCTTTATGATACTCTCCTTGCTGGGTTACACCATGAATACCATGGTTCTCTTTGGTTTGGTAATGGGACTGGGAATGTTGGTGGACAATGGAATTGTGGTCGTTGAAAACGTTTATCGCTTGATGGAAAAAGAAGGGATGAGTCGCATTGAGGCTGCCAAGGTTGGAATCGGCGAAATTGCCCTGCCCATTATTGTTTCCACTGCTACGACTATTGCTGCTTTTGTCCCACTTGGTGCTTGGCCTGGACTGATGGGTGAATTTATGATTTACTTTCCAATTACCCTGTCCGTAGTGTTGGGGTCTTCGTTGATTGTCGCCCTATTTTTCAACTCTATGCTTGTTTCTCGATTTATGGAGATCAGGGAAAGGGAAATCTCCCTTAAAGGACTTTTGAGGTTGACGCTCATCTTGGGAGGACTAGGTCTAATTTTGGTATTCAACCAAGGCGTTTTCAGAGGCTTAGGGACACTGATGATTGCCATCACACTACTTTTTTGGGCTTATAAATATTTCCTTAAAAAACTGGCTTCTGTTTTTCAAAATCAGTTTTTACCTCGTATTGAAAAAGGCTACCGAGTATTTTTGGCTACAGCACTAAAGGGTTACCGTCCCATTGTTTTTCTGATCAGTACCTTTGTATTGCTATTTTCTTCCTTTGTTTTGATGGGTATCTTCCCCCCCAAAGTAGAATTTTTTCCCGAAAACCAACCCCTTCAAATCCTGACCTATATCGAATACCCAGAAGGGACTGATATTGATAAAACCAATGCCATTACCCGAAAAATTGAGGCCGATATCTTTTCTGTGATCAATCAAGAAAAATACCGCAATGGCGATTACAACTATTTGGTAGAAGATGCTGTAGCGCAAGTAGGGGCAGGAGCAGGTAATCCTGAGATCGATGGTGGTGTGACCAACGAAATGCCGCACAAAGCCAAGATTTCGCTCACCATGCGAGAATTTAAATTCAGGAATGGATTGTCGAGCGAAAGCCTCCGCAGTGAAATTCAACAATTTCTCAGTGGTCGCTACCCTGGTGTATTTATTTCTGTCGAAAAAGATGCCAATGGGCCTCCTGTAGGTTATCCTGTTAATATCGAAATCACAGGTAGGGATTACGAAAAACTCATTCAAACGGCCCAGGTAATGAAAGACTTCCTCAATACAGAAAACATCCCTGGGGTAGAGGAATTGAAAATAGATGTTAATAAAAATAAACCTGGTACTCAGCTGATCATTGATCGAAAAAAGGCAGGAGAGTTGGGCGTATCGGCAGGTATGGTTGGTTCTCAACTTAGGAACTCTCTCTTTGGTGCCAAAGCAGGAATTTATAAAAAAGACGGCGAAGATTACGAGATCAATGTTCGTTTTCAGGAACAGTACCGCTATGACAACAATGCCTTGTTCAATCAAAACGTTACCTACAGAGATCAATCGTCAGGAAAAATCAAAGAAATTCCCATTGCCGCTTTGGTCAAAACCCAAAATTCCTCGTCCTACAGTGCCATCAAACACCGTAAATCCATACGATTGGTCACACTTTACTCTGATGTTTTGGCAGGCTATAATGCCAACGAGGTAGTGGCCAATGTAAAGGCTACATTGCTGAATTATCCGCTCGATTTTGGGGTAGAATTTAAATTCACTGGAGAAATAGAAGAGCAGGAAAAAAACATGACCTTTTTGTCCAATGCACTTTTAGCTGCCTTGGCACTTATTATGCTATTGTTAGTTTTCCAATTCAATTCCATCTCCAAGCCTATCATCATTCTGATTTCTATTTTCTTAAGTTTTACAGGAGTATTTTTAGGGATTACCCTCTTTCAAATGCCTTTTGTGATTCTGATGACCATGATGGGAATCATTTCGCTTTCAGGAATCGTGGTAAATAATGGGGTAGTTCTTTTGGACTATACCCAACTGTTAATCGACAGGAAAAAAATAATACTTGAGGTCCCCGAAGATGAAATGTTACCCAATGAAGATGCTGTTGAGGCCATCATTGAAGGAGGAACGGCAAGATTGCGCCCCGTAATCCTCACCGCCATTACCACCATATTAGGATTGATTCCCTTGGCCATTGGATTGAACATTGATTTTTTCTCTCTGTTTTCCGATTGGGATCCACGGGTTTATATTGGTGGAGACAACGTAATCTTTTGGGGGCCCTTAGCGAAAACCGTCATATTTGGTTTGTCTTTTGCTACTTTCCTCACCCTAATTATTGTTCCTGCAACTTTTTTGATCACCTATCAGATCAAACTAAAATGGAAAAAGCTATTTAAAAAATAATTATTGCTTATGGAAAAAGCTTCTTGTTACCTTTGCAACTAATTCATATAAAATGTTGAGATCCCACCATTGCGGCGCACTGAATGAAAATCATTCCAACCAAGAAGTTACCCTAGCCGGATGGGTACAAAAAGTAAGGAACAAAGGTTTTATCGTTTGGACCGACCTAAGGGATCGCTATGGCATTACCCAATTGATTTTTGACGAGGAGCGTACTCCCAAGACCGTTTTTAAAAAATCTTTGGATTTGGGACGGGAAGACGTAATTCAAATCAAAGGAAAAGTCATTGAAAGAGAGTCCAAAAACTCCAATATGGCTACTGGAGGAATTGAAATACTGGTAGAAGAATTAACCGTTCTGAATGCTGCCAAAACACCACCCTTTACAATAGAAAATCAAACCGATGGCGGTGACGAATTGAGAATGCAATACCGCTATTTAGATTTGAGACGTGCTCCTGTTCGAGACAATCTGATCTTTAGACATAAAGTCACAATGGCGGTACGCAATTTTTTATCCCAGGCCGATTTTATCGATGTGGAAACTCCCTATTTGATCAAATCTACTCCCGAAGGGGCTCGAGATTTTGTCGTACCCTCCAGAATGAACAGCGGTCAATTTTATGCCCTCCCTCAATCCCCACAAACTTTTAAGCAATTACTTATGGTGGCTGGCTTTGATAAATACTTCCAGATCGTAAAATGTTTTAGGGATGAGGATCTTAGGGCAGACCGCCAACCAGAATTTACTCAGATCGATTGCGAGATGACCTTTGTGGAACAAGAGGACGTATTGAAACAATTTGAAGCCATGATTAAACATCTTTTAATTGAAATCAAAGATGTGAAACTGGACGATTTTCCCAGAATGACCTATTCAGAAGCCATTCAAAGGTATGGTAACGACAAACCCGATATTCGTTTTGGTATGACTTTTGGCGAGCTGAACGCGCTGGCTCAAAACAAAGGCTTCAATGTGTTTGACAGTCAAGAATTGGTCGTGGGTATTGCTGTTCCAGGAGGAGTAAGCATGACCCGAAAAGAAATCGATGCTTGGATCGAATGGGTCAAACGACCCCAAATTGGTTCCAAAGGTTTGGTTTGGGTAAAATGCAATGAAGACGGTAGTTATAAATCTTCCGTAGATAAGTTTTTCAACGCTGAAGATCTGGCCCAATGGGCAAAAGCCACAGGAGCTCAAGCCGGAGATTTAATTTTTGTGATGGCGGGAGCCGAACACAGCACCCGAACACAGCTTAGTGCCCTGCGAATGGAAATTGGCGAGCAAATGGGACTCAGAAAAGCCGATGAATTTGCCGCCCTATGGGTAACAGACTTCCCCCTTCTAGAATGGGATGAAGAAACACAACGCTATCACGCCATGCACCATCCCTTTACCTCCCCCAAAAAGGAAGACTTGGAATTACTGGACAGTGATCCTAGTAAAGTAATGGCTAATGCCTATGATTTGATATTGAATGGAAATGAAATTGGAGGTGGATCCATCAGGATTCACGATACCACACTACAAGAAAAAATGTTTGGCCTGTTGGGATTCTCCGAAAAAGAAGCCCAAGAACAGTTTGGCTTTTTGATGGATGCCTTCCAATATGGTGCTCCCCCCCACGGTGGAATTGCCCTAGGTCTCGACCGATTGGTAGCCATACTCGGTGGCAGTGAAACGATCAGAGACTTTATTGCTTTCCCTAAAAACAACAGTGGTAGGGATGTTATGATAGATGCTCCTGCATCTTTGGAAATGGCGCAACTAGAGGAATTATACCTAAAATCATTACCCAAAGACCCCTCTTAGGAGAAAATTCTTACAATTAAATCCTTTTATTAATGAAATATTTCCTAAGATTACTCTTTTTGCTGATTATGACCAGTCTGATAACAGGACTTTATGTAAACAATACAGGAGATACTTTATTAGGAAACAAAATCATAGGTTTCACTGTATTGACGGCAGCATTTGTATTTATGCCTATTTTTTTAGTCCACAGATGGAAAGGTAAAAACCTAAAAGATTATACCCTGTCCAAAGAAAATTTAGATAAACTTCGAGATTTAGATTAAAAAAAAATGATCTATTTACCCATACCAGCCTAAGAAAGTGTAACTTGCGTGAAATTTTTAAATCACAATATGACTGGTACAGTTAAGTTTTTTAATGGATCCAAAGGTTATGGATTCATTACCAATGACGAAACATCTGAGGATGTATTCGTACACGTTTCTGCCCTTGATGGGCTAACACTCCAAGAGGGTGATAAAGTTGAATATGTAGAAGAAGAAGGAAAAAAAGGAAAGCAAGCTTCGCAAATTTCCCTGTTATAATATACATTACGACTGTTATAAAGCCTCCCTTGTGGAGGCTTTTTTTATGCCCTTTTTTTTTGAAAAAAATCCTTTAACAAAGCCGTCGAAAAATCGGCCATTACCCCTCCCTGTACTGCTGCTTTGGGGTGTGGCTCCAACTGCGCTTGTTGAAATCCTCTTTTGGGATCGGAAGCTGCAAAAACAATCCGACTGAGTTGTGACCAATAAAGTGCTCCCATGCACATCACGCAGGGCTCCAAGGTAACAAATAGGGTACAGTCCGTTAAATATTTTCCATTTAAAAAATTCGCCGCCGAAGTAATGGCCTGCATTTCAGCATGAGCAGTTACATCATTCAATCGCTCGGTCAAATTGTGTGCCCGGGCAATGATTCTGTTATCGATAACAATCACTGCTCCCACTGGAACTTCGTCGGCATCATATGCCTTTTGTGCCTCGACCAAGGCTTGTTTCATAAAATAGTTATCGTCAAACATTTCCACAGGGTGAAAATACAAAACCTCACCTGCGGGTACAAGCGAAACTTTATCTTTGTAACTTGAACCTTTCATAAAGCTACCCATCAATGAGCGAAAAAAAAAGACTCTTTTTACTAGATGCCTACGCCCTTATTTTTAGAGGCTATTACGCCTTTATCAAAAACCCCCGTATTAACTCCAAAGGGATGAATACCTCTGCCATAATGGGTTTTATGAATTCTCTTTTAGATGTAATCAAACGCGAAAAACCCGATCATTTAGCGGTCTGCTTTGACAAGGGAGGTTCCCAAGAGCGGACAGAAATGTTTACTGAATACAAAGCCAACCGTGATGAGACCCCCGAGGCAATAGTCATTGCGGTACCATATATCCAAAAAATTCTCGAAGCCATGCACATTCCCGTAGTCGTCAAAGAAGGCTTTGAAGCTGATGACATCATCGGAACCTTGGCCAAGCAAGCGGAAAAAGAGGATTATACGACCTTTATGGTGACCCCAGATAAAGATTTTGCACAACTGGTTTCAGAAAACATTTTTATGTACCGCCCCGCAAGAATGGGTAACGGTATCGAAATTTGGGGCGTACCCGAAGTACAAGAGAAATTTGAAATCGAAAGACCTGAACAGGTAATTGATTATCTGGGAATGATGGGTGACAGTGTGGATAACATACCTGGACTGCCAGGGGTAGGAGATAAAACCGCCAAGAAGTTCCTAAAACAATTTGGTAGCATGGAAAACCTACTTGACAACCTCGATCAAGTGCAGGGAAAACTGAAGGAAAAAATTGAAGCCAATAAAGACTTGGGTGTACTGTCAAAAAAACTGGCAACCATCATCACCGATGTACCCGTTCAATTCAATGCAAAAGATTACGAGCTTTCTGACCCCGATATGGAAGCTGCCACTACCATTTTTGAGGAACTGGAATTTAGGCGGATACAAGAGAATTTTAAAAAGATTTTTACCCTTGGATCAGCGGTCGCTCCAATAGCATCAAAATCAAGCAATGAACCCAAAGCCTCCCCTGCCCCCTCGGCCCAGTTTGACCTTTTTAACCCTCCACCAGGTCAAGGAACTGCCCCATCGAATGAATCATCGCGCGACAACAAGCAATCGATTAATCATCAATATCAGTGGGTAAATAGCCCTGCAGGCAGATCGCTTTTACTCGAAAAACTGTTACAACAACCCAGTGTTTGTTTTGATACCGAAACTACTGGACTGGATGCTTTACAGGCCGAATTGGTAGGCATTGCTTTTAGTTGGGAACAACAAAAAGGTTATTACCTCGCCCTACCCGCCGATCGAGAAACGACCCAAGCCATTATCGATGCTTTCCGTCCTTTTTTTGAAAACGAGCAAATCGAAAAAATTGGACACAACCTAAAGTACGATCTTAAAGTCTTACTCAAATACAACCTAAAAGTTGCTGGGCCTTTATATGACACCATGATTGCTCATTATCTAATCAATCCCGATATGCGGCACAATATGGATGTTTTGGCAGAAACTTATTTGAATTACAGCCCGCAATCCATTACCGAATTAATCGGTAAAAAAGGGAAAAATCAGGGCAGTATGCGCGATGTACCTTTGGATCAACAGACCCAATATGCGGTCGAAGATGCCGATATTACCCTCCAGCTCAAACATCATTTTGAAAAGGAACTAGAGGAGGCACAAACTACGGAGCTGTTCAAGACAGTAGAACTCCCATTGGTGCAGGTATTGACCGACATGGAGGCAGAGGGTATTAATTTGAATGTCAATTTCCTATATCAACTTTCCAAAACCTTAACCGCCGATATTGCGGTATTGGAAAAAGATATTTTTGAGGAAGTAGGAGAAAATTTTAACCTCGCTTCTCCAAAGCAGCTGGGCGTTATACTATTTGAAAAACTCAAGCTGGTGGACAAGCCTAAAAAAACGAAAACAGGACAGTATTCTACCGCCGAAGACATCCTTTCCTATTTGGCCAAAGATCACCCTATAGTAGCCAAAATACTGGAATGGCGTTCCCTCCAAAAACTGGAAAATACTTATGTTTCCGCTTTGCCCAATGACCTCAATCCCCAAACCAAAAGAATCCATACTGTCTATAACCAAGCAGTTGCCGCAACAGGACGATTGAGCAGTAACAACCCTAATCTGCAAAATATCCCCATTCGCACCCCCAGAGGACAGGAAGTTCGAAAGGCATTTATCCCACGGGATGACAATCATATCCTTATGGCTGCGGATTACTCACAAATCGAACTGCGAATCATCGCTGCACTGAGTAAAGACCCTACCATGGTCAAGGCTTTTCAAAATAATGAAGACATTCACGCTGCAACGGCCGCAAGGGTGTTTAATGTTCCACTGGAAGAGGTGACACGAGAACAAAGAAGCAACGCCAAGACGGTCAACTTTGGCATCGTATATGGCGTTTCGGCTTTTGGATTGAGCCAACAGACCAACCTAAACCGCAGTGAGTCCAAAGAACTAATCGATACCTATTATGCCAGTTATCCCCAACTAAAACAGTATATTTCCGATCAGGTCAATTTTGCTCGTGAAAACGGTTATGTAGCCACCGTCTTGGGTCGACGCCGCTACCTGAAAGATATCAACTCCCAAAATGCTGTAGTAAGAGGCGCCGCTGAACGCAATGCCGTCAATGCTCCGATTCAAGGGAGTGCGGCAGATATCATTAAACTGGCTATGATCCAAATTCACGAGAAAATAAAAAGCGAAAACTGGCATTCCAAAATGTTACTCCAAGTTCATGATGAATTGGTTTTTGATGTACTGAAAAGTGAAAAAGATGACTTTGAAAAAATGGTCAAAACCGAAATGGAAAAGGCTTTTGATATTGGATTACCTTTGTTGGTCGATATTGGTTTTGGTACCAATTGGCTGGAAGCACATTGATTTTTAACTGGTTACAGGAAGATGGGATCACGTCAAAATCTTTATGTTTCCCTAATCATAATTCTTTTCAAACTGATCCTTTAAGTATATACAGGGAGCCATTTTTTTAATCTTACTGAGTTTGGTTTTTCATTGTGTTATAAAAATCGTATTTGTTTTTATTTCGTTCTTGTAGGTCTTTTCTGAAAATCACCACCACAATTCGGGCAAATGTTTTCCAATACATTTGTCACACAATCTTTACAAAAAGTGCATTCATAGGAGCATATCATGGCTTCATCACTCTCATGAGAAATTTTTTTATGACAGTTTTCGCAATTAGATTTCATTTCAAGCATCGCTTAAATATCTAAAAAATACCGTTCTTTTGTTTTTGAGATTCCTCCCAATCGATTGTAAAATTTCATGGCTCTTGTGTTAAATTCGGGGGTTTGCCATTGAATAGTATTACAGTTAAGTTTTTGACTCTCCTTCTTAATTCTCTCAACTATTTTCTCCCCAATACCAAAACCTCTTGAATTTTCGGTTAGAAACAAACAATCCATATAAACGTAATAAGAGGCATCCCAAGTTGAGAATTGTTTTGTGTAACTGGCATAGCCCACCAGTTTATGGTTCCATTCTACCACCAAACAAAACAAAGGGGGATTTTCAGAAAACAAATAGTTCTCTAGTCCTTCGGATTTTCCCTTGGGGTCGTATTGGGATTTTTCAAAAATGGCGTGAAGTTCACACAGAACGATTAATTCTTGTAAATCTCTTTTTTCGACAAATCTTATGATCGGCTCTTTCTTCATATTGACTGCTTAATGTTTTAATTCACATCAATTGGTTTACTTAAGACTCGAGTATAAAAAAGTCATCAGGCATTATCGGGTAGTGCGTCAAACTCTTTTCTTTTATTGTCCATCCATTGTGTCATGGCCTCAGACGATTGCATTAATTTTTGCATTCCATTCATGGCCACAAGGTGCGCCTCGTCTCCAGCACTAAACATTTCCATGGCGTGTTTTTTACTTTGTTCTGCCATCTCATCAAAAGTATCAGCATGGAAGTTATGGTCAAATGCTCCACCCAATTGTTTACAACTCATTGTTTTCATAATGATCAGTTTAAATTATTTAATATCATCCGTTTTTAATATTGTCAAATGAGCTTCATCTTTCCAAAAAATTTACAAATTTGTTTTTAAAATAAATCCATAAGTATTTTTTGCACTTTCAATCTGTTCCTGTTCTCTAGTTTCTGGATAAAGGATATACTTTGGAGCTATTATCGGTTTAACCTTTTTCAATGTAATTTCCGTTATTGAATCAATAGGATAGTTTTCCGCTGTCATTTTAGACAGCACTTTTCCCTTTTTCGAAAATTCAGAATCACTTTTGGTTACAATTCTTGCTTTTCCCTTGACTTGAAACCCTTTCTGAACCCAAATATCAATAAAGCTTAAACAAACATTCTCGCACTGATTTATATTTTTAACCGACTGAGGGGAGGCAATGTTTGCAATGATTATTTTATCTGTTCCGTAATAATTAAAAACTTCTTTCGGAGAGACATTTGGAACATTTTCAGGTGATACTGTTGCAAGCCAACACAACACATTGTTGTCGATAGATTTTTTTATTTCTTGAGTCAATTCCATATTTCTGGCGTATAATTTGCGGTTTTATCCTGATCTCTCGGTGAGAGGATCGCACAGCTTGCATTGGTTTTATATGCCCAAAATCTGAAGTAAATAAACTTAGTAGGTTGTTAGAGTAGAACAGATCTGGGGGCTATTCTAACACTAATATATGGAATAGGAATCA
>Ga0209603_1000574_pt1 | contig 43761 bp, 65 predicted proteins | sample COGITO_mtgs_1206_FD_184812 | JGI IMG/M metagenome (GOLD analysis project Ga0209603, IMG submission 184812) | Pelagic marine microbial communities from North Sea - COGITO_mtgs_120607 (SPAdes) (version 2) | ecosystem: Environmental > Aquatic > Marine > Epipelagic ...
TTGTTTTATTCCAAACAATGCCCACACCGTTTAAAACCTTCTCTAATACAATGTTTAATTGCTCGGGTACGCCACACTCAAAAACTGAATTGATCGCGCTTTGTTTATACAATTCAAGTTCTTTAACTTTTTTGCCCTCGGGTGTACTTTCAGCTTGTTTTTGCGCCAAATGTTGAGCCCATTCTCTAAGTTGTTCTCGGCAATCCTCGGGTTGAATACCTTTACCGTACCTATCGCGCGAGTAATAACTGTCATTATCCGATTGTCTAAATTTATAATTTAGATTTTCTTTTAATTCAGTATCTTTAATTTTACCAAAAAAAGTTTGGGCTTTACGTTGTTTGATCTCAAGGTTTGCGATAGCGTCCTCAAGTTCTTTTATTACAACGTCCGCTTTTATTTTTTTAGCAAGTTTTAATTCAGCGCTTTCAGTATAATCAGCGATTATAGATTTAACGCTTAATTGCGCTTGTTCTATTAATGGGTCAATTTCATTATTGATACGCTTTTTTAAATGTTCCAACTGATATTTAGTCGGATATGTCGATTTACTCATTTATACCTCGATTGTTATATTTATTTATTTTTAGTATTGACATTAATTAATATGGGAATATATAAGAATATATGACTTTGTCAAATAAAAAAATAATCAAATGCCCTAGCGCTGATAATTGTAATTTACAAGATTATAATTTTAAAGGTAGACCCAAAAAAGACAATTCAAGTAAAGGGGATATATTTCAAAATTGTAGATGTTGCGGGGAATATATAAGGGGGGATTTTAGAAGCAATATTGACGGCCGTTATTGTCAAGATTGTTTATAGTTATGAAATTATATAAATCAAAAAAATTATTAAATATAGATAACAACCCAAAAACCGTTAAGGGTCAATCTAAAAAAGTGATGACCGCAATATTATATTTTGCGCCCGCTAAAATAAGCGGGTTTAACGTTTGCCCGTTTGCGGATGATTGCGCCTTAACTTGTTTAAATACAGCGGGGCGGGGTCAAATGAATAGTGTGCAATTAGGCCGTATCAATAAAACAAGATGGTATTTTTTAGAGCGTCATACATTTATGGCGCAATTACATAAAGAAATTAAACGCCATATTAATAGATGTAAAATTAAAGGGTTTAAGCCCGCATTTAGAATTAATGGAATGAGTGATTTAAAGATTGAGAATATGGGTTTGATTGAAACATACCCAACGGCTCAATGGTATGATTACACAAAAAACCCGATAAGGATGAAAAAATTTATAGCGGGCAAATTTCCTAAAAATTATCATTTAACGTTTTCATTAGGGTCAAGCAATAAATCGGATGCTAAAGAAATTTTAAAACTAGGGGGCAATGTTGCGGTAGTTTTTAGAAATAAAAAATTACCTAAAAAATTTATGGGTCATAAAGTCTTTAATGCTGATAAAACTGACTTAAGATTTAAAGACCCTAAAAACATAATCGCGGGCTTGTATGCTAAAGGTAAGGCGCGATTTGATAATACGGGATTTGTGCAAGATGTTTAATATATGAAATATCAAATATTGTATAAATGGGCGATACAGAAAACCCGCGTTGCTAAAGAACTGGAGGGGGCGCAAGATTGCGAGCGTACGAGCGCAAGCGCCCTATCAAAAAAACTAACAAGCGAGCGAGCGAGCGAGCAGAAGGGATAATATGAACGAAGGACTAGAAAACATAAAACAAATAGAAGATTTAGAAAATAAAGTTAAAACATTATCGGATCATCTAGCGGGTATGTGTTGTCAAGCGGATGAGGACACGCCGAGCGAATATAGAACTGAACATTTTAGATCAACTATGGATGACGCTTATGAATATTTAGAAAAAATAGGATACTTTAAAAAATGAAAAATTATTTAGTAAAGTTTAAATGTGTAATAGGAGATTATGAGCATATAGACTATATGCTTTTTAATAAGAAAAAAAGTGAATGGGGATATTGCAAAGAGTTTTGGGGTATCTCTAAAAAAGATGAGTTAAAAGAAAATTGTTTTTGGGATGATTGGATGCAGAACGCTATTTCAGTTTATTCGGAAACAGAATTAACTAATGAACAAACAAAAATATTAAAAGAGTTGGGAGTGATATATTAATGACACAAAGAGATGAAGGACACGACTTTAGAGATAGTAAGAATAGGGCTATGGAGTACGAGCGCAAGCAGAAGTATGAGGCAATTATTGATATGGTTATAAGGTGGTTAGATTCTAATATAGATGATACTGATGACAAATTTTATTTAGTTGCTCAAGATAGCGCTGACTTAAAAGAAAAAATAGAACTTGCATTAGACCCAAGCACAACCAAAAGAGAAATAGAGGACGGGGACTTATGACAGAACAAACCGATAGGTTGATTGCAGAAATAGAAAAAGAAAGAACAAGCGAGCGAGCGAGCAATGGTTTTAAATTTCACTACAACACAATAGGTGATTGTTTTTATGATATTTACTGTCAACCAAACTATACAAAAAAAGAAGACTTACTAAAAGATATGGCTCGTATTTTAAATGGTGAACTTACTGCAGACGACTTTGCAAAAGAAATAATACAATGGGTGGGCGAGCGGAGTGATGAGTGTTATTTAGATGATGATTGCCAAATAAGAAGATTTGATGAAGTAAAAGAGGGGTCAGTATCAGTACCAATTGCAAAGCAAGGTAGGTCGTAAGCCACCCCTCATAAGGTTTACTATTAATGCAGTTGATTTATACGGTAATTTACGCTAAAAGTCAAGTTTATGGGATTACCAAAAAACTTAACAGAACGACAGCAAAAGTTCGCAGAATTACTAGTATACAACGAGGGGCGCAAGAGCCCGAGCGAGTGTGCTTATGAGGCAGGATACAAGACTAGACCCCGTCAGGCTGCGAGCGAGCTACGAAATCCTAAAATTGCACCATTGGTTGTTAAATATATCGGTGAGTTGCGAGCAGAGATACAAGAAAAATACGGGATTAATTTTGAAAAACACATTAGCGAACTAGCAAAGCTGCGAGAAGATGCGCGAGCTAAAGGGGCCTGGAGTGCTGCGATTAACGCAGAGATTGCAAGAGGTAAAGCGGGTGGTTTATATGTGGATCAGAAGTTAGTCTTATCCGGAAATTTAGATAATATGTCAGAGAAAGAATTAGAATCTAAAATGAAACAAATTTTAGATGATCACAAAACTTTAATTAATATTACCCCAGAAGAAGAGATAAAAGAATCAGTAATAGAATCAAACCTTGATAGTGATTCAATTCAGAAATAATTTTACTATATAATCTTCTTGGAAACTTTTTTACTAGTGCCCACTTGTTTATAACTGGTTTGTATTCCATTTGAGTCTGGCCCTTTCCTTGGTGGAAGTTGATCCCATTTTACATTAGGCATATTCTTTGTCAATGTGGGATTAAAAATCCTATTAAAATTTTCTTTATATAAATCATTGGTAGGTCTTGATCTACCATCATAACTAAATTTTTTATTTTTCATTTATTTTCTCCATACGTATTATACACCCTTTTGGAAAAACATTCCTATCAGAAAATAACTCATCATTCACTTCATAACTTGCAAAGGTTCTAATATTCTTTTTATCTTTGTTTAAAAGATATGCGTGAGTTATCATCTCTGATGGCATAAATCCTAATGCTGAATGTAAATCAGCGTGCCCGCTGTCCCCCGTGATATCCAACCACGTGATTTTGTAGAAATAATATCTTTTCTTTTTAATAACAACAGATTTGTATTTTGATTTTTTAAGTTTTCTCATATCAATCCTTATACTATAGGGGAATTTTTAGGCAAATTTGTTTTTACAAAAACCAAAAAATCCTTCGCGCGCCGAGTACATAAAAATAAACAGCCAATACCAATGCTTATTTAACACCTATGCAGTCACTGCATATACTAACCATACTTTTAGGGGTGTGCCAGAGCAAAATCGTCTACTATTCAACAATACTGTCAAGTGTGCCATACTGTGCCACCAAAAAACGACCCTTTGGCACACCTATTAGTCAATAATACCAACGATAATAGGTCAAATTTGGACTTTGTGCCACTGTGCCACCAATAAAAAGTGATCACTAAAAAAAAAAATTACCCTAGAATTCCCCTTATGTGCGGAACACTTTAGAATGATTCTAAAGTTTGTATGGTTTTGTGCCTATTTTTATTATTTTTTTTACACCAGGGCCTTGTAAATCTAATGTTGCATAGGGTTTCCAAGACTTTTTTATTAGATTTAACTCTAAAATAAAGTTTGACCACTGCTTTGGTGATATATCTTTGCTTTGTATTACTACTTTTTTCATAATTTTACAGGGTTTCCACTCTCGCTTCCACCCCGTTCCCCGAGGAAATCATTTACTATACGTGGTAGATTGTAAGTGAAGGTACTTTGGATCCTTCTTCAACACTATACGCCAAGCTGAAGAACTGTTTATCTTACCTATTAATCTACTTTCTTGTAATTCTATTTTACCAATCTCATTAAGACCGCCGTGATCATTTTCCATATAGATAAAACAATCTGATATAGCTGTGCCTTTGTTGCCATTACTAAACTTATCTAGTATCTGTTGAAAATCTCTTAATCTTAAACTCATTTGTTTAACCTATCATATGTAATTTTTGGATACATTTCTTGATATCTTCTTGCCACATTTTTGACACCTTGATACCACTTTTCCTTCCACATCTCTTTTATCTCTTTACTTTCAGCTTTGTAATAAGCATTTGCTATCTTATCCAACATTGCTTGATCTTTGTTTATAGTATTCATCCACCCTCCTTAAAAAGTCGTGTTTATATTTTTGGAATTCCTTACCTTCAATAACGAATTCCTGGTAGTAATTGTCCTTACTACACATCATCACCACACCTTTGGTAATTTCTGTTTTATAGATAAAATTATGAGCCATTGCATAGGCCGCCAATTGAAGACAGTAATCCCCGATCCACTCTCGGCGCTTCGGTTTGTTCGTTTGTTTAAAATCTATTATAGCGTCCGTACCCTTGTGTATCCCAACAAGATCCGTTTGCCCCGCATACAGCCCAGGATAGTACAAAGTACATTCTGTGCCGTAGTATGTCGGAACATTGCATAGACCCTGCTCTATGACCCTTACAGCCATATTATGGGCCTGTTTTCCAACGTTGGTCTCATCTAAATAACCCTTATCTAATATATACATCTCAAGAATCTTGTGCATCGCGGTGCCTCTAGCAGCACTCTCATCCACGATCCGCGCAGCATTTGCCTCTCCCATCTTCTCGCGCCACCTTTTTAATCCTTCCTTCTTCTCGGCCGGTTCAGTCGCTGACAATATCGTAGTCACCGATGGTAGTTTTTCTTTATCATTAATATTATAATGACGTTTACCTTCTATCGCTTCTCGTACCGTCTTTGGGTATATAAATTTATTATTTCTTATCATTTAATAATTGTTTCAGTACAGTGGTATAGGGATTAAAATCATAATCCTTAACACACCCGGTTAATAATACTAACATTACAAAAAAAATTTTTATCATTTAACTAAACTCTCCTTATAATCTCTTATGTCAACAATGTTATTTTGTTTTAAATTATAATAGTGTTCTAAAATTTTGTTGATCTTGGATAACTTGGTATGTGCATAAGGCCATATCAAAAGACAGACATAGTATGCATCCCTAAACGTACAACGCCACCTCCATTGTTTAAGATAAGGGGTACCGTCTACACGTTTACCATTAACTTTTTTAGAAGTTAAAGTTCCAACTCCTAATGTTTGGTGTAACCAAATTAATACAGATTTATCAGTCATTGCAACCTCCATAGAGATACGCCAACAATTATATCGATTAACTTTGTTACCTTTTTTCTTACGCTCAAAATATTTTTTGTAAGTGATAGTACCTTCACCATCAAAGAGCCCTGCAATATATGCCGCCTCTTCTGGATTCATTGTAGTCTAGCCTTATCTACTTCGACTAATAAATCTTGTAATGTTTTAACAGTTGCATCCTTGTTAACAATTTCATCATTAACTAATTGCTCGTACAACTCTGCCACTACCTCACCTTGTGAGTTGCAGGTAGGGCATTGATGTACTTCTGTATATGAACCATTACTCTCCCTTAAATAACCATTGCCTTTGCAATGATCACATATCACCTTAATCTTTTGTTTTTCCATTTTTATATCCTAACTTTTTTGCAGCACGACTAGCTAGTGCTTCAATTGTTTTACTAATTGTAAGTTGTGCATCTAAAAATTTACCATCAGCTAAATAGTTTAGCTTCTTGTAAGTATCGATCGGCACGGATACTGATTTAAATTTACTGGGATCTGCCATATTTCCTTTCTCTGATTAGTATTAATATATGGGAATCTATACCAACAAATGAGTGCTTGTCAAATAATTTATTTTAATATAAAAGAAAGATCTCTTCTCACACCTTTTGTTTGTTCGTCCCTTTCTTGGGACGAGCAGACAGTTTAGAATGATTCTTAAGTAACTACTTTGCCTTCGTCCTTAACAGGAGAACATTTATATTGTGGATACAACTGTGAGTTGATTATCATTTCAGAATTAAAAACACTCTCACTACCAAATAAAATTTCATAAGCATCACCCAACCCATCTTGAACACAATCATAATAATTATTTTTTACTGCTGGATACTCTGGTGGGATTCTACACTCTCCGGTAATGCCGGAGCATATGTAAATTACTAATAACCATTTCATCTAACGTCCTTGGCCTTTGTAACGTGTCAATTTTTTTTGTAATTTTTTGTGTTTGTTTAATGATTTTGTGTGAACGCCACGACGCTTCTTAGGCTTATCTCTTGGTACGAAATGGGTAAATTTTTGCTTGGCCATTACTCTTCATCTAACCATTCTTTGACAAAAGGTTTAGCACCTTTGGGTGTAGTAATCACCGGTAGATAAGTTATCTTACCATTGATGTGTTGTTCTAAATCTGCTCCACAATTCATACATCTAAAAAATATTACATCGATATTTACCATCGTTGTGAACTCATCACACGTTGGACATTTACCATTGACTACTTCTGTTTTGATTGTGAATTTTTTATTTTTTAGCATTACTGACAGCTTAAACATTCATCGCTGTCACTGTCAAGATCAGCTAGTGCTTCTTGCTTACACTCGTCACTACAAAACATATCTAATTCGTCTTTAGGTTCGAATTCTTTTCCACATTTTTTACATTTTTTCATTATTCTAATATTAACTTCTTAATTGAAAAAGATCCATCTATATTTGTCTCTAATTCCGCTGAACCAGTATAGCATTTATAAGATACACTTTCTGAATATTGTCTTTCCGCCTGGCGCTTACCACGTAAACACGTAGCCATTGATTCTTGAATACGTGCTTCACTAATACTTCCATTAATAAACATAAGTAAGGCTACCACAGACTCTATCATAATATTTTACCTTTGTTGGGTCCTTCTTTTACAACGTATTTTTGTGTACCGTGCTTGCCAGTTTCAACTTCTTTTTTTAAATCTTTGTGTAAACGTTGTCTGGTAACAGTTCGTTTCATTTCATAAAGATAATCTAAAATTTTTCTAGTTACTCGTTCCATTTTTATATACTATCTCTCTGTTGGCATCTTTTAATTCTTCTACATCTACTAATAATTTTGATATCTGACCTTCCATAAATTCTATTTTTAATTTGTTACTCATATTCATTTCAATATTTTGTTGTAATTTTTCTACCTGTTTATATAGATCTTCGATTAACATATACTGCTCCGAGTCCGCTGGAAGTGAACCTAATTGTCCACGTGGCCATTTAATTCTAAACTCTGTATTTTCTCCAAGATCTTTTTCCATTAACTGTAAACGAGTGTCTGCAATATTAAGACGTTCTATAATCTGGAAATAGCCCATAGTGCCGAGGGCGACGATTATAATCAGAGAGACTACCGTCTTCATAGGCATCTGTACTCTTGCTTCGTCTCCAATATCTAATGGTTTATTTGCCACCTATATACTCCTCTAATTTTTTACCTGCTGGTGACAGTGTTATAACATAAGAAAACACTGCAGCCAATAATGCAGTGCAAGCTGCTTCAGACCAATATTGTCCAAAATGAGTTGAATGAGATAATATATCTGCAGTAAAACAACCTATAAACATAAGTATAGGTAATTTGTAATGAAACTTCCAGGGTATAAAAGACATAAACACAACTAAAAAACCAGTAATCGCACCGGTCCGCGTTGCAATGACAGCGTGAGCTGAAGTTAGTGCAGGTAAATTACCTTGCACCATAAATATCATACACGATAACCACGCTAGTGATAGTTTATGAAAGAATAAGGAGAGCTTACGTTTAATATCCACTTGGACCTCCAAAGATAGCTAATAGACATAGCAATACTATCAACACTGCTGTGAATCTGTAATCCATCCTGGCTATCTCCATAATACTTCCTCATTTTCTTCTGCACGGTGATGTATTTTATATTATTTGTCTTCTGTTTGGTAGAACATTTTTTTGGAATCTTCTGTCAGCCAATCTTTATTTTCGACATTCCATCTCGTAGTTTGGACATAATAGTCAGGTACCCTGTTACCAACAGTGTAGTTAGGAGCATCCCACAGAATGCGATTATTAGGCTGAGCTGCATAATTGCCGTCATCAAGAGCCAATATATGCGCACACTTATGTTCAGCAGGAATTTCAGAATGTTCTGTATCCAGGATATTACTTTCCGGATGAGCCCAATCAATTGTAAATAAATATTCGAATGGGTAATTTTTTTTATCTTTGCCAAAATATTTTCCACGTTTACCTCTTAAAAAACTAAAGCAATGAACACTAGGATAATAACTAAAGCAATTCCACAATTGAAGTTGGTCGATAGGCATATCGGGCACTTTGCTTCTATCAAATTTTTCTTGAAAAAACGCTGATATAGGCAGTCTCCAAAAACACGCACCATTTGGTAGCATAATGTTAAATAAGAGTGCGCGATCTGTAATAGAGCTAATAGAAAAGATACAACAGTCTTCAGACTCTCCGTGATGTTTTTCAAAATCATATAAATATTCCTTCCTTATTTTACAATAAATGGGTGGTATATCTGAATTTAAATAAGTTGCCATTATTTAATATCGCCCCAATTATCTCCTTTTTCATAATCCACTTTGTTTGGAACCTGTAATTCAACCGCAGACTCCATAATATTAATTATTTGTTCTGCCTTTTTATCAGATTCAACAGAGATATCCACCTCATCGTGAATCTGAATGTGTGGTATTATACCATTTTCATACAGTGCAACCATAGACTTTTTTGTCATATCAGCTGCGCTACCTTGTATTAATTTATTTAAAGCTTTGTAAGTAAATGCACGCTTTAATGGTTCATCATATTCTTTTCTTGCTTGTTCTAATGGTAAAGGTTTAAACACACCAAATTGTACTGGTTGCCATAAATCAAAATGACACGCACGTCCGCCTAAAGTTCTAATCTTACCACGATCATTTGCTTTACGAGATACATTATCCATCAGTTGTTTTACAAACGGAGCCTTTGTGTGATATTGTTTAATTAATTTTTCAGCAGACTCTTTCATCAAACCTAGTTCTGCCATTAATTTATTTTTACCCATACCATACATCAAACCCAAGTTAATAGTTTTTGCTTGCTTACGTTCAATGCCTGCCATATCTGCAACAACCTGGTGGAAGTCTGCATCACCTGCATTGTATGCATCTACAATTTCATCTACACCCATTAAGTTTTGTAACTTTGCATAGTGTACTAAAATTCTAGGTTCTTGTTGTGAGTAGTCAAACGATCCCCACGTTGTATTTTTTTCTGGAATAAATATAGATCTTATCATCGGTCCGAGTTCCGGATGCCTCGCTGGAATCTGCTGTAAGTTTGGATTGCTCATAGAGAATCTACCAGTCACGGTCCCGCCTGCATCAGATCGTATTTGATTTATGTCTGCGTGTATTCTACCGTCAACTGCGTGCTTAGTAATTGAATCTATAAAAGTTGTATGCGCTTTGTTAATCTCTCTTGCATCAGCAATTAGTTTTGGTAATTCGTGTGGATGGTTTTGTAAAAAGTTTTTTGTAAAGCTAGGCTCCTTACTTTTTTCTGTTCTATCATAAGGTAACTTTAAATTATCAAACGCTTTTGCGATGCTCCGAGCCGCGTGTATTTCTACGTCAACTCCTGTTAAACTTTTGATTTTACTGACGATTTTAGCCTCACGATCCATAAGATTTTTTTTGATTTTAGCCGCTTTGTCTAAATCAACTCTTACACCTTTGAATCTCATATCAACTAAACAAGGAAATAGTTTTGTCTCTAATGTAAAGACATCCATTAGTTCTTGATTATATAATTCTATCTTTAATCTCTGCCAAAGTTTAAGGGTAGCTTCCGCATCACGTTCCGCGTACTGTCCAACAAAAAGCGCTGGCAATCTCCACATATCTTTTTTAGGATCTAATCCATATTCTTTTGCGGCTGCTTGTAAAACGTTTTCATCTTTACCAATACCTACATAAAATTTAGCTAACGTATTTAATGCATAAGATAATCTATTCTCATCTATTAAAGACGCTGCAATCATTGTGTCTACAATTTTACCCTTGACTATAACTCCTGCTGCTCTCAACCAACAGACATCATACATTGCATTGTGAAATATAAAGGTAGTATCGGGTTGATTACAAACATCTTGCAACCAAGATAAAACTAGTTTTCTGTCCATATTACCACCGGACTCGTGTTGTATAGGAAAATAGCCAGACCAGCCCTCTACAGCCACCGCAACGCCAGCAATGTGGCCTCTACCGGTAACATTACCTGACCCCAGTGTCATTAAATAAGGGTCATTAGTCTCTAAATCGATTGCTATTTCTTTGTGTCCTTTGAGATCTTTAAGTTCATCAGGCATTACCCATTCCGTTTGTGGTGTGAACAAAGGAATTTGAGTACTTCTCATTCGTAGTCCCTTTCAAGAACCATCTCTAAATAGTGTATAGCTTTTCTCACGTCCTCTTCTTTTCCCTTCGATTGATGTCTACAGATATATTTTATAGCGTTGCCTTCTGCAAAAAGCAACTTGTTTTCGTTTATAAATTCTGCGGGTTGAATTTTCATATTTTGGTAGTGCTTCCCGCCTACCTGCTTATCTAACGAATCATAAGTAGCTTTCTTAAATATTTCTTTATTTGTCATTTTGTTTCTCCTCATAATCTTTATATTCTTTTATTAATTTTTCAGATGGATGCCAAACATCAACAGCTGAATGACAGTTTGGACAAGATAAATTACTTACAATATCATAGTCTTCATTGTCTTCCGTGTCGTGATCTCCACCCCAAATTAGTTCAGTGTTGCAGTGCCAGCAGTTCATAATATATAAGCTCGATTAAAATCTCTTGGGTCCAAGACGTGTAATTCACGCTTCGCTCTCGTCGCTCCGGTATAAAATAATCTATGTAATTCATCCGGGTCATAACTAAATGTTTCGAGTGCGGCGTTGGTTAAGTCTTGCATCAATAAAACTTTATCAGCTTCTCCTCCTTTCGCTCCGTGTATGGTTGACATTATTATACGAGGGTTTTTATTTAATGTTTCTCCATTCGCCCTCATATTACGAATGTAGTTTTCAGTAATGGTATCTAATCCTTCAAAAGATTCATACCAAACTTTATCTATGATAAGACCGTGTTTATCTTTACAGTCTTGTAGTGTATACTTTTCATCAGAATGTAGAGTCTTACCTTTTTGAAATCCAGGTAATACATTTGATCCAAGATACTCATAAATATTTTTAATTTCTAAATGATTTAAAAGTTCACCTTTACGCCAGTGTTCCCAATTATTTAATGCGAGTAATAATTTTAAAGGTACAGAGTTCATTCCTTTGAATTGAAAATACCATCCTTGTAATTCACACAAATCTTTTGCATCATCTAAAAAATGATTGGCTGAAGATAATACTAACCAGTTACCCTCACTCATATCTACTTGTGTAATATCAGAATATCTTTTTAAGATACCTTCTTCTTCTCTTGGTTTATATTTTTTATCAAATCTATTTTGTACTTGACCAATTATTCTTTGTGACAATTCGTGTATGGGTCCACCTGGTATACGATAAGATTGATCCAATACTTTAATATCATTTACTTCTTCTTTTAAAGCTATGAAGTGATCCACATCTGCACCGGCCCATTTAAATATAGCTTGGTCATCATCACCTGCTATGTAAGTTTTTTCTGCATTGGCCCAAAGTTTTCTAACCATCTCCCACTGTATCAAAGATAAGTCTTGTGCCTCATCAATAAATAATACTTTAAAACTATTCACAGATTCTTTTTCAATATAGTCTATTAATAAATCGTTAAAATCTTTTAGTCCTTTTTCTTTTTTAAATCTTTTTAGTTCTTCTGCCAATAAAAATAATGTATTACGTTCAATGTCCAATATGTTTTGTCTCGAATCATAATATTCTAATAGATCTATTCTCTTAACTGCAGCTGTATTTATAATTGTTAAATATTCATTGTCTGAATTAAAGGTACCATCGCTGTCAGAAAATCTTGCAGTCTTAATTGGTATGCCACATTTCTCACCAAACTCTTTGTAGTCATCCCGACCCATCATTTTTTCTTTAGTCATCCCTAATTGATTAAATGCATAGGAATGAAGTGTTCTAAAATTACTTAAATCATTTTCAATATCTAAATTAAATTTGTCCGCAGCTCTAGTTGCCGCCTCTGTCGCGGCTTTTTTAGTAAACGAAAAGTACCCAATTTGTTTAGGTCTTATCCCTTGCTGTATAAATTCGTCCACTAGATTTAATAGTGTTGTTGTTTTACCTGTTCCTGGTGGTCCTAATATTATTGTTTTCATACTTTTATTACTATACTCCTATTCTTTCCTGGCAGTTTTTCTATCCACCCTCTTTCTTGTAGTTGATTAACTTTCACAAAAATTAAACATTTACTAGATACCCCTGTACCTATTTTCATCTCTTCATAAGAAGGTGCCATATTATTTTCATCAATATATTTTTTAATAAAATTAAAAAGTTCTAATTGTTTTTTAGTTAAGTTAAATTTTTTCATTATATTAATTCAAACATAAATATTGTTATGATTAATAAACCAAAAATTTCAGTATATGTATTCATTAAAAATGTTCCTCCTGGTATGTTGTTTTAGAAACTGACGCCTCTGTCTGTTTCATTGTTTTGATTTTAATTAATCTTGGTTGTTGTTTCTTAACTCTAACTCTTTCTTCTTCTACAAATACATCTAATTGTTTTAATAGATTACCTGTTTGAGTTTTATCTTTCTCCCAATGATTTCTTTTACAAAAATTAAAAAAGTCTTCCATTCTAAAATATGTAAAACCATCTTCAGTAAAAGGAAGTTTGTTAAATATGTCATCTATAGTTCTAGCATTCTGTCTATTGGTAGTCCAATCTTGAAGTAGTCCAGTTAATTCATTAACAGGATTCAAAGACTCTAAAGGTTCTACTTCTTGTAAATTTTGCATCATTGGTTTTAAAAAATGTTGTTTCCAATCTTTTGGTTTTGGTACAGGTACAACTAGATTAGCTTGATCTAAACACGCTAATGCAAACATACCTGGATTATAAAGTTGTTCTGATTTTAATTCGATCCGCGTTCCACTAACATCTAAAAACCATTGTGGTGGCGTTGATGAGTATTTAGTTAGACTTCCAAGTACAGGCATTTCTTCTTCACCAAATCCTACACCAAATCTTTTTGTTCTACATAAACCCGATTGACATACAGAATTAATAGGTGCGTCTTTACATCTATATTTATCATAACCTTTTCTATTTACAGATTTAATTAATTGTTGAACCTCACTATTACTTAAGGGTGGTTCCATAAATTCCATATTCGCTTTTACTATTTCATCTTCCCAAGTATCTGGGTTTGCTTGTTTATAATAAACTGCAATATTAAATAGTGCGTTGTTCCTTGAGCCCTCCCCGAAACCAATCGAAGCTAACTTATTTAAACAAGGAGGGCCACCAGGAAATGCTTCTTCTATTTTTTTCTCTTCCGTCTTAATTTTTTCAACGGCTTCTTTGCTACACGCGAAAACATCATAGAGCTGATAAAATTCCTCAAGTGTACAACCGGCGCCAGTATCGTTGATAGCATAACGTAGTCCTTTCATTTCATTGTGGTAGGGTAGATTTAAGAAGTTACCAGTGTCCCCACGATCCACTAGTATTTCTGTTTGTTTTGGAAATATTTCTGATCCTTCATAACCAAGTAGGATAGCGAAAGATTTTAATTTTGATTGCATCAAAGATGCAGGAATGTTTTCTTTTGTGAATAAAAATACGTGCGCGCCGCCAGATTTACTACGGCAAACTATTAATGGGAGTTTAAGATTCCGAATACTTTTAATGAGGCCAACGTGATCAAGGTTATATTCGTCAATATCAATGCACCCCCACCTACAATCATTATTTTCTGTGATAGGGATAATCCCAAGGGCTGGACCTTTTCCGGTAAGATGGTTTTCCCAGAGTTCTTCGGTGACGGTACCACGTACAATAAAAGCTTTTCCTTGTTGCTTTCCGTTTTCGCCACGTTCACCAGGTTGATATTGTCCATATGCTATAGTTAATCCGCTAAATATATTTTTGAATTTATCTTTTTTCATTATCATTTCTTTTTTCTTTGTAAAGGGGGAAGTTGCCTTCCCCCTCATTTTTATTAGTACGGAGTTGAATCCTGTACTTTCTCTTCCACATCAGCTTTTGTTTGAACGTTCCCTTTAGATACATTTCCAGAAAAATCTTTTGCACTTAAGTACAAAGACTTATCTTCTTGTCCTAAAATTCTGTCCTGTGTCACAACCCAACCATACCAAGAACCTTTATCGTTCTTTTGTAAGGTAGAAGCTAGATTATAGACAACACCGTGCATAGGAGGGATAGCAAATCCACCCTTGCCGTCAGCAATTTGTATGGTTTTCATCATAGAATTCCATTTTTTACTGACATTTAATTGAGTTGATTTCATAGTAATCAAAGCAGGAGTATAACCCCCTGTTTTTGTCTCAATCATTACGTAGTAAGAAGCTGTCTCTTCAAGATAATTACCGTTAGGCAATCTAATCTTTGAGCCATCTCTCTTACCTGTTGTGATTACCGGACTGTTCGGTAGGTGAACTGCAACCGGAGCACCTGGTCCGTCCCCTCTATCCGACCATTCTGGATAATCTTTTTTGTAGTAGCAAGGAATTATCTTGATACCTTTTTTACCATCGTATAACTCGCTGGTAACAGTATTATAGATCATACCAGGTTTGGCACCCTCTATATACTTTGCATCACCTTCAGTTACCTGCGGTGATAGTTGTCCCAAGATTCTGACAAATGGTAACGCCATATCTTCTTGCGTCATATTCTCAAAACCTTTGGATACGTCATCACCAAACAACGCTAGTGATGTGTCTTGTTTAGCTTTTATTTCATTAGCCATTATACATTCTCCAATAGTTATTTCCGGGTGATTTTAGTTTTGTCTTTAATCCAAGTACTAAAGACATCGGAAGGCATATCGAGCCCGGACTCGATACGCTCCCTAAATAGGGCAGTCAATGTCATCCAAGCCACATCAGATTTCTGTTGTGGTTGAAAACCATTCTCTGCCGCAAGGTTGAGCAATTGCTCCGCCTTGTCATCTTCTCCCTTTCCAAAAGTAACGAAGACATTGTTTTTAATAATGTCCCCCAAACCTTGGTCACGAAGCCATTTATAGCATTGCGATCTCTTATCTTCATCTTTAGGAAGAGTGCATCTATATTCTTTTTTCACAGCGACTTTGGAACCATCAGCTAACTTTAATTCTGATAGTCCTTGTTCCTGTAATAATTCTGGTATGACACGAGAACTGATATCATCAGCCTCTGCTTTTTTAGATTTGAGTTGCTCTTCTAATGCTGCAATCTCATCTTCTTTTTGTTTTAACTTTACACATTCTTGTGCAACTGTTGACGCTTCAACATTGTCTAAAAGATCTTTTGAATCTTCTAACATCATATTTCTTACTTCACTCATATTATCCTTTCTGATACATATCTACTTCTAGAGGATAGTATCTATATTCTCTTTTGTCCCATTTCAACATATTAAATTGTCCTGCTGTCACTTCACTTACTGCTGCAGTTGATATACCTATAATTACAGGATCTCCTACTGCTAGTAAATAATCGTGCTTTCGAAAATCTTGTAAATTCTTTTTCATCTTCTGTACATAAGGTGCAGTAGATAATATTGCCTGGTCTCTGTTAGGCAAACATATTACAAGATAACCAAAATCAGACGCACTTAATATATTTATATTAGGCGCTGGTTGTTGAATCACATAAACAAATTTCTCTTCAGGGTTGTTTTTATAAAATTCTAAAAACTCCTGTAAGGAATTAGGTTTGTACAATTCAAATATTTTATTTTTCATTTCTTATTTCTTGACAACCTTTACCATAGGCTTTATATACTTGTCAACTAGAAAGAAGAAAATAATTATGAAATATAAATTTAAAACTAAACCCTATGCACATCAAATAACTGCATTGGAAAAATCGTGGAATAAAAAAGAGTACGCATATTTTATGGAAATGGGTACAGGTAAATCAAAAGTATTAGTCGACAATATGGCTATGCTGTATGATAAAGGTAAAATAAATGGGGCGTTAATTATAGCACCAAAAGGTGTTTACAGAAACTGGTATTCACAAGAAATACCAAATCATTTAGCTAGTCACATAGATCATAAAACGGTATTATGGACTGCGGCTACATCTAAAACAAAGGATAAAGAGTATCAACAATTATTTAAAGTAGACTATGACCTTCACATCCTTGTAATGAATGTAGAAGCATTTTCGACAAAAAAGGGCCTTGAGTTTGCCGCAAAGTTTATTAATTGCCACAAGACTCTTATGGCTGTCGATGAGTCAACTACCATAAAAACACCTAGTGCAAAAAGAACTAAATCTATTTGCAATCTAGGTAAGCACGCTAAATACAGAAGAATTCTTACAGGTTCCCCTGTGACAAAAAGTCCCTTGGATTTATACACGCAATGTGGTTTTCTTGATGAAGAACTATTAGGATTCGGTTCCTTTTATTCTTACAGAAATAGATATGCAATTATGGTAGATAGAAATTTTGGTGGACGTAGAGTACAAATACCTACAGGATATCAACGTCTTGATGAGTTATCAGAGATATTAAAGAAGTTTTCTTATCGTTGTTTGAAAGAAGACTGTCTAGATTTACCTCCTAAAACTTATGTTGAAAGACAAGTAGAATTAACAGAAGAACAAACTAAAGCTTACGCGACTATGAAATCCGCGGCCCTTGCTTCTCTAAAAGGTAAGATGGCCACAGCGCCTCACGTATTAACACAAATGATGCGACTACATCAGATCACTTGTGGTCATTTAAAGAATGATGATGGTAGTATTACTGAAGTAAAGAGTAATAGAATCAAAGCATTACTAGAAGTCCTTGATGAAGTAGAAGGTAAAGTTATTATCTGGGCCAACTATGTATATGATATTAAACAAATCGTTAACGCGATTAATGATGAGTATGGTGATGATTCTATTGTTCAATACTATGGTGCAATTGATTCTGAAAAAAGACAAGATAATATTAAGAAGTTTCAAGATCCAAATTCTAAAGCGCGATTCTTTATTGGTAATCCCCAGACCGGTGGTTATGGTATTACTTTAACCGCTGCGAGTAATGTTATTTATTATTCCAATGGTTATGATCTAGAAAAAAGATTACAATCAGAAGATAGAGCACATAGAATAGGTCAGAAAAAATCAGTAACATACGTTGATCTTATAGCACCAAAAACTGTAGATGAAAAGATCCGTAAGGCACTGCGTAAGAAAATAAATATAGCAACACAAGTAATGGGAGAGGAGTTAAGAGACTGGATATAATGAGATTTAATCAAAACGACGACTACGATAGAAAGAAACAAATAGAATATTTAAACAATAAACCGGAGTACCAGGATGATAAACTTCGCTTGGTTCCCGAGGAAATGAAATCTTTTGATTTTTGGAATTGGAGTAAGATAGTAGAATTTAAAAAAAGAAATTGTAATCACAATACATTTCCAAATTTTATTCTACAAGAAGACAAGATGAAAAAAAATATAGAGATAGCTCAAAAACATAACATAATATTTCTTTATCAAAATAAATTTTATAATGATAAAATATGGGAATGGAACATATCTGAAATGGTAAAAGATAATAAACTTCCAGAACCTATTGTTAAGAATATGAATAAATATACTTTTGTAGACAATCCAGAAAAAGTTCCTAAAAAAGTTTATATGTTAACTTTAGATATGGGCCACGAGATTTAATGGAACTAATCATTTTAAATGATGGTTTGTATCAATTGATACCTGTTACAAAAAAGATAATGGAAGGTATTGCTATAACTGCTGAAGTAGATTGTTTTGCTTTGTGTGATATTTTAAGACTTAAACTTACAGGTTATGTAGATAGTTTAAACTTACATATAATGAATGATGGTAGTGGTAGTTTTATTGGCTGTATGTGTCGTTAACCTACAACTTTGCCGTCTTTCCATTCCATATCTGGAAGACCTTCAGTATATTTTTTTCCGTCAAAAGTAAGAACTTGTTTTCTATTTGAATTTGATTCGTGATAACTTATGTGGACCCATCCGCCTGCAGGATCTTCAGGATCAAAGTACTCCATAATCAGCTGATCAAAGTCAACGTTATTTTGTAGCCAGTAAGCTGTCTTAATGTTGGGTACGCCAAATATTTCTAGGTCGACCGCCTGGCCCTTCGCGTGCTGCGATGTCTTTTTGCTACCGATCGCTTCACACAGCGCCTCGCTCCGGTATCCGCTGGTGATGGTCACAGGTTTGTCTGCCCACGCACGTAGCGGCTCAAGCACCTCATAACACAGATCACCTAAACTTTTAATCTCTCCTGATCCTGGTGTGTTATCTATGCCCTTACGCTGCGCGGTCATCGAATTGGTCATCTCTCTTAAAGTAAAGTGTTTACTCAACTGCATAATTTTTCTCCTAGTTAATGATTTTTTCTATGGCGAAGAGTGCAGCAGTTCCCGCTGCTGCTAAAAGAACCCAATAGACTTTATCTATCTTACCGCCCAATTTTTCTACATCCTCGTGTACGTGTTTTAAATTTTTCTTAACACCTGAAATGTGTCCGTATAAAGATAAAATGTGTTCTCTGGTTGTTTTGGGTTCTATTGCCATAATTAATCGAATAGTCTATCTATTGCTGCTTCTTTTTGATCTTGAGGTAATGATGTAAATGGAACACTACCATATTGAGCATTAGCATTTACTACAGAAGGAGTGGCTCCTGATACTAATGGTGGTAGTTGTCCCACAGGTGTGTTCCCTAAATCAGGTTTAGGTAAATTTTTAAAAGGATTTTTTATGTCTGGAATATTTTCATTAGTTAATGAATACTCACTTAATGATGCTCTTAACTCTTCTATAGAATCAATTACATATTCTATTGGATTAGCTATTCCTAATTGGTCCGCTATCTCTTGAAAACCAATAAAACTTCCAGTACTAATTTTCATAGGTCTAAATAAACCTTCTGATAAATATCCAAAATTTGGTCCACCTATTCTTTCCGCAACTTCAGTATATAATTGATCTTCATTCAAACCTAAAGTTTGAGCAGCTTTAATATCATCTGACATAGTTTTTTGTACTTTATATAAAGCTTTGTTAGCATTAATGTAAGCATCAAATATTTCTTCTGGTGTTACTGGACCCCCTTTTAACATTGCTGCAGTAAACAAGGCTTTTGAATTTCTAGTTCCTCTTGAATAATCTGCAACCTTATATTTAATAGAGTTTGCAGGATCTATTTCAACAGCTCTTGCTCCAATAATACCTGCTAGTTCGTTTCCAAATTCATATTCTTTACCACCTTTACTAAATCTTCCTAAATTATCTTCTGGTTTTAAAGACATATTAAGTCTTTTTAATTGTTGCCAGTTAAGTGGAGCTTGAGCTTTTATTAGGTGAGCTAAACTATTATAAATTTGATTACCTGCAGAATCATTTTCATTATAAACTCTAAAACCATCTCTTGTTTCTCCGCCTCTCATATAAATATCAGCTAATGCTTCTGTCCAAATAGATTCTGTAATAAATGGATCTGCTAATTCTTTTGTAGATTCAAATAAACCTAAAATAAAATCATCCATAATACCATCTTTATCTTGTTCGCCTGATTGGACTCTATTAATAACCGTCTGAATAGGTCTTGTTAAAGTATCATATGCATTCATATGAGAAAAATCTATGTATTTAAATTTACCATCATCCCCTTTTAAAGGTATTAATGTAGAATTTTTAGACCATTTAGGTACATATCTTCTTATAGCTTCTAACTCATCTCTACTAATATCATAAAGCGCTTGACCTGCAGACACAGCAGCATAAGGAACAGCACTAGTAGTAACTCCCATTCCAAGTAATCTTGTAAGACCGATTGTTCTTAAAGGATTAACAGTATCTTTTCCTACTTTTACAGAATAAAATATTTCATCTAAACCTCTTTTAACAATATTAGTTCCTGTTCTCATAATTTCTGCAGGAAATGATACAAAGTTTCCAACAGGATACTGTCTTAATCCTTTTACAAAATCAGAAACATAAGCATAGTTTGGAATATTATTTCTAACAATTGCAGCAGCTTCTTGAGCAACAGTTTCTCTATTAAATTTAACAGTATTACCTGCCATATTTACAAAGTTGTTTCCTTGAGCAATCCCTGCTTTTTCATATGCAGCAAATAATCTATCTTGTTCTTTATAATAAGAAAATATTTTCCAAAAATCATCTTCAGCTGTATAGGCATCTTGAGCAAATCTTTTTATTCTTGATAAACCTTTTGCTAATTTATTAAATGCTTTTATAGATCCTAGAGTAGATCCAAAATCTATATCTTTTAACAAAGCTTTTAAATCAGCTAATTGAACTTGAGAATTTACTACACCTCTTTCTAGTAACTCTCTATAAATTTCATTACCTTCTTTAGTTCTTGGTCCTAACTGTAAAGCTCTTAACGCTTTTCTTGCGGCTCCTTCACCCGGACCTATAAAAGGTATAAGACCATTGGCTGTAGCAAAAGCTCCTGCACTTAAAAAGTTACGCATATGGGTAAAAGGTGAGAGAATAGTTTTAGCCATTTGAGATGTAGCTTTAGGATATAAAATTGCATTTGTATAAAGTCTGCCGGCAAACCCACTGTCAGGACCAATAATATTTTTATTTACATTATATAAAGCATCCGCATTTCCTTTTAATGTCCACTTACCAGTTAAAGGATTAATACTAGCAACATCAACAAGCACTTCATCTTTACCTTTTCTCGCTATATATTCACTTACGGATTCTCCAGGTCTTCTACCAAAACCTGCTTCATAATCATTTATTAAACTTCTAGTACTTGGTTTTCTTAATGTTTGATTGGCTGTTTCTTCCCATACTGATCTACCTGTTTTAGGATCAAGTTCTCCTTTTAATAACATTCTTTCTTTACTTCTATCTGTTAAAGGATTTATTTGTTCTAAACCCTCTTCCCCTCTTTGAGAAACAGTTCCTACTCTTCGATAATCTCCAGTTTTAGCTCCAGTTGCTTTTATTAATTCTTCTTCCGTATCAAAAAAAGTTTGAATAGGAGCTTTAGCTGAAGCTTCTTCAGCAGACATACCTTGTTTCATTAATTCGTTTATTTTAGCTGCTCTTGCAACTTTGATATCATTAGAATTTCTAGCTAAATTTCTATAAAATTCATCTCTTCTAATAACTGTAGATAACATATTAGTGCCGTTTAATATTGTAGACATAGCACTTTCATCTTTACCTAAAAGTCTTTTGGCTAACGCTTGTGTATCAGGGGTTAATTGTTTTAGTTGTTTGTTAGGATATTTAGCAGCTTTAGATGCAAAAGATTTATCTACAAAATAATTAGGTATTTTAAATAATACATTTCCTTTGTTTGATAAAGGAATTTTTCTATCTATAAAAGCTGATTGATAAATATCAGCTACTATTTTTTTTGCTTCTTGATTAGAAATTTTAACAGGAGTAGGTAAATTTTCTGCTATTTTTATTATATTTTTTTCTTCTAGTTTTATTAATTCTTTTGCAGGAGCAAGATTGTCTGCTAGTTTTATAGGATTATTTTTAAATACTTTATAACCACTATCTAATCTTTCTTCTAATGTTTGTGGTAATAATTTTTTCCATCTATCAAACACAGAAGGACCTGATTTTACTTTTCCTTTAACAAATCGTTTAGGTTTTGTAATATCTAAAGATCTTCCTTCTATAGAAAGTAAATCTCCCCACCCTTCTCTCATTTCTTCTAATGTATCTATAAAAGCTTTTTGTTCTGCTTTAGGAATTGTTTTACCAAATTTTTTAGCTTCTTGATTAATTAAATTAATTGATTTAGAAGCTTCATTTGGATTAATTTTAGGAAGAACAACTCTTAAAATTTCTTCTGGTTTAGCTTCTTTAGTAGCTTTTTTAATAGCATCTCCTTCAGACAAACCTTCTTTAATATATAAATTTTTTAATCTATTAAAATCTGTTGGGTCTGGAGCAATTGCTCCTGTTCTTGGATTAATTGCATTTGTTTTTCCAAACACAATACTTTTTTCATCTAAACCAGATACTAAAGTTTTACCTAATTGTTTAGCTATTGCAGTTTGAGAAGCAGAGGCTTTACCAGAAAATATATTAGCTCTATCTAAAAATGGAATAACAGAATCTATTTGGTCGTCTAATTTAAATGCAATATTTTGAGCTCTATTTAAATCACCATCTAACATTCCTTTAAATGCCATTTCATCTGTAAAGTATTGAGGGTTCTTACCACTACGTGGTCTTAATCTTTGTGATACATAGTCTAAAGCTCTACCTATTTTATCTTGCGCAACTCTACCTGCTTTACTAGAGTCTGCTAATTTTTTAACACCTGAACCTGCTAAACTTAATATACCTGTAAATGCAGCACCTTCTATTCCAAGTTTTAATCTATTATATAATTCTCTACTAGGATCATAATCATCTCCTCTTTCTAATTTCGTTGGACCTACATCAAATAAATCTCCAAAGGTACCTACTTTATCAGGGTCGGAAACAAATATAGATTCCGCTACACCGCTGGCCAAACCTGTTGCACCTAATTGTAGCGCCTGACCTTTTCTATTAAGCTGCGCTAGTCTACCGGCATCTTTTATTTTTTGTCCTTTTTTTAAACCTTCTAAAATAGGTAAACCATCTGAATCTAATAACTTAAAATAGTTACCTGATTTCTTTGCAGCAAGTGCGCCTTTAGTTGCAGTGCTTGCAATCTTACCTGCAACACCTACCGGTATAGCTAGATTAGTTAAAATTTCACTTATCTTACCTGCAGTAGTTGCTTCTGCATATTCATCAAAAGGATTTATATCTGCAAAAAATGTTTCTACTTTTTCTGCTGTGTTTGTGTCTGCACCTAAATCTATTAAGTTAGCTCCAATAGAAACAAAACCTTCTGGTATTTTGAATAAACCAGAACCTATACCAGCAAAGAAAGAGCCTAGACTACTTACTCCTACGTCTCTACCAAATAGTTTTGCAGTATCTTTATCTGTTTGTTTGGTTGTTTCAGAAGTTAGTTCGGGAAACAAAGCGTCTACTTGGGAAGTGAATTCAACCATTTATCCTCCTATGCAATATTATAAATTCTCTGTGGGGTACCGTCTAAATCTATTTCTATAATACTCTTAAGTATTTTTTCTGTTCCAGTAGTAGAGTCTTTTACTGTTGTTTTTACAACAAAAGTATCTCCTGGTTTAGCATCCTTAATATTTTTAAATTCTTCTAATGTAACTACTTTTTTAAAGTTAAAATTTTTACCTGTCGTAGGAGATGTTGCGCTTTGAATACCTACAGATAATTCTTTATTGTTTAACATACCACTTTTGTTTGCAGCTAATAAAGCTTTGGGTAGACTTATATCTTCTCCTGCTTCTATTTGATAATCTATTTTAGATTTCATTAATTCAATATTAGCTTTGTCTCTTTTAGTTTGAGCTTTATCTTTAAGCATAAATGTAGCTGCAGCTGTTTCTATTTTTTCTGCTCTGCCTGGACCTGATTGATTTTCTAATTCAAAGAATTTTTTTGCACCTTCAGTTAAACTTTCTGCACCTATAAAGGCTGCTGCTCCTCTACCAAAAGTATCTCCTAAATCTCTTCTAAATGCTTTTTTATAACCAAGAGTATCTCTAATTTCTTCTAATGTTAATTCTTCGTTAGCTGTATTTTGTTTATTTAAAATACTATCATTGCTTAATAAATTATCTGTAATTGTTTTTTTAGGTACACTTCCTTTTTCTGGTCCTGGGGTAGGTAAAAATCCATCTTGAGGAGTTGTTTTAGAAGGTACAATAATTTCTTCTCCAGTAGTTGTAGATCTTTCAACACCATCATCGTCTACATAAGTGCTTTGTCTTTCTAAAATTTCTCTAATTACTTCATTTTTTGGTGTATATGATTCTATTTTATCTTCAATAGTTACATCTTCAACTTTAGTTGGATCTTGATTACCAAATTGATTATTAGATATCATTTGTTCAAAAGAACTTTTCTGTGGTAAAGTATTTGCACTAAATGGAGATGTATTTCCAATTTGTGTTTTAGATCCTAATACATATTTATTTAATGCATTCTTTAAAAAATCCATACCACTTTTTTCACCAGCATAACCACCTGGTTCATTTACTAAACCTCTTTTAGGTTTATCTAATCCACTAGTGATTCCCGATCCGCGACTATCGACCGGGCCACCTCTAAACATAGGTCGTCTTAAAATTCTACTCATTATCCAAATAATCCTAATTTAGAACCGATACTCGCAACACCTGAACCAACTCCAAGAGCCGTTGCTAATGGACTAGCTGGAGCGGCTGGCGGTGCGTAACCTACTGTTTGTGTAGGGAATGCGCCTGGTTGAATTTGTGCAAGTTGTTGACCAATCAATCCTAGTTGTGTGAATGGTTGGAACTGTTGTTCTCTTTCAGCTGCTGCTGCTGCATCCAATATAGCTTGTTGTTGTGCTTGACCTGCTTGACCAAGTGACTGTTGGTATTGTCCAAGTCCTTGTTGGGCTGCTAATTGATTAGCTGCTGCTGCCTGTGCTTGTTGAAATCCTTGTGCTAATAATTGTGCTTGTAGGTTTGATCTACTTGTTGCTGCACCTCTTGCAGACTCTGCTGCAAGTACACCTTCTCGTCCACCACCATAAGCTCCAGCTTGAATAGCTTGGTCACGTCTAGCAGTATCTGCAATGGTTTGTTGTCTGTCAAACTCTGATAAAGTTTCATCTATAACTTCTCTTTGATAAGGAGACATAAATGCTTGATAAGAATCTGCTCCTACTAATCCTGCTGTTCCTGCTGCTTTTGCAGATTGAAAAGCTGCTTGTCTATCTTGAAATTGTTGAGCTGTTTCACCAGCTTGCATAGGCATTAAAGAACCTAAACCACCTGCTTGTGTTCTTGCAAATTGTTGTAATTGTGATTCGTCAGCAATAGTTGGTTTGTATTTAGACGGATCTATTCCTGTAAAACCTCCAGCAGGTATTGCACCCGCTCCTAGTTTATCAATTGATTTTAAAAAGGCGGTAAGCGAACCTTCTATTACCGGTGCTGGTTTTGTTATAGTTGTTGTTTCAGCCATTATGCTCTTGCCTCTAATCTGTTCATTGTTTCATACATTCGTTTTGCTCCTTCATTAACGCTTCCACCACCTGCTGCTCTTACAGCATCGGCAGTCATTACAAATTCATTCTTTGATAATCTTGCTGGTACATCATCAGCTTTTTCTTTTTTACCTATGGGTATAAATCCTCCGCCTCTCATATCCATTTCTTTACCACCTAAATTCATTAATCCGCCGTCTTTCATACCTTGTGCTTCAGGTCCACTTTGTAGTGCGCTGATACCTATACCACGGTTTAGATTTAACATATTTAGTGGTTGATAACCTAACGCAGGTTGAAGCATAGGTTGAAAACCTGCAATCTGTGCTTTTTGTTCAGGTCCTAATCTACTTCTTATTCTTCCTAAAGTTTCTTCAGCTCTGCCTACACCTTGTTCTAATTGATTGAGTCTAGGAAAAACAGCTTGAGCTTGTTGTAAAGGTTGCAAACCTGCAAGTAAGGGTCGTTGTGTTAGTGCTGTTATTTGTGATGCTTGTGGAAGTATTGGTGCTAACGCTCCACCTTCTTGAAGACCGATTCTACCGCCGTCTTTATATCCTCTTTCTTTTACCTTTTTCATTTCTTCAATATATTCATCACTTAATTTATCATACATTTTTTCAGGTAGTTCTGGATTTTTTTGACCACCAAAAAACATATCTTCTCCTAGTTTTCTTAAATATTGAATTGGTAAATATACACTTCCATCTTTATCTGTAATTATATCACTTAAAGATAATATTCCTTCATTAATATCTTCTCCAACTTTTGATACTAGCTCTGGATCTCCTAATCCAAATATATCAGATTTAACTTTATCTTTATCTACTTCTTTTACAGTTTCTTTAATATCTTGAAATTGTATATCTTCTACATCAGGATCTGTAATATTAAATTCTCTCATATTATCAATTTCTGTTACAACTGCTGGATTGCCCATAGGACCTGGATCACCACCATTAGCTAATCCTACTCTACCACCGGCTCTATATCCTGCTGCTTCTATTGCATCTAAAATTTCTTGTTCTGTAAAGCCATAAGCTTCCATAGATTGTCTGATAGCAAATGCTCTGTTTGAATTTTCTTCATCCATTCCCGCTTCATAGTCAGCTTGTTCTCTTTCATAATCTTTTAGTGCTCTTCTGTTTTCAGCTACTGCTAGATCTGTCATACCTTGACCTACTGGTACTAATGCTGCTTTTAATCCTTCTTTACTAAATAGATTGTTTTGTAAAGTATCACTAACACCTGATAAATAATTTGAACTTGTTTCTAATGCACCTAAACCACTTTTAGTTAATCCTGGTTCCATACCAAGTGCTTTGTTTTTAAAGAAATCTCCTGCACTTTGAGTTCCAGTGCTAGCTAAACTATCTCCACCCATATATTGAGAATAACTTTTTCCTGTGTCACCAATTGTTCTTCCGCCCGCACTTCCTGGAGTAGACAACGCACCGGTAGCTGCTGCCATTAATGTAGATAAACCAGAAAAGTCTCCGTCACTTCCTTCTTGAGCTAATTGAGATCCAAGGTTTAAACCACCAGATATCAATCCTCTGGATAACATACTATTACCAAATGCACCCATAATTCCTGGAGCCATAAACGGTGCGGCTGCAGCTAAAAACGGTAATGCTGGTTTGATTTCATTCGGTACTATCTTATCTAGTACTCTTGAAATAGGTCTAGTTATCTTTTTTAAAAATCCCATAGTTTCTCTTTATAATATGTATTAACGGCAAGTTTGCCAAACTTGTAAATAGGCGAGTGTATCACAATTTACAGGCTTTTTAACCATTCGTCAATCGCTGATATTAAAACCAGCGCCTATCTTTATCTCTTCTACAGTCACATTTACATCTCTTCTGATGTGTTCTGCTTTAGTTTCTGTACTGGCATTCTGTACGTCTGCTAATGCTTCTGCATCTGACATATATTCTTGACCTGTTTCTGTGTTAGTTAATGTTACTTCTGTTTTAGGTGTAATTACTGGTACTCTTTGACCATTAATTGTTTCATACCTAACTGAAGCTTCTGTTTCTACAAACGGCATTATCTGTCCTCCCTGTTGATTTCTAATATTGATGCTACAACGTGCAATCTATTTGCATCTGCAGCGGTTACTTGTAATACTTCACTTTCTTGCATAATTAAAGGCTCACTTAATAATTGTTCTGTAGCATTACCTGCTATAGCTTTATTTTGAAATATAGTAAATTTGTTAGCTGATGCTGGATCTCCATCAAATAAGTCAACTGTAATATCACTACCATTATTTGTATCATCACAAACTAATATAGATTTTACAATAGCTCTAGAGTTAGATGCTACAGTATATAAAGTTGTAACTGTGTTAGTTGTTAAATCTAATTTTTGGTTTTTATATATATTTGCCATTTATCCTAATCCGAACCACGTATATCTTTCCGAGTCCTCTTTAAGTTGTGTTAAGTATGTAGAGTTTAATTGTTCAATGATTGTAGTTAACGCTCTGTTAATTTGTCTTTGATTATCTTCACTATATTCTTTTTTAGGTTCAGGTAATCTTACTACAACTTTAGTCATTAGCCTCTCCTTCCATCTGGTTGTATGTCAACTTGAAACGTACCAAATCTCCAAGACTCACCTACACCAGTATTTTCTATCTTTATATTTGCATATCTTCCTCTTGCTCTTGTGTCAACCTTTAAGGTACTAGAATTTATTATAAAAGGACTTAATGCAGTTTCTATATCATCTTGTGATGGAAAATCTTTTATAGATAATGTTACTTGGTTATTACCAGTTAATACTTTGAAGTTAGGTAAAAATCTTCTCATCGCTAAAAATACTTCTGCTTGATCTGGTTGCAAAGAAAAACTAAATGATTGAATAAAAGAAGTAAGTGTGGTTACACTACCATCTGGATTTACTTGATCGGTTCCCGTTTCGTGTTCAAACAATACGCTTTGACCTAATCCTGTTTCACCTTGTACAACAGGAAAAGTTCCTGTGTTAGAACTATTAAAAGCAGTAGCATAAGGTCTTGGATATACTAATGAATCAATCCAAGTTGTTCTAATAGAATTAGTATTAACGCCGGTATACCAATTACCCATAGGTAATCTTGCATTGTTTTGACCGTAGTTAAATACTACATATCTATTATTAAATTCTGATCCACTGGTTGGATACCACCAAGTAACTTCTGTAAATAGGTTATTAATACCTGCGTTTACTTGTTGACCTTTTGTAGTATCAACATCATCGTAAACATAATCTTCAACACTACAAGGTAACGTATTAACAGTACCATCAAAAGAGAAGAAACCATTATTACCCATCCAGTAAGCAACACCATCGATTTCAATTGCTGCATTCTTACCTATCAACCCACAGTTTGTACCAACTTGTTCAAAGCCAAATGTAAAAGGAGCTCCAACAAACTTCATTGTGTATAGTGCATTATCTGTCCATACTAGAATGTTTTCTTTTGCAACCAATGCTCCAACAATTTTTGTACCATCTTGTATTCTTTGTGTACCTGCTGTGTTAGTTGCTTCTGGAACATATGCATTTATATTTTCATCTTCAGAAAATCTTATAAACATATCATCTTGTGTAGTAGGATTACCAATAGTTGTTTCAGTTCCAAAATGAATTAAGTGACGTGTGGTTGGTGAAATTAAAGTTGTTCTTGTAGCTGTTGGATTGTTTGTAGTTTGAAATCCTGATGTAGTTGTAGAAGCTCTTGTAGATAGTCTTGCTGCAATAGAAGAATCCCAAGTAAATGTTTTACCATTTCCAATAGTTGCAACTAATACATCACCAAAATTACTTAAGGACCAAAGTCCTGGTTCAAGAGTAATAGTACCTGCATCAACTGCATCTCCCCATCCTGTAAATTCTGTAGCGTTTGTAACTGTAGCACTAGTACTATGTATTGCTGAAGACGTTCCTTTTTGTGCTCTAGAAATACCTGTTAGTTCTGCACCAGCAACACCTGTATAAGTTATTAATTCACTACCTACTGCAATCGTTCCTCCTGTTGCAGGAAAACCTGTAGTAGATGCTAATCTAATTTGTGTAGCTGAACCATTGTTACCATTTGTATCCGCGGCCAACGCACCGTCTAAAGTTGATTGAGCAGCACCTGTAATTGTACCACCATAATTACCAACACCATAACCATAACCATAGGATTGTGCTGCAGGACCTACTACTTCAAAAGGATTAATTGTAACAGATCCACCAGCAGATGCTGAACCAGCTGTCGCTGCTTGAATTGTTAAAGTTGTAGAGGTAGGTACAGATAAAACTTGAAAGTTAGTATCATCAAAAGTAGATGTAGTTACTCCTGTTGTACCCCCTGGTAAAGTTGTTCCTGTTAAACGAATAATATCTCCGACATTTATATTGTGTGCTGCAGAAGTTGTTAAAGTTACTGATGTTGTTCCATTAAAAGTAAAAGTTGCACCAGAAATTGCTGTTGCAAGTGGACTAATATCAAAAAATTGTCCTTCAAAATATATAATTAAAAATTTGTCTGTACCAATGGCTACATATCTATTACCATCTTGGTCAACAAATGCGTGTTGTTTTCTAGCTATTCCTACTAAAGTATCTGTAAGTAATGATTGCCAACCACCAACTTTTTCTGGTAGTCCATATCTAAATCTTACATTATCTGAATCAACCCAACGACCTTCTGCTCCAACTGCTGTATCTTGTTTGTCGATTCCAGGAGCAAACTTAATTTTCGTAAGCATTAATTACTCCTATGCTGTATTAGTCTTTAGTTGCCAGCCCTTATTAGAACCAGTGTAGAAAAGTGTGACTGATTGATTGTTAGTAGTTAAATCTATTGAAGAAGCTGTTCCTTGAATTTTTTCTGATCCATTTGGTGCTACAACACATTTGTTTGTTGCAAAACCATTTGATGCTGACACATCCATAATAACTATTTCATCACCAACTGCTCCCGCAGGTAAGGTAATTGTTACAATATTAGCTACTGTATCTACACCTATTTGATCACCAGGAACTGCTGTGTATGTAGTTTTACTTGCAGCTGTTACTGTTGTAAATCCTTTGTCAAGCATTCCTAATGATGTTGCTGGTACACTACCTCTAGAATAAACTAAAGCTGTTGCACCTTCAGGAAGAGGCACTTGTGTAGATGCACTTTGACCTGTTGTAAGTAAAGTTACAGTGTAACTGTCACCAGCTCCACCTCTAGTAGTTCCATCTTCTACAAAAAATACTCTGTTAGCATTACCACCTGTTGTTGATGCAGGCATCGCTAAACTAGCATTACCAGATAAAGTTCCTGTTACTTTAATGTAAAGGTTTTTACCATTCGCGCTCGACGACCCATCAGCTAAACTTAATGTAGTTGTGCCTGAACTTAACGTTACTTCAACAAAACCTGATGCTGCAGTTTGTAATAGTTGTAAATTTGTATTTGTGATTGCGCCCCATAGACCAGCTTTTTCACCGGTTGTGACTAGTTCTAATGATAAATCTGTTGAATAAGTTGATGCCATAATTTTAGTAAGGTTTGATTGGTGTCCAAACCATTGTTGCTCCTGGTATTATATCGTTCCACGTAATAACCCCTGGTTCTACTGTATCTAATGTTAGACCTGAACCAGTAGGACTTACATTTGCGTCAGCAGTTATTGTAACATTTCCAGTAGCCAAGGTCAATGAGTTTCCAGAAGGCGTTACATTAGTATCAATATTAATTGTAAATGCACCTATACCTAAAGATACTGCATTTCCTGTAACCGTATGGTTAGCATCTGCAGTAATAGTTAAAGTTCCTGTGCCTAATGCTAGTTGATTTGGAGTTAAGTTTTCTGTAACAGCATCAGCAATAATACCTACACTACCGATTGTAATAGATAAACTATTACCTGTTACATTTACTAATACATCTGAATCGGGTCCCGATGTAGCAAATGGTAATGCTGATATTGCGTCAAATCCTAAACTCATAAATAATCCTTAAAAGGAGGCAGTAGGTATGTGGTGGTGTACTGCCCCCATCTAAAGATTATATCATCGTTTAAACCAACTTGGAAGACCTAAATGTGGACGCTTGTCAAACATATTGTCCTTAGCACCTGGTGTTTTACGATTATTATAATGAAGAAATACTTGCACGCATTCCTTACCTTTGAATTTATTTCTCCAATGCTCCAATTCACAACCAGAATAGACTAACATATCTCCTGGTTTAAGATCTACTTTAATACCTTTTTTGCCAGTCTCTCCAGATGGCTCAAGATAGATTGGCCAATCATCGCCACCAAGATTCATAGTGGTAGATATCTCACAACTAAATCTATCTTTGTGTCTTTTTAAAATATCACCTTTTTTATATATTCTTGCATAAGTATATGCTGGATATAATTTAAGACCTGTTACTTCTTCCATTTTAGGTTGGCATTTAAGCATTAAAGTTTCCATAGCAATATTAGAATACTGACTGTAAGTTTCTGGTATCTGTTCATCCCTACCTTCATAGTGACCTATGATGTTTTCAAAAGGTGAAATGTATCTAGCGTTTCTGCAAGTATCATAAACTTGTTTCTGCATACTAAAATAGTTTGCAACAAAAGCTGCTAGGTCTTTTGATATTGCTTGACGGATAACTGTATACTTTTTCTTTTTAAACATCTTTTGCCATCTCTTTTGGTACAGCTGTTATATTCCAATGTATAAATCTGAAAGGCTCTTTACCAAAATCTACTGCAAATTCGTGTTCCAAAAACCCTGGAAAGATAATTAGAGTTCCAGGTGTAGGTTTAAAATGTATCAACTCACTACCACCCCACACACCTTTTTGGTCTGGTTTCATTTTTAATTTTGTAGCACGTGCACCTGTTCTCGGTTCGTGGAATACTGGATAAGAAGTTTTATCACTACATTTTAAAAAATAAAAACCTGATACGTGTTGATTCCAATGTACGTGTGCTGAATGATGACCACCACCTTTTTTTGCAAACTCTTGTACCCACATCTCACTAAATATAGTTGTGTATTGCTGCATATCAAAACCTTGATGATCTAAATACTCCCAAGACTTTTGACCAATATAATTTCTAAAATCTAAAAAATCATTATCAGCAGTTAAAGGTGTTGAGTGATAGGATCTTCCAAAATCACCGTGCTCTTTAATAAAAGCTTTCTCTCTTGTTCTTGCATCTTTGATATATTTATTAGATGCTTTGTTTAATGATTTAATAAACTCTGGTTTTTGTTCTGACCATATAGTTGTGTTGAAATAATTATTTATAAACATTATTTAAAAGGCCTTCCTAAATGCCAAACTACAAGACTGTATCTTGTACCTGCGGTTACGGGTTTAACTCTATGCCAAACAAATGATGGAAATACAATAATAGATCCTTTTGGTAAAATCTCTTTTGCTCTTCTCAAGTGTTTGTCTTCATCTCTCATATGTGGATCGTAGTTTCTAAAATCAAATTCTAATTCACCACCTGTGTATTCTGAACCATCTGTTAACTGACAAGTCATAGATAGTTTTCGAATCTTACCATTGTCGGGTCCTTCTTTTTCATAAGGTTTATCCCAACCATCACAATGCCAATCATAATATTGGTTGTGTTTATATTTTGTAAATTGACACGATTCTGATCTATCCCATTCAAAGTTCCAACCAGCTTGTCTATTAGCTTCGTGAACGTATGGGTGTAATTCTTTGTATATCCAAGTATCGTTAAGCCACACTAAATCAGAGTTTCTTTTTCTTTTTAAATCTTTTATTTGATCTTTATTTAATTCTTTATCACCATACCCACCTGTTCTAGCCATTACTTCTTCTTGTTGATTAGCATAAGCTATTACATCATCACAAAACTTTGGTGTAAGTGCTGCAGGGAAATGCCAGTAATAATTAGATATATTCATAAGTTATTGTTTGCACAAAGTTTAATGAATCTTTTTGATTGTTAGTTAGATAATACATATTAGTTGATGGAAACATTATGAACATATTATTTTTAAGTTCTATGTCCCAACTTCTTCCTTTACGTCTATTATCTTCATAGTGTATTCGAACAAAACAATCTTTAACTTTAACACCATAAAGCATAGTAAAGTCTGGAGAGTTTCGTAGATCCACCGGATCAATATTTAATAAAGGAATTGTTGTTTCCGCAGGTTTATAGATATTTCCCCACGTTGATTTGTTAACTAAATTAATACCATAATCAAGACCAATAAAGTCTCTCATATATGTATTTAACATATCCCAAGTTCTTGAGAATGGAAATTCTTTAGTGTTGAAAGTTGATTGTAAAATATCGTTGGTAAGTTTTTCTTGGTCTATTTCAAAACCTTTCGGCATATCAATATCACCGTAGAATAAACTCTGTTCACTTAATACTTGTCTCTGCATACCACCACCATTTTTAATTTATGCTTTGCTGTCTGTCAAGTCCCAAGTTGTATTAGCTTCATTCCAGACGTAATGCCATCCGTGAGTATTAGCTGTATTTTGTGATTCTTGTTCTTCTGTTAATGCTGGAGCATCACCGATTGGTGATTTCCAAGAAGCTGATGCATTATGTTTTACCCAAGAAGCGTGAGGTTTTTTAGGCCAGAAGATTTGATCATCTTCGTCCCAAGTATAACCTATACCTGCGTAATTTCCTCTTAATGGTGTACCACCATTATTGTGTGTGCCACCAGATGTATTGTAAGATGTTTGAATCCACATTTGTGCAGGCCAATTATTATGTGTCTCTAAATATTGTTGTCCTACTGTTTCATCTTCAACGCCGTCAGCGTTCAGCATATCGCCATTATTCAAAGTGAGTACTTGAATGACTTTACTGTTAGATCCTAGTTTTGCAAAATGTGCCATAATGTTTCTCCTTATATATTAATTTTAAATGTTAGTAAATACATATTAATTTTGAAATTTGTATCTAATAATAACGATTCCTGATCCGCCTGCTTTTCCAGTTCCATTACCACCACCACCTCCACCACCAGTATTAGTGGTACCTGCTGTAGCACCATCAGAACCACCTCCTTCTATTCCTGAACGTCCTCCACCTCCTGCTCCAGCTTGTCCTGCACAAGTATTATAATAATAAGCACCACCACCACCACCTGCAAATGTTGTAGGAGTTCCATTAATAGAAGTTGTTGCACCTGTACCACCATTACCACCAGTATTAGAAGTTGGACTTCCACCTACAGCGTTTGTTCCTGCAACAGTTGCTCCACCACCACCGCCGCCACCAAAATTACCACCAGATTGATATCCAGTTCCACCAGGAGTTCCTTGAGCTGGACTTGTAGGAGGAGTATTTCCAGCACCACTAGGTTGAGCATTAACAGGTGTTCCTGGACCGTGTCCTCCACCACCTCCAGATCCACCAGCAATTCCAGGCCCATTATTAGTACTTGCTCCACCACCTGTTCCACCACCATTTGATGTTATTGTTGAAAAAATTGATGAACTTCCATTAGCATTACTAGGTCTTCCAGCACCACCGCCACCCACTGTAATTGGATAACCTGTAGTTGTAACTGGTAAAGCTGAAACACAAGCTCCTAAAGGAGAAGCTGCATAACAACCAGAAGCAGCACCTGAAGATTCTCTATATCCTCCTGCACCTCCTCCACCAAAACTTCCACCTGCTCCACCGGCTACTACTAAATAATCTACTGAAGTTGAACCTGCTGGATTACCTACCGCTGAAACACAAAATGTTCCCGGTCCTGTAAATGTATGAACTTTATAATCTCCACAACAAGTAATTGTTCCACCTGTTGCTGTAACATATGTAGGTTGTAATTCTATATCATTTAAATTAGATGTATCTGTTGCTTTCCAACCTTGTGTTCCATCTACATATACTAAAGTTACTGCTGAATTTTCAATTGAAATAATTTGATCTGCCGCCGCTCCATTAATGTTAGAACCATTTCTGCCAATTGTAATATTGTTTGTATCTGCTGTTCCTGCATAATCTGAAACTGCAACTACTGCACCTGCTGCAGGCGATGCTGGTAGAGTTACTGTGATTGCTCCACTAGTTGTATTTACGAAATATCCTACGCCAGCTACTCCTGTAAAAGAAGCAGTCTTGACTGTTGTATCCCAAGAAGCTGCACCCGTAGCACCAAATCCTGCCGCCGTACCGTTGTTTGTAATTGTTGCACCACTAGGAATTGTTATAGTGTCACCACTATCTCCTAACTGGACTGTACCACAATTTGTTCTTGGACTAATTTTATTTACTTTTACTTCACTCATAATTTACCTATTGAAATTTGTACCTTATTACTACTATACCTGATCCACCTGATCCACCCTGAAAAGGAGCTGATCCTGGTGATCGGCCACCAATTGCTCCACCACCACCGCCAGTGTTAGCAGTACCATTTCCACCTGGGGATGCTCCTGGATTACCATCTCCACCACCTCCTGATCCACCTGAACCTTGTGCAGGTGCTGGACTACTAGGTCCACAAAAAGAACCTCCACCACCACCACCAGCTAATGTTACTGGTGATCCTGTAATTGAATTTGCAGTTCCTGCTCCTCCATTTCCTGCGTCAGCACCAGGTGCTCCAGAACCATTAGTACCAGCACCGCCAGCACCGCCACCACCGCCGCCGCCTCCACCAGTAGGACTTAAAACACCATTACCACCGGGATTACCTTGAGGAGGACTAACAGGAGGTGTATTTCCTGCTCCTCCAGATATATTATATGCTCCAGCTCCACCGCCAGAACCACCTGCATCTGCTGGATCTTGAACGTTTGTAGGAGTTCCACCTCCTCCTCCCGCAGAAATAATAGTTGAAAAAATTGAATTTGAACCAGGATTAATATCACTAGCAGAACCTTGATCAGGTGTTTCAACTCCTGCTCCACCTGCACCTACTGTAATTGGAAATGCTGTTGCCGTAACCGGAAAAGCTCCTGCATTACAAGATGGACTTGGAAAAGTTGTTCTATGTCCGCCTGCTCCACCACCACCAGAGTAATAAGCTGTTCCTCCATTTCCACCACCTGCAACAACTCTATAATCTACGTTAGTTGGTCCACCACCTGGATTGGTTGGTGCATTTCCTAATTGTGTAACTGTAAAAGTTCCTGGACCCGTAAATGTATGAACTTTAAAATCACCAGTGGTTGTAATTGTTCCACCAGTTGCTGCAATAAAAAGAGGTGGTGGATCTAAATCTCCAGATTTTGCTTGTTCTACTGGTAGCCAACCTCTTGTTGCATCTGCATAAACTAAAGTAACTGCTTGTCCTTCTGTTTCTATTGTAAAATTATTTGCTAGTCCTTCAATATTAGATCCATTTCTATTTAATGTAACTTTATTTGTATCAAATGTATATGCATAATCTTTAATAGCTACAATACTTCCCGAACTAGGTGATGCAGGAAGAGTTACTGTTATTTCACCACTTGTAGTATTTACAAAATACCCTTCACCATTTACTGCTGTAAAATCTCCTGTCTTAATCGATGTCTGCCAATTAACAGATCCTTCTCTACCAAAACCTGATTGAGTTGCACCTGATGCTAAAGCAACGGTACCACCACATCTACCAATGGTAACTGCAGATCCATCTACAACAATGGGATTACTTGCTCCTGATCCGATTGTAGTAGTTGTCCCACATTTTTTGATGATGTTTGAATCATCTGAAACTTTATTTATATTATCTACTTTAATTTTACTTGTCATAATTATTGAAATTTGTACCTTATTATTACTATACCAGAGCCGCCATTTTTTCCTCCATTGTCTTGAGTTGTAGGACTACAAGATGCACCTGGAGCACCTCCACCACCTCCTGTGTTTGCAGTTCCAGCAGTACCTTGTCTGGCCGGACCCGAAGTTCCAACTCCACCAGCACCTCCACCACCTAAACCACCTGGTCCTCCAGGAGCTGGAGCTGGATTTGGTATGTAAACTCCACCACCACCTCCACCAGCAAAATATTGAAAACAACCAGATGGTTGACCAGAAGTTCCAAAAAGAGTTGGTACTCCAGCACCATCACCACCTCTTCCACCACCATTAGTTGGATTTGTTGGATTATTTCCAGCACAAGCACCTGCTACCATAGCACCGCCGCCACCTCCTGCTCCAGTATTACCGTTTCCTGGCGATGGGTTTGATGGACTTGCTACTGATAATCCTCCTGGATTGCCTTGAGACGGACTTGTTGGGGGAGTATTACCAACGCCAGCTGTAGCTGCAGTAGCTCCACTACTACCTCCTCCTGATCCACCATTAGAACCTGGAGTGCTATCGTAACCACCTGGACCACCACCTGCTGATGTTATTGTTGAAAAACTTGCAGGAGAACCATCTGTTCCTGCTTGTCCTGCGGGTGGACCTGCTGCACCACCTGCTCCACCAGCACCTATTACTATTGGAAAACTAGCTACTGAAGCCGTTAATCCTGCAGGTGCAGCTAAAGGTTTTCCTGGATAAGTTAATGGAGCTAAAGAAGGTGCGGCAAATCTAAATCCACCTGCACCACCACCTGCTGCTGGACTATTATTATAATTAATTCCAGGCATTGAACCACCACCTCCTACAACTATATATTCTAAAGCATTATTAGCTGGTGCAGTAGCTACTCTACAAACTGTAAAAGTTCCTGGTGATGTAAATGTATGAATCTTGTAATTTCCACAAGGAGCAGTTGAAATTGTTCCACCTGTAGCTGTAATAAAGTTTTCTCCAACAAATCCTGTTCCTTCCTCCACTGATAACCAACCTTTTGTTGCATCAGCGTAAACTAGAGTTAAACTTTCATTTTCTGTATCTCTAACAGAATCATTAGCATCACCATTCATATTAGAACCACCTCTACCAATCGTTAAATTATTTGTACCAAATGTACTTCCATAATCTTTGATAGCCACAATATCACCGACTGAAGGTGAACTTGGTAAGTTTACTGTGAATGCTCCACCAGAAGTATTACAAAAATAACCCTCTCCTGATGCAGCAGTAAATGTAGCTGTCTTAATAGTAGTTTGCCAATCAACAGTTCCTGTTCTACCAAAACCAGATTGACTAGCACCAGCGCCAAGAGTTACCGTATCACCAGATTCACCTAGTGTTAAAGTAGTTCCGCATTGTGGTGCAACTGTATTTACTTCTATTTTTGACATTATACTATTACTAAAGTCCCTGTTACTGTTATTGTACCAGGTATAGTGATAGGTCCTGCAAGAACACCGTTCTCGACAGTTTGTGTGCCATCAATCGTACCTGCTTGGTTTGGTATAAATTCGTTTGGGGCTGTTCCGCCTCCTATGTATTGGATTCCATTTACTATTGCCGTCATTATTCCTCCTATGAACTAATATCGTCGATAAATGAAGTAATGATATCTAAAGACGAAGCGGTATCGCTTTGAGCTTTAAGTACATCACCATTTGCCAACACAATTTTTGCACCGCCTTGAATTAATTCGATTGCAGAGTTTGGTGGAATACTAACATTCTTTGCAAGAAAGTGATCGTTTCCTCCATTTACAATCTGACAACTAGCCAAGACAGTAGAAGCGCTAGTGTTACAGATTCTGATACCAATAACAGCATCAAAGTCTCCACCTGTTATTAAAGTAACAGGAGCTGTTCCAACGTTTCTTTGTAAGTTATTTCTAAAATTTTGTGCCATATTTATTTCCTATTTATAACGCAACCGCCATTGCTAAAGCAAAGCCAGCAGATGCTGCTCCTACCGGATCGCCGGAGCCATCCAAGTATACTGATTTACTTGCAGGCATTGTACAAAATACATCTAGTGTACTTGAACCACCTGAATTAAAATTTATTTTACTAGTATCACCTGCAGAGTTACTTAAAACTGTATCTCTTTGTAAAGTTGTAGAAGCTGAAAGAGTTCCTAAACCTACTTCAAAGTTATTAGTGCCTTGTTCAAAGATAGTATAATAAGTCGTATTAGAAGTTCCAATACCACTATTAAATGTAACGAAACCAGTTGATGCACCTGCAAGTGTAATGTCACCTGTGCCTTGTGTTGTACTAGTTTCTTTTACTCTATCATTTATTACTAAAGCCATAAATTTTCTCCTTAACTCATACTAATAATTGCATTAGCAGGTGTAGCAGGATCAGGAAACGTAACAGTAAAAGTACCGTTCGTTGCTGTCTTGTCGCCACCAAAATCTAAAACCACTACTAATCTATCTTGTGTACCATCAACTGTATCTGTATTGTAAATCGCTGCAAAAGCTGCAGTGAAAGATGCTGAAGTATAACTAACATTATCAAAGTCTACTGAAGCAACAGCTGTACTAGATGCAACTCCAAGATTAGTTAATGTTTTTACAGAATAGTTAGTTCCACCTGTTGTATCTACTTCGCCATTTCCAGTTCCTAGTAAAGCAACTGTTGATGCTGTTGTATAAGGATTAGTTGTGTATAAAGAAAATTTAAAAGTGTTTCCTCCTGATGCCTGGAAATCGTGCTGTCCAGAAAAGAGGGCACCTCTAAAACTAAATGGGATTATGTTTGCCATATTTTTTTATCTCCTTAATTAACTTGATGGTGGTTTAACGTTAAGTTGAGCGCGAACTTCACCATCTTGATATTCGTCTCTGCGTCTGATACCGATTTGCTCGATAGCGTACGATTCTAATGCTTGATTAAAAGCTTGTTGATAGTATTGTAACATATCCTGCGGGCCTTTCAAGTATGCATATGTATTTACCAGACATCCATACAAAAGTAAATCTTGATATTTATTTGATAGATAAGTTCCAACTGTAGCTGGAGCAGGTGTAGATGTTGTATCTGTAATACTCTCTGGTTCTTTGTCATAAGCCAGTGTAATTTCATAAGTTTTATCAGGTGTTGGAGCCAATACCCAGAATTCTTCATCCCAATTTGCATAGTATTTTGGAATATCCACACCAGATGTACCAGGTGTAGAGTAGTATTCTGCAATAAAACTAGTGTCTCTTTGTTCTAAATAAAACTGATTTCCAGCCTGATCTTTAAATTGTACATATCTAATTGCTCTTAAATTATCTGGAATAGTTACATATCTGTTTCCAACAATTGCATTTGATGTTGCGTAAAATACATTTTGATCAGTATCAATATTTCTTACAATTCTATTTTCTGCATTTTTAATTATAGTTCCAAGAACAGAGTCTGTTAAAACTTTAGGTGTAGTAGAACCATTATCTACTTCTGTATAATTTCTAATATCTGTTCTTAAGTTATCTAAAGTGTATGCCATTATCCGTTTACTACCTCAAGTGTTACTGGTCCTGCAGAGCAATTGTTTCCACCACCTTCTATATTACCTGTTGTTGCATTACTAGTGCTAGTTATGTAAAAATAATTTATTGGAGTTGTAAGAGCATCACTTGTTGTAGCTCCTGTAATATTACCTGCTGAATCTATTTGACCTAATGCAATTGTAAAACCATTTGCATTATTTAAATCACTTACATTGTCAAACGTTGGAATGTTTGCAAACGATTGTAAATTTTTTAAATCATCTTCATTGGGTCCACCAGGACCTGCTGAAGTAACAACTGGAGGTCCTCTAAATCTTACAATTGAACCAGCTGTTCTTTGATGATCTTCTGAAAAAACATTTACGTAAGTTGTGCCAGCATAAATAATACTTGTGAAAGGATTGTTATCTAACAAAATTAAACTTGCTTTTGATGCAGGTTGTGGTCTTGGATTAAGTAAAGCTTGTGGATCTGAACCAACTGGTTTTGGTTCAAGTTGTGGTTGCTTTGGTTCATACTCTGAATTGTGAACTAAGAATCCATTCCACTCTCTAACCATTTCAGAATATGGAAATACCATTCCTGATCTATCAGAAATTGCTAATGCTCTTTTACCTGATGCGTATCTACCCATTATACTCCATCTCCATAAAATGTTTGTGGTGAAATGAAAGTAGAAGTGCCTTGATTGTCTGCATCTAATGCTCTTAACAATTCACTTTCATATCTTCTTTCCAATTCTTGACTTCTATCTGGTGAATATTTTAAACTTAAATAATAAGCTAGACCAGACATCATACAAGGATAGAATCTATTTACGACATCAGAAGTATTGTTGTATGCTCCAACATCTTGAATTTTTGATAAGTAATAAAAACAAAATTGAAAATTACTTGGTGTAACTGTACTTGATGTACTTGAGCTTGGTGTTGTATATAAAAATATAGTAGGATTTAATCTTCTCTCAACATAATATTGTGAAGGAGTTCCCTTTGCTAATTTGTTTGGTGTTTGTGAATAAGTTGATCTATCAATTTTAGTTAATGCAATATCTACTGGATTTGCTGTATCTGTATTATTTCTATAAAAAGATTCTAATACATCACTAATGTCTTGTGGAAAATTATTAGAGTCAGCTGCATAATTATATTCTGCTTGTCCTTCCACTAATGGAACTTTAGCTAGTTTTACTTTCCATAAATGTACACCTCTATTACCCCATTCTTGAAACATTATATTTAAAGATCGTCTTGCTGATCTTAATTGATAACCTGTTCTAGTTCCTCTAACACCTGTTCTCTCAAATGCTTCTTCTATAATGTCATCTATTTGTGGGTTAAACTCTGTAGTTTCAGAAGTTGGTGAAATAGTTTGTGCAGTATTACCCATACCACTATGAACTGTACAGTAATAAAATAATAAAGGTGCGCCTGTAGTTCTAACTGGTGCAACATTTATTGTTGTGTTTGCTCCTGAAGCACCTGGAGTTCCTGTTGCTGTTACTCCAGTTGTATATTCTACACCTGCTGGTGTAGCGTGTGTTCCATTTGCAGTAGTTGAAAATCTAAAAGGGTGGCCTGTATTTGTAGAGTCAGACTGATCAAAAATGTAAGTGTTGCCTTCTTGTAAATATAAGACAACATTGGCCTCTCCGTTAATATAATATTTATTACCGGTACCATATTGATTAGTTCCCGTTGCTACGGTTACTGTGTAAGTTATTGTAGCCACAATTTTACTCCTACGTAAATGTTATAGTAACACTTGGTGTAGCGGTTAAATCTAAATAAATTCCGTTGTCAAATAAAATTCCAGAACCAGGAACATAAAAGTCTATTCCTTCAGTTCCAAATTCAAAAGTAGCTACTACAGTTCCAGCTGCTCCACCAGATTTAAAAATTATTTTAGATCCAGCAGCTCCTTCAGCTTGTATACCTGTCATTCTAGCTCTTTGATTTAAAGGAACCATTTGTGCGTCTGCTACAGCGTTGGCTACCTGTTGATCACTTGAATATGATGCCATTTGTTTCTCCTATTAAATTGTGTGTGGGCCGAAGCCCACACTTAATTAATTATTATACTGCTGTTGCGTCTGATAAGTTGTTAGCTTGAACATACGTAAAAGTAACACTTACTTGACCTGTAGTTGCAGTAGTTCCTGCAGCTATAAGAGTCGCTGTAATTTGTGTATCAGCATCAAATCTATCAGCTTCATCTAAAGCGCCGTTAGCTATAGAAGAAGTTTCTCCTAAAGTTTTAACGTCAGTATTAGCTATAAAATATGCAGCTGTTCCTGTTTTTCCAACTGAAACAGTTGCTGTAGTACCTTGGTTACTTACTACTGCAACTCTAATTGTAGTTGTAAGTAGTTGTGAGTTTTTTGGTATTACACCTACGTTGTAAGTAGTTGTTCCAGCTGCGACTGCTGCATCAATCAAAATTGATTGAGACATTACAACTTGACCTGTGTTTCTTACATTATCACCAAGTGTTGTTCCTGTTGTATTTGAGATCGTTCCCGCTTTTATCGGTCCCGAAAATGTAGTTGTTGCCATATTAATATCCTCCTAGATATCTGAATACTGTCC
>Ga0209603_1000579_pt1 | contig 43495 bp, 43 predicted proteins | sample COGITO_mtgs_1206_FD_184812 | JGI IMG/M metagenome (GOLD analysis project Ga0209603, IMG submission 184812) | Pelagic marine microbial communities from North Sea - COGITO_mtgs_120607 (SPAdes) (version 2) | ecosystem: Environmental > Aquatic > Marine > Epipelagic ...
GTCTCTTTTCACTTATTTTATTTGAATTATTTTCACAAATAATCTTTAAACAGGTTTTCGCTAAGTCTCTAGCATAAGTAGGTGTACCTAGTTGATCAAAAACTACGCTCAATTCCTTTTTTTCTAAACCTAAGTGAAGTATTTTTTTAACAAAATTATTCCCATTTGATGAGTAGAGCCAAGAAGTTCTAATCACAATACCATCGATTCTACTATTTATAATAGCAAGTTCGCCATCTCTTTTACTCTCACCATAAACTCCAATTGGGTTCACTGGGTCCAACTCATTATATGGTTGTGAATTCTTTCCATCAAACACATAATCCGAAGAAATATGGATTAGCTTTCCGTTTACTGCTTTTAGAGCATTTACAAGATTTAAAACGCCTTCTGAATTTACCTGTTTTACTATTTCTGGATTTTCTTCAGCTTTGTCTACATCGGTATGCGCCGCGCAGTTAATCACCCCAGTTATATTTTGTTCTTTGATAAAGTTATTTAGTGTTTTAAAATCACAAATATCTAAATCTTGTAAGTCTCTAAATATAAAATCAGTTGTTTTGTATAGAGATACTAGATCTCTAATTTCAGAACCAAGTTGACCATTTGAACCAGTTATTAGTATCCTCATATTTAAAACTTAAAAGGGGATTTAAATTGTGAAAATAAAGGAAGTTGTTCATCTTTGTCGGAAATGAATATTTCACTTTCTTTTGCTCCCCAGTCGACCCCTAATTCCTTGTCATTCCATAGGATACCAGCCTCGTAATCTGGCGCATAAGTATTATCTACTTTATATGCAAAAACAGCGTAATCACTCAATACTACAAAACCATGTGCAAAGCCTCTGGGTATAAAGAGTTGTTTTTTGTTTTCTGAGGAGAGAACATCTGAATGATATAATCCATAGGTGGGGGAGTCTTCTCGTATATCAACTGCAATATCTAGAATTTCCCCTTCAATACAACGCACTAATTTTGCTTGCGAAAAAGGCGGTTTTTGATAATGTAAGCCTCTTAGGACACCTTTTGATGACATCGATTCGTTATCTTGAACAAATGAGACTTTACCGATTGCTTTTTCAAATTCATTTTTATTAAAACTTTCTAAAAAATAACCTCTTTTATCATTTAACACAGTAGGTTCAATAACTACAATTCCCGGTATGATTGCTTTTGAAAACTTCATTTTATTTGATCAGATTAATAAGGTATTGTCCATATGCATTTTTTATTAATGGCTCCGCTAACATTTTAAGCTTATTAGCATCAATATATTTCATTTTGTATGCGATTTCTTCTAGACATGCTACTTTTAAACCTTGTCTTTTTTCAATTGTTTCGATAAACTGTCCTGCCTCCATCAAAGAATCGTGTGTTCCTGTGTCTAACCAAGTAAAACCTCTACCTAAAATTTCTACTTTTAAGCACTGATGTTGTAAATAGGATTGATTTATCGAGGTGATTTCCAATTCTCCTCTTTGTGAAGGTGTTACTTTTTTAGCAATCTGAACAACATCGTTTGTGTAAAAGTACAATCCAACCACTGCATAATTAGAAGCTGGATTTTTAGGCTTTTCATGTATGGAAGTAACATTTCCTGCATTATCAAATTCAGCAACCCCATATCTTTCAGGATCATTTACATAATAACTAAAGATAGTTGATTTTCCTTCTGATACATTTTTTCTAGCATTTTGTAAAATTGCTGAAAAACCATAACCAAAAAATATATTATCTCCTAACACTAAACATACATCATCGTTTTCTATGAAGTCTTCTCCAATTATAAAAGCTTGTGCCAAACCATCTGGACTAGGTTGTTCTTTGTACGATAGTTTTAAACCAATTTGTGAGCCATCTCCAAACAGGTTCTTGAAATTAGGTAAATCTTTCGGAGTGGAAATAATTAGAATATCCTGAATCCCTGCTAACATCAGTACTGATAACGGATAATAAATCATCGGTTTGTCATATACGGGTAATAACTGCTTTGAGACCCCTTTTGTTAAGGGATATAAACGGGTTCCATCGCCTCCGGCTAAGATAATTCCTTTCATAATTGATTCAATTTTGTAAGTAAAATCTTGAAATTACTACTTTAGCAAATATATCCTAACTTTTTAGTTTACACAAGCAGAATTTGAATACCTAAATTAATCTAAGAGTTTATAATTCAAACCAGATTTTTTTAAAACACGTTTTTTGTATTTTAGTGACTACAGTCCTATAAATAATTTACTATTTATTATTGTTTTTTGATATTATATCTTTCACCACATCAGAGTATATATCCATAATTGCATTTTTAACAACACAACAGTATAAATTTCATATATTAGCTTATTAAATGATCAGCTATGTTATTGAAATTTAAACAACCGATTGTTATTATTACAATCACATTATTTTCATTGTTAAGTATCCAAGCTCAAAAAGGTTTTGATTTGTCATCGGTAAATTATACCAATATGACTAACGAACAGTTACAGGAGTTATTTCAAGAAGCTACTTTAAAAGGATATAATTATAATGATATTTTAAAAGCAGCCGAAACACAAGGGCTTTCTACTGAAGAAATTGCGACACTTGAAAAGCGTTTTAATTCGGAAAATACACCAAGAGCATCAAAAAATAACAATTTGCCAGATCAAGAGTCTAGGTTAAGAAACACTAATTATGGTAATATGACGCCAGAATATCAAAAAATGAAAAGTGATATTTTTGGTTTTGAGGTTTTTAAAGGAAATAGCTTAATTTCATTTCAATCTAATTTTAACATCCCAACTCCTGTGGGTTATATTTTAGGCCCCGGGGATAAATTATTTATTGATATTTATGGCCAATCGGAAGCTTATTATCAAATAGAAATTAATCCAGAAGGAACGATAATTTTAGAAAATTTTGGCCCAATTCATCTTTCTGGTCTCACAGTTAAAAATGCGACTAAACGCATAGAAAATAGATTATCTAAAGTGTATTTAGGCATTAATGGTAACATAAAAAATACATTTGTCAATGTATCTGTTGGAAAATCACGAACTATTAAAATAAATATTGTTGGCGAAGTAGCTGTGCCAGGTTCTTATACTTTAAGTGCTTTTAATACCGTTTATAATGCCTTATATGTTGCGGGAGGCATTACAGAAAATGCCACTTTAAGAGATATTAAAGTTTATCGAAACAATAAACTTATAAGTAAAGTTGATATTTATAAATATTTAACTGCAGGTGACGCTTCTGCGGATGTAGTCTTAGAAAATAATGATCTTATTTTGGTAAAACCCTACACTAACCGTGTCACTTTAAAGGGGGCTGTTAAAATAAAAGGTCGTTTTGAATTGCTTAAAAATGAAAATTTACAAGACTTGTTAAATTATGCAAGTGGCTTTAATGAAGAAGCATACACTAAAACTATAAAAGTAAAACGTATATCAGACGGTGAACATATTGTAGCAGACATCAATAAAGATCAATTTGAAATATTTACTCCACAATCTGGAGATGTTTTTCAAGTAGGTAAGGTATTAGATCGCTATAAAAACCGTGTGATTGTAAATGGAGCTGTCCACAGACCGGGTGTTTATGCAATAACAAAAGGTTTAGGAGTAAAAGGTTTACTTTCCAAGTCTGAAGGATTAAAACAAGATGCCTTAACAACATCAGCAAATATTATTAGAACGAATGAAGATATGTCAACCAGTTCTATAAGCTTTAGTTTAAGGGATATTTTATCAGGCGAAGAGCAAGATATTTTGCTTCAAAAAGAAGATGTACTTACTATTTCATCAAAAAACGATATTAAAGAAGAAGATTATGTAGAAGTTGGTGGAGCCGTCAATGAACCTGGAATTTACGCTTATTCTAAAGGCATGAAATTACAAGAATTAATCTTAAAGGCTAAAGGTTTTAAAAGAAATGCAACAGGAACTAGAGTCGAAATTTCTAGAAAATTAGTTGATAAGGACGCTGATAATTCTAAAATATCACAATTAATCGTAGTTGATATACCTAAAGAATTTGATGATTTAAAAAATAAAAATAATATTATATTAAATCCTTTTGATCACATTACTGTGAGAGTTGATCCAAATTTAAATAAAACGGAATTTATTTATGTTGACGGACAGATTAATTATCCAGGGCTATATTCTATCGAATCAAAAAACGAAAGAATATCAGATTTATTAAAGCGCGCAGGTGGTTTAAATGAGTACGCCTATCCAAGTGGGGCAACTTTGATCCGGAAAACAGAATACTTCAAAAAAGAAACAGAAGCCGATAGTGAGATAACAAATTTATTATCGCTTAAAGGAGATTTAACAAGTAAATCAAGTTCATTGTCTCAATCTGATTTTGAGCTATTAAAAAGAACAAATATTTCTTTAGATAGGTTATATGCGATAAGTCTAAAAGAAAAAAAATCCATCAACCAAACAACTAATTTGGCGATTTCTTCAAAGAATGATTCTTTACAATCGTATTCATCATCAAAAAAAGTGCTATTCAATACTACTGAATCAATTCCAATAGATTTAAATGAAATTATAAATAATAAAAATTTCAGTTCAGATTTACTCGTTCAGTCTGGTGATACTCTGTATATTCCTAAAAAATTAGAAACCGTGCGTTTAAGAGGTGGAATATTAAATCCAACAACAGTGAGACACCAAAAAAATAAAAGGTTAAAATATTATATAAACAATTCTGGTGGTTTTGAACGTCGAGCAGATAAAAGCAAAACGTTTGTAATTTATCCCAATGGACAAATACATGCAACAAAAAAGTTCTTATTTTTTAATAATTACCCTAAAGTATTAGCAGGTTCTGAGATTTTTGTGCCTGAAAAAGTAACAAAAAACTCTTCATTAAATGTTGCAACTCTTACAACTGTTGTTACAGGGCTAGCCACGTTGGTTTTAGCTATTACTACCATCAATAAGTAAAACCCAATTTTTAAGTCACATTTAAAGTAAATAATTTAAAATGCAATCAGAAAGCAATATGCCAAAAGAAGAAAAAATTTCTTTAAAAAACATGTTTCAAGGTTTTAAGGAGTGGTTAATGTTTATAATGGATAACCGCAGAAAAATAGTGTATGGTACTTTAATAATTTTAGTATTACCCCTTTCTTACAATTATTTAAAATCACCATTATATTATGCTAATACATCATTTGTGTTAGAAAATGATGCTTCAGCTAGTTTAGGTGGTTTATCTTCTTTAGCCTCTATTTCGGGGATTAATACCTCAAGTCTTATGAGTGCTAGTAATTTATTTCAAATTGATAATATACAAGAGCTTTATAGATCAAACAATATGCTAAGGCAAACTTTATTGGAGAAAGTTACTATAAATGGAAAATCTCAAATATTGATTGATTACTTCGCTAAAGCACAAAAATTAGAAAAAAAATGGATCAAGGAAAAGGTTTATCTAAAAGACTTTCTTAAAGATAAAAAACTGTACAGTAGATCACAAGATAGTGTTTTAAAAGAGGCTGTAAAATTAATTAAAAAAGATTTTTTAATTGTAGGAAAGCCAAATAGAAATACTTCCATTTTAAATGTTGGTTTTAAACATAAAGATGAAGTTTTTGCTAAAATTTTTAATGAAGTTTTGGTTAATAAGGTCAACAGATTTTATTACAAAACCGAAACTAAGAAAACATCCCTCAATTTAAAGTTATTACAAACTCAGACAGATAGTGTAAAACGCCTTTTAGATATGTCTTTTTTAGCGCTTGCCGAAATAGACCAAAATATCCCAAATATAAATCCTCTTGTAAAAACAGCGAAAGTCCCTTATCAAAAAGCCATGGCTAATCTGCAAGCCAATCAAGCTATTTATCTAGTAGTTGTAAAACAATTAGAATTGGCAAAAGTTACTCATAGAAATAAAACACCCCTTATTCAAATTATTGACAAACCCTCTTTCCCTTTAGAAAATAACCGTTGGAATTTTTTAAATACTCTTCTTTTAGGAATATTTGGTGGAGGTATGTTAATAGTATTGTTGTTGTCGTTACAACGTATTATCAGACAAGCATTGGAGGAGTAATAATCAAGATTTAAAAATAGTAATTATTTAAATCTTAAGATATCAATAAAATAAAATACTATTGTTTAAAAGCATTTTTATTAAAAATTTTTCCAATTTAATTATTAATCAGTGTATTAATATTTTTATTGTTTTATTAGCTACACGTGTTTTATTTAACAGATTAGGCGAAGCACAATATGGACTTGTTAATCTAGCCCTTTCAGTTGTTTTGTTATTAAGTATCACTGTTAGTTATGGCTATCATCTAAATGGTCCTAAACGCATTGCTTTGTTTAGAGATGATTCTGTAAAAAAGCAAACTTTAATTAATGAAATTATAGTAACCAGAATAATAATAGCCATTGGAATGGCGATAATTTTATTTTGCTTGAGTTATTTTTTTGGTTTTTTTAAATCTTATGCATCCTTACTATATTATTCATTAATACTTTTGTTTAGTCAAGCTTTGTTTCCGATGTTTTATGTTCAAGGAAATGATAAAATTGAATGGTTTTCATTAGTAAATATTTTTGCAAAAGGCTCCTACTTAATACTAATAGTATTATTTATAAAAACACCAAAAGACGCGACTTATGTCAACTTTATTTTTGGGTTTACTGCTCTTATGGTTTACACCGTTTTCTGGATTATTATTTATAAAAAAGAAAAAATCAAGTGGGTTTGGGTAAGTATTCATAACATAAAGAAGAGATTTATTGAAAACTTTCAATTTTTCACATCTTCTATAGCAGGTCATGTTTCTATTCACGGAGGCTTAATTGTTTTAGCGAGTTTTGTCAATAATACTGTTCTAGGAGAGTTTGCATTAGCTCAAAAAATAGCCCTTTTAATGCGTATGATTCCTGTTTTTTTTACACAAGCTGTTTTGCAAAAAGCAACTATTTTATTTAAAAAAGATAAGACTGAATTTAATAGTTATATTAATCAAATTTTTATAGTTGGATTGTCAATTACATTTGTGATGGGGCTATCAGTAATCATTTTGTCTAAATGGATAATATTTTTATTTGCAGGTTCACATGTTATTTACAGTCAGACAATTTTAAAAATTTTAGCTTTTATTCCATTTTTGAGTATGTTGAATTTTAATAATATGATTAAAATTTTAGTGAACGAAAAAAAACATTTGCTCTCAAGAGCCAGTTGGGTAACAGCCATTATCATGTTAATTTTAGCAATAATTGGCAGTTATTATTATGGCGGTTACGGACTTTCTATAGCACTTGTTCTAACAGAAATTATGAGTTTTATTGTATATTCTAAACTTTTGAAAAAAAACAAACATGAAAGAACCTAAAATAGCTATCATCATTATTAATTGGAATACTTATCAGTTGACTTTTAATTGTCTTAAAAGCTTAAAGGCTTGTACTTATAATAATAAAACAATTTTTCTTGTTGATAATGGTTCTAAAGATGGTTCCGGTGATAAAATAGCTTTGGAATTTCCTGATATTAATTTTATTAAAAATGAAATAAATGAAGGTTTTACAGGGGCAAATAATAAAGCTTTAAAAGTTATTTTAAAACAAAATTTTGACTATGTCTTATTACTAAATAACGATACAGTTGTTAAGCCAAATTTTTTATCTCTTCTTGAAGCAAGAATGGATTCTGATCAAAATTTAGCAGCAACACAGCCACTGATATTAGATTTCCCAAATAAAAATACTATCTGGAATGCTGGTGGCTCGTTTAATAGCTTTTTTTGCTTGTTTAAAACTAGATGTAAAGGAATGATTTATAACCCAAAACTTAAAATTGACACATACACACAATGGATTAGTGGCTGTTGTATATTGGTAAAGATAGCAGTTATTAAAAAAGTTGGTTTACTAGATAATCGGTTTTTTATCTATTTTGAAGATGCAGATTGGTCAATTAGAATGACAAATCTAGGTTATAAATTGGGAGTGGTCCCCGAAAGTATTATTTACCATCATAGTTCTGGAAGTAATGTGAAGAATAACACTTCTAGTGAAGGAAATTTATCCCCTTATTCTCATTATTTAAATGTGCGAAATCACATCTATTTAATTAAAAAACACTCTTTTTTATTTAATAACTTAGGGTCTTGGTTATATCAAATTTTCAAAATATTTTCCTATTCTATTTATTTTATTTTAAGAGGTAGATTAGTTAAGTTTAAAATGATTTGGCGTGGAGTGTCAGATGGGATAAAAATTAAAATAGAAAACACATAGTTTGATTGTAGTTGCTATAATATTATTGATTTTATATATTGGATTTATTGGTTTTGTTTTAAAAAAAATCTTTGAAGGTGATGCCTATTATCTTTTATTGTATATTTTATTTACACTCCCTTTTTACGCTACTTTTCAACTTATTATATTTAAAGGATTCAACGTAATTCCTCTAGTTAGTTTATTAAAATATAGTAAAGATTTTGTCTTTTTTGTAGGTTTTTTTGTCTTTATTTTTGGCATAAAAGAATCGTTTATTGAACGTGAATGGCAACTTACTTTATTAGATAAATTATTTTTGGGGTTTATGACTCTAACCCTTATCTACACTCTAATTCCATTAGGATCAGCCTCTTTGTTATCAAAAATAATATATGCAAAAAATATATTTTTAATAGGCATCGTTTATCATTTAGGTCGTCACACTTATATTGATAAACAAAGGTGGCGTTTTATCGTAAAAGTTCTAATCTATTTAATAGTTGGGTCTTTTTTATTGGTATTGTCAGAAAAAATATTCGGAACGCACTTACAAAGTATTTTAGATTACGGAAGATTTAATTTAATAATGAATGATGTTTTTCCGATAGGTAATTATGGCTTGAGTTGGACCTTTGAAAGCCAGGGTGGTTTGCCACGTTTAGCAGCCTTCTTTTCGAATCCTTTAGAATTTGCAGCTACATTATTGTTGTTTTTATCTGTGTGTCTTAACTATTTATTTCACTCTAAATTCAATAGTAATCGATTGGCTTACCTGGGCTTGTTGCTGCTTGTGTCCTTATCATTCTATTTTTCTTATTCAAGAGGTGCAATCATTGCAAGTGGAATTATAGTTTTCTTCACTTTGTTTTTAGAAAAAAAATATAAATTAATACGAATCGCTTTGGTTTTAGTTATTATGTTGTTAATTTATACTTCTTTATTTTCTTCCAAAGAAACACAATACTTTGTTTTAGATACTTTGAATTTTCAAAATACTTCAAGTTTAGGACATCTTGTAGAGTGGTTAGAAGGGATAGAATCTATGTTATTACATCCAATGGGTATTGGTTTAGCTATGAGTGGTAACGGCAACGGAGTTGATCAAGCTTTAAAAATTAGTGGCGAAAATCAATTTTTGATTTATGGCGTTCAAATGGGGTTTTTAGGACTTTTTATATATATATCAATGTTGTTTAAAGGAATAAAAGATAGTTTAAAAGTATTTAAGCATTCTACTAAACAACATGTAAGATCGATTTCTTACGTGGCAGCTGCTACAAAAATTGGTTTACTCATACCATTATTTACGGCTAATGCAGAATTATATTTATTTGTAGCTTTTCTTTCTTGGTTTTTAATTGGATCAATAGAAACTTATTATTTAAAAAATATTTTAAACAGAAATATTCAATGAGTATCTTTACTTTACTTGTTTAATTAAAATAAAGAAAATATTTTGGCTCAAAAAATTAAAGTTTTTATTGATGTTTTTTATTATCAAGCTACATTGTCTGGGATAAGAACCTATATTAATGAGCTAGTCTTGGGAGCCAAAAACTCAAAAAATAAAAATATTGAATATCTTTTTTCACACGATATTAATCGATGGGATCAGAGCCATATATTTTTAAATCCCAAAAATAGATTACTGAGAATATGCTATCATTTATATTATTTTTTTTGGAAACAAATTATATTGCCATTTAAAATATTAAAGCACAAACCAGATGTGCTTATTTGTCCTGATTTTGTAGCACCTTTATGGCAGTTAAGAGCTCTCAAGTTGTGTGTTATTCACGATACCTTATTTTGGGACTATACTAAAAATTACAACGCATTATGGCGTAAATATTATATTAAACTTATTAATTTAGGATTACGAGGAAATACATCAGTGATAACTACAAGTAAATATGCTAAAAGGAAGTTGCAAAGAATTTTTTCAAAAAGGACTCCTTCAATTATAGTTATATTTCAAAGTTTTTTAAAATCAAGAATGAGTGATGACAACATCTTAAAGACTTTAAATTTAGAAGACACTGATTATTTATTACATGTAGGCTCTTTTGACAAACGAAAAGATTTAATCACACTTGTCAAAGCTTTTAAATTGCTAAAAGAAGATACAAAAAACAAACATTTAAAATTAGTACTTGCAGGAAAAAAAATCCTTAATGGCAATGCAGAAGTGCTAAATAATTTGGAAAAATATATTTTGACAAATAACTTGTCTACAAGTATTTTAATGACAGATTATTTATCTAACCGAGAAATAAGCTCCTTATTTAAAAAGGCTTTGATATATGTATTTCCCTCAATTGAAGAGGGATTTGGTATTCCTATTTTGGAAGCTTTTGCAATGAAAATCCCAGTTGTAACTTCTAATGCGGGCGCAATGGTAGAAATTGCAGAAGGTGCAGCTGAACATTTTAATGCTGGAGATCATATTGAATTATTTAAAACTCTTACGAAATTAATAATATCAAAGCCTGAAAGAACTTATTTGATTCAAAAAGGATCAAAAAGGTTAAAGGCCTTTTCAAGAGAAAAGTTTATTGAAGATTACGAACAACTTATTTTAAAATCTTTAAGAATTAAATGAAACAACCAGCTAAGAGAGTACTTCTATTACACAGCTCTAATGATATGTATGGCGCTAGTAGAATTGTTTTACAAGTAATAGACATTTTAATTAATGCAAAATATGAAGTGTTTGTTATTTTACCTTATGAAGGGGTTTTAAATAAGATAATTACAGATAAAGGAGCCTCATGTAGCCTGTATAATTTAGGTGTTTTTAGAAAAAAATACATGAATTTAAAAGGCTTATGTAATCGATTTTTAAAAATTCAAAAGGCCAAAAATCACATCTCAAATTATATCGATAAACACCACATAGATTTATTGTATACTAGTACATCAGTAATTATCTCAGGAGGTTTAGCAGCCAAAAAAAGTGGTATTCCTTCAATCACTCATATCCATGAAATTCCAACTGCTAATAAACCTTACGAAATATTTAGTGGTTTGTTTGTACGATATTTTTCAAAAAAAGTTATTGTGGTTTCTAATAGTGTTGCAAAACACTGGCAAACTTATCTAAAAAAACACCAACTTCTTAAAGTTTATAATGGTATTATTTTTCCAGTTACAAAAATCACTAAAAACACAAACAGGAAAATTGGACAAAACATTACTGTTACATCAATAGCAAGGTTGATCCCCTATAAAGGCCATAAATACTTTATAGAAGTGGCCAGTGAGTTATTTAAACTAAACAATCAGTATGAATTTTTAATTGTTGGAGACACTTTTCCAGGCTATGAACCTTATGAAGAAGAATTGAAAACATTAGTTAGTGAGATTAATTTACATCACAAAATACATTTTTTAGGTTACAGAACAGATGTTGAAGCTATTTTGGCCAAATCCGATTTGTTTTTTCATCCCTCAATAGCACCAGATCCTTTGCCTACTGTACTGTTTGAAGCAATTAAAATGAAAGTACCTTTAGCGGCTACTGAATTAGGCGGTGCTGTAGAAATTTTAGACAACGGCAATTGTGGTTTATTGGTGCCTCACAATAATGCAAAAAAAGCAGCATATTTGATAAATAATTATTTTAAGGATGAAAAATTGAAGATATCAAATATTGATAAAGCGATTGAATACACCAATCAACATTTTTCACCCTCACAATTCAAGAAAAATATTTTAGACATCTTCGAAATTACTCTAACATCATAATGATTCAATCAAAAAGTAATATAAATCCTTTAAAAATTGCCATTATTGGCTCTAGAGGATACCCGTATGTTTATAGTGGATATGAAACCTTAATTAAAGAACTATGTGAGCGTTTGGTGGGTAGGGATTGTGAAGTAACTGTTTATTGCCATCGCAACTTATTTAAAGAAAAACCAGCTCTTGTAAACGGTATAAAATTGGTGTATGTTCCTACTATCGAAACAAAATCACTAAGTCAATTAATACATTCTTTTTTATCTATGTGCCATGCAGTTGTTTCTGATGTAGATGTTATTTTTGCTGTAAATGCAGCTAATGGTCCTTTTGGTTTAATATCAAAAATACTTAGAAAACCAACGGCTATAAACGTAGATGGTTTAGAATGGTTACGTCCAAAATGGAAAGGTTTAGGCGCCATATATTTTAAAACAGCTGCTCGCTTGTCAACAATTTTATTCGATCAAATTATAAATGATTCAAATGAGATGCGTAAAGTATACCTAAACTTATTTAAAAAAGAATCGGTAGTAATTGCGTATGGTGCAACAGTAAGAAAATCAGAAGATTCCTCTTTGATTCAACAATGGCTTATTACGCCAAAAGAATATTATCTAGTTGTTGGACGTATGATTCCAGATAATAATGCCGATATTATTGTGAAAGGTTTTTTAGCTTCAAATTCAACAAAAAAAATGGTTGTCGTAGGCGATGTCTTTTATAAAGATAATTATGCTGATGCGTTAAAAGCGCTAAAGGACGAGAGACTAATCTTTACGGGTTATGTTAATGACCCTGATGTTTTAGCGGCTTTATACCATCACTGTTATGTGTATGTTCACGGTCATGAGTTTGGAGGAACGAATCCAACTATGATTAAGGCCATGGCGTATGGCTGTGCTATTCTGGCTTTAAATACCGTTTTTAACAATGAAATGTTAAACAACGATTCATACGGAATTTATTTCGAGAAAAATCAGGAAGCTGTTCGACTACAAATCAATTATGCAGATCAGTGTCCTAAGGAAATTAAAAAATTACGTAAGAATTCACATCTGGGTATCACTGATAAATATAATTGGGATTGTATTACTGATCAATATTTAGAGGTTTTTAGACGGCTCGCTGAAAAATAAAAAACTTTAATTTTTTTGAGTCTTCTAGTCAGTTTAACTATGACATTAACCTCTGAGTGATTTATATACTAGTCGATTAAGATAACGCTAACTTTGAGTTGACATAAAACTATATGACAATAAACCGTGACAGAAATATTTTTTTTAACTAATCTTTAGCTAAGCTGCTTAACAAAGGTTTCATAGCCACTGTAAATGTAAGGGTACCCTCTTGAGCCGATTATGCACATTTTCATGTTAAATTTTTAAGGATTTTCCCAAAAAGAATACAAGCCTTTATCTAATTCAAAAGAAGGCCATATAAACTGGTTTCGCATAGGCTGAACCTTAGCCCATTCCCACATTTTCATTAAACCATCTTCTAAATCTGTCTCGTGTTTAAATCCTAAAATATCAATTGATTTTTGATAAGTAGAAGTAGCATGCATAACTTCGTGTCTCTTTTCAAAAAAAACAGTATTTTCAGTGCAACCTATTACATTCTTTAAAATATTATTAGCCTCTAAAATAGAAACTGAATGAATTCCGCCAAGGTTAATAATTTGTTTAGACGCCCTAGGCTCTATTGCCGCATTCCATAAAGGCCTTAAACTGTCATCAATATAAGAAAAAGCCCGAGTTTGATTACCTGAACCAAAAACAGTCATTGGTTTACCATTAAGATGTTGATACATCCATATACCCAATACGTTTCTATATTTGTCCCATATATTTTGTTTAGCTCCATAAACATTATGAGGTCTTATTATACACCAATCTAACCCATGTTGCTCTCCGGCAATTTTAATATCCATCTCACAAGCATATTTAGCTACACCATAAGGATCAATAGGACAAGGAGTTTGTTTTTCGTCAAAAGCCTGATCTTCACCATGTCCATATACCGCCATTGAGGAAGTGAAAATTAATCTTTTAACATCATGTTTAATACACTGGTTAAGAATTCTCGCTGTTGATTTTAAATTATTATCATAATTAAACCCTCTAATAAATGGAGACAATCCTTCTGCTGCATAGGCAGCAAAATGAAAAACGTAATCGATATCATATTTTTGAAAAAGATCTGAAATTGAATCTCTTGTTAAATCTAGTTTGTAAAATTTAACCCCTGAATTAATATTTTCAACATATCCTCCAGAAAAATTATCAATACCTATAACTGTTACATCAGGGTCATTTTCTAAAATCCAATCTGCTAACCTACTTCCTAACAAACCGGCAACTCCCGTAATTAATACATTCATTTGAATTTATTTATAATCCAAAAATAGAAAAATAATGTCTTTTATAGTTTAAAAAACTTAATTATATTTTCATTCTAAAAACTCCAAAATTTAAAATATTTAATTTAATTTTTTAAGTTCGTAAATTTCATTTAATGGTCCATTATGAGTTAAAAAACATGTATTTCATATCTTTTTTTAATTAAAGTATCTTCCACTTATAGCACGATTTTACTAGCCCCACATAAATCATTTGAACTATGAAATACTGCTATTTTTTTTTAGTCATTTAAAAATTGATCTGAAATTATTTTTTAAAATTAAAATGATAGGAAAGATTGAGATTTATATGAAGGTTGTTAACATCCGTTCCAACAGCATAGTAGGGGTCAGTGTAATCTTCTAATTCCCATTGATAGTTTAAGCTCCTTGAGTACATTATATTAATGCGTCCCCAAAAATTTTTTACCTTTTTTTGGACACTGAAATGTACATTAAGATCTTTCCAATAACGTCTAAAGTCACCATAATTATTCCCTGTATCAAAAGCATCAATTAAAAAATCATTGTCTTGTTCTATAACCTCAAAAGCAATACTATATCTGTCTAATTTATCTATCATAGACAATTCAAAATATTGAGAATTACTCCCTGGGCCTATCCCTGCACCCATTACTTCACCATTATTAGTGTAGCCATGTCTAACACTGCTATGTTCATACCAAGATCCAGCATTTCTTAACCTACGAGAAGAACTTGCCTGCATTCTTGTTCTCTCCCATAACAATTCATATGTTTTACTAGTTGGATTTTTTTGAAAAACTTTGCGAATGCCAAGGGTATAGGCTCTTGCATGCTCCAGATCTAGTATTAAATCTCTTAAATTATATTTGGAATCATTCATGTGATAATCAGCATAAATTTCGGCTTTAGCATCCTGCCACATCCACCTTGCAAAAACTCCCGCCGCTTGATCTCTTTCAGATTCAAGACTACCATCATACAGACCATATTTATCATTTTTTCTAAAAAGTCCATCAAAAACGGGAAAATAATCACTATTTTTTATTGCAAATTCACCATATGTTTGCACCCATCTAACAAACCCAAGTGATAAGCCCTTAACCCATTTAGGGGAATACGTGACAGATAAACCTTGGTAAAAACGCCAATCATCTTTTTTTGGAAAGTATAAGTTGGTGCCTGCTAATGTCCCTCCGGGTTCAGGAGGCAAAAACCCTGAAGCCTCCAATCGTCCTGTTACCAATTGCCATTCAAAATTTCCTATAAAGGTCTTTATAGGTCGTGTGGTATTAAAAGCAATATGATTAAATCCCTGAGCTTGGTTACTCATCATAATACTATTTCTTACAGAAGGTCCCCACCAAATATTTTCTGATGACAAACCTAACGAAAGACCTTGATAATTTAATCTTATACTTGATTGCCCAAATAAAGATTTTTTGTAGGCCTTTTCTCCAAATTGTTCTGGAAGATCCATAGCATTCCAATTTTGATATCTTCTCCTCCAAATTTCTGCATAATGGCTATCTGGAAATCCTTCAAAGTTTCTGTTTTCAGCATAAACGGCTTCAGGCTTAAATTGTATTGATAGTGGACCTAATTCCGCAAAAAAGCCAAAACTAATTAGCTGTTGGTAACCACGGCTTGGAATCATACTTCCATTATTTCTGCTATAAGGATGATGACTACTGTATTCCATTAAAAAATCAACAGGTAAGATTTTTAATGTGCCGTGCTTTCCAAAAAAAGTTTTTAGTGTAGCCCCATATTCTTTAGTACCGATAAGACTTGAATCTATTTTGATGCCTTTTTCCCCAGTATGAATAGGTAATGATGTAAATGAAAAGGTAGGATCAAATTTACCAAGCAACTGAGCTGTTCTAAGGTTTTGTTCAATAAACCTCTCGTTAAGGTTAATTGTTTGTGCTTGAATTTTCTGAAAAAAACAAAAGCAAAGTGTAACGGATAATATGATTCGCATAAAATATTTATTCATTCAAATGTGATAACGCGTACTTTTAGATTATCAAGGGACCAACTCTCATCACATCTTTCATCAGCGACATTAGGTTGGTAAAGTTTGTCATAAAAATTTATGAGTAAAGCGTTTCCTGTATGTTCAAAACCCTTTTCTATTGTGTACAGTGAAGTGCCATTTTCATCAGATTCTAAACTGCATAAGCCTGGTAATAATCGTGATGATCCTTTACGAGGGAGGTTTTCAAACGGAAAATCCTCAGGATAAGATTGCCTTAAGCAATATACGGGGTTACAAACGCTGTTGGAAAAAGAAGTTTCCCAAAGATCAGAAGGATTACTCGGATCTGTATCGAAATCAGATACTAATTCAATAAACCAAGCATCAGCTTGGTCGGGATCAAAACCGTTGAAGTTGCCATCCCAAGAATCATGAATATATAAATCAAAAGTAATATAAATAAGATCGTGAGCGCCAATGTCATTTAGACTAAGTGTAAAACCATCATTATTATAATTTCCTAATACAGTAGTGTTGTTGAAAGTTATCAATTGAGCGCCATCAATAGCATCTAAATTCCCACTTTCAAAATCATTATTATAAAAAAGTTCGTTGCGTCTAAGTTCTTCTGGTTGACTACAAGAAAATAAAGTTATCAAAACTAATAAAAATATTTTCTTAGGAATAGGAGGTAAGCTCATTTGATTAAACAACATTAGGTTAGTAAATTTAGGTAAAAATAATTAATATATCTTTACTGAGAATTTATAAATGTTTATTTTAGTGTTGAATTAGTACTAACCTGCTAGAATGCTATCTTCTTGTCTCAAAAAATGAATAACTCCAGCATTGACAATGATATTAATACCTTTCTAAAAAGGGTGTTTGACATCCTTTTTTCTAGTTTTATTATTGTCTTTTTACTTTCTTGGATGTATCCGCTATTTGCTTTGATTATAAAGTTACAAAGCAGTGGACCAGTCATTTATAAACAATTAAGAGAAGGGAAAAATGGTGTTCATTTTATATGTTTAAAATTTAGATCAATGCATTTAAATGAAGATTCCGATAATTCTTGGACAAAATTAAACGACCCCAGAGTTACAAGATTTGGTGTATTTCTAAGAAGAACTTCTTTAGATGAATTTCCTCAATTTTTAAATGTTTTTTTAGGAAATATGTCTATTGTTGGTCCAAGACCACATCCAATAAAATTAAATGATTTATACCGAGATCGTGTAGAAAAATTCTCTTTAAGGCATCAGGCTAAGCCAGGCGTAACTGGACTCTCTCAAATGAAAGGTTATAGGGGTAGTATTACACACTATCATCAAATAAGTGCGCGTGTAAAACTCGATCGTTTTTATATCCAAAACTGGTCATTTTTATTTGATCTCAAAATTATATTATTAACAATTCCTGCCACTTTACAGTGGGGGTTGTCTAGAAAATAGCGATTTATTTTAATTGTACTTGAACACTAAAGAAAAGCATATTTAATTATATAATAATCTTCAAATACTTAATTCCTCAACAGCGACTACAGTTCGTAGTCTTTTCAAAAATAAATCACTATAACTCCTTATAAATTAGCATTTTAACTTTTATATTTTAAATAAATAACGTATATTAAAGTAGAATAACTTGTTATAATTTAGCTCATATTTTGTTAAATTATAAATATATACAAGTTATATTCATGTTAAATAATTAAAATAACATACGTTATATGCACGTTAATTTTTATAAAAAACCACAAATAAAGGCTTCAAATACACCCCTAAATGTAGAAAAATCCGTCTTATTTTTAGACTATTTAGATCATTTTATTTCCAATTCAGCCACAAAGAGAGTTCAAGGATATGGAACAGTGGGTTTGGCACATAATACAATTCGGACCTATAAATCGCTATATCGAATTGTAAAAGCCTATGAATTTGAGAAATCAGAGAAACTGTATTTGAATTCCATTGATAAATATACCGCCGAATCTTTTACCCGTTTTCTAAAAACTGAACAGCAGTATAGTGATAATTACTGCGGTCAGCTCCTAAAATTATTGAAAATTATACTGCGTGATGCTGAGAAAAGTGGCTTGGAAGTGCACCCCTACTCTAATTATATTGAGTCTTTTAAACAAAAAAGTTCCGATCGAATTCTTCATATTTTAAATCCACAGGAAATAAAAGCATTAAAGGGATTACAGCATATTCCAGCAGCATATACAGATAGTTATAATTGGCTGTTAATTGGTTTATGTATTGGGCAGCGGGTCTCAGATCTATTAAAGTTGAGCCCTAATAATCTTAGAAAAGCGAGTTCTGGATTGTATATAGATATCTTACAACAGAAAACAAAGAAGGCAGTGACTGTTGGTGTGGCAGATCCATTAGTTATTAAACTATTAGAGAATGAGTTTCCAAGAAAAGTATCTCAAGTGGAATTTAATAAACAGATTAAAGCACTTTGCAAAATGGCGGGAATTAAAGAATTGGTGAGTGGGTTTAAAAACAACCCGAAGACCAGAAGGAAGGAAATTGTAAATGCTCCGAAATATGAGTTTGTAACTTCACATATTATGAGAAGATCTTTTGCGTCTAACTATTATGGTAAAATTGAAACGCCGCTGCTTATGAATATCACTGGACATTCTAAGGAGAGTACTTTTCTGACTTATATTGGTACACATCAAAATAAAGATGCATTGGCAGATTTATTTATGCAGCAGGCGGGAGTTATTTGGTAATGTTATTTTTTTATGCCTAATTGAATTAATTTTTCTTTGTACCAATCTTTATCGGTTACTCTTTTAAAAATATAAACACGGTACTCCAAGTGTCCTATGGACATGTAAAGAATGTAGAGTTTTCGTTTGATAAAAGTATATATATTGTTGAATTTGGATTGTCTTTTTGTTAGTATGGGATTGGTAAACTGACTATTAAAATCACTCAGATAGGACTCTGTCTTTGCGGTTGGATTGTATCTTAAACAGTCAGCCTGATTAAAAATTTCAAAACATCCTGCCAAAAAACAATTTAAGGGATACCTTAGTTTGTCTAAAGTATTCACCGCAGCCATTGCATTCGTTTTTTTAGACAATAAGAAAACATCATAGGCATTTCTTAAAGCCATCGTTTTATAATAAAAACCACTATCGTTTATTTGATTGGCTATGATGGATAAATTTAATTTGTTTGTATAGCTTAAAACTGCTACATCATTTATAATCTGACTGTCTTTCTCTACAAAACTATAATTGAATTCGCTAGAATATTTTTTTATATCTAAAAGTTCTGAGTGAATTTCTATAGCAGCAATGTTATTCTCTTTTTGAAGTCTTCTATAATGTCTAAATTCATCAGTAGTATAATATTTTTTCTTTTCTACTTCAGAATACCCAAACTCTCTTAAAACTGTAATCGCTTTTGGATAGTCTTCTTCTGAGAAAATAAAATCAATATCCCCCACCATTCGTTCGCCAATATCATCATATATTCCTGCTAATAGATTACCCGTTCCTTTTAAAAAGATCGGTCTAATGTTATTTGCTAATAAAACATTGTTTAATTCATTTGCTTGAGCAATTATTTTTTTATTTCGTCCCCTGTTTATATCGGTAATATGCTCCATGTAGCTAACGAGCTCTTGAGGTAAATACTGTAAAAAATTAGCTCTCTGCAAATTACAATACAATGCCGGAAACACATAATGGGCCGTACTAACCTTTACAACAGCATCCCAGTCTATAGACTTTGATTTTAATTGCTTTTCTATTTCTTGTCTATTCTTATTTTCCAAAAAGATAGTCAAGCATTTTGCGATAAAGTATAGCGTTTCTTTATAATTCAATTGATGATTTTTTTAATCCAAAGATATCACTTGGTAGGATCTGGATCTCTATCCATATAGCCTTGTTTTTCAATCTCTTTTAATTGTTCTATTGTAAATTGATCTCTTACAGACTTTGTTTTAGGAAAGATATAATTGGAAAGGGTTACAAAAAGTTTTACCCGTTCTGTTTTTGTCAATTTTTCTTGGTTTATAAGCAAATCATCTAGCACTTTTTCATAGAGCATTTCCATTTTTTCCTTGATGGAAGGTCCTTCTTTTTTTGCAGGACCTCTTTTAGATTTTTTTCCTGCTTTCTTTGCTGAATTTGGATCGAATGGCATGTGTATTAAAATTAAATTTTAAACTAAATGTAACCAAAAAAAATTACTTGTTTAGCAACCAACTACTAGACTGAATCATTTATTGTTATAATTTTTTTCATAATATTCCTTGTAGTCCCCAGAAGTTATATTTTCTAACCATTCTTGATTTTCTAGATACCATTGTACTGTTTTTTCAATCCCTTCTTCAAATTGTAAAGAAGGTTCCCAACCCAATTCATCCTTAAGTTTTGTGGAGTCAATCGCGTATCTAAGATCATGACCTGCCCTATCTGTTACATAGGTAATGAGTTTGTCTGAGCTCCCCTCTTCTCTTCCAAGCAGACGATCGACGGTTTTAATCATCACTCTAATTAAGTCAATATTTTTCCATTCATTAAAGCCTCCAATATTATAGGTTTCCCCTAATTTACCCTTGTGAAAAATAACATCAATTGCTCTTGCGTGATCATTTACAAACAACCAATCACGTACATTTTCCCCTTTTCCATAAACAGGTAGCGGTTTATTATTGACAATATTATTGATAAATAAAGGAATTAATTTCTCTGGAAACTGATATGAACCGTAATTATTAGAACAATTCGAAATTACTGTAGGTAATCCGTAGGTGTCAGCAAAAGCTCTTACAAAATGATCTGAGGAAGCTTTGGATGCAGAATATGGGGAATGAGGGTCGTAGGCCGTTTCTTCTGTAAAGAATCCTTCTTCACCCAATGAGCCGTATACTTCATCCGTAGAGACATGATAAAACAATTTATTTGTAAAGTTTCCCTTCCAATATCCTTTTGCCGCTTGCAATAAACTAAGTGTACCCATCACATTGGTCTGAGCAAAAGAGAAAGGGTCTTCAATTGATCGATCTACATGAGATTCTGCCGCTAAATGAATTACGGAGTCAATCCTATGATTTATAAAAACCTGTTTTACATTTTCAATATCACAAATATCACACTTTATAAATGTGTAGTTTTCTTTGGTTTCTATGTCTTTTAAATTATCTAAATTACCCGCATAGGTTAATATATCCATATTTATAATATGGTATTCTGGATATTTATTTACCAATAATCTCACTAGGTGAGAACCTATAAAACCAGCGCCCCCTGTTATTAATATATTTTTCATCAACTAATTTTTTATTTTTCCTATACATTCCTTTAGCGAATCTCTCCAATAAGGAATTTCAATTTTAAAATCTGTTTTTATTTTAGACTTGTTCAACACTGAATATTGAGGTCTTTTTGCTAAGGTAGGATAGTCTTTAGTCTGTATTGGTTTCACTTTACAGTTCTCTCCTCCGAGTTCCATAATCGAAATAGCAAAGTCATACCAAGAAGCTACACCTTCATTAGAGTAATGATATAGGTTTCCATTTTTACTGATTTTTACTGAATTCATCCCAGTAAGAATCTCTAAACAGGTTTTAGCCAAATCTCTTGCATAGGTGGGTGTTCCAACTTGATCATAAATGACTCCCAAATTTTCTTTCTCATTACCAAGACGCAACATTGTTTTGACAAAATTATTTCCATAAGAAGAATACAACCATGAAGTTCTAATTACAATCGAATCTATATCACTATTGATGGCAGCAAGCTCCCCTGCCCTTTTGGTCTCTCCATACACTCCAATTGGGCTCACTGGATCTGACTCTTTATAAGGGGCAAAATGATCACCATCAAACACATAGTCAGTTGAAATGTGAATTAATTTTCCATTTACTTTCTCTAAAGCATTGACAAGATTTAAAACCCCCATTGAATTCACTCTTTCTGCAATATCGACTTCCTGTTCTGCTTTATCTACAGCAGTGTATGCGGCACAGTTGATAACCGTATTTATATTTTTATCTTTAAAAAAAACATCTAGTTGACTACTGTTGCAAATATCCAGTGCAGGTAAATCCATAAAAAAGAAACTAAAACTAGCGTAGTTTACTGCTAAGTCCTTTAATTCTGAACCCAATTGCCCATTAGATCCCGTTACTAATATATTCATGTATTTAAAATTTAAAAGGTGAATCTAAATCTTTAAAGAATGATAAATTTTTATCTTTCAATGATAATTGAACTTCTTCCTTATTTAAGCCCCAATCTATATTCAACTCTTTATCATCATATCTAATTCCCGAATCAGATTCTGGTGCATAGATATTATCTACTTTATAGGCAAAAACAGCAGTATCGCTCAAAACAGAGAATCCATGTGCAAAACCTCTAGGAACAAATAATTGACGTTTATTTTCTCCAGTTAATACAATAGCCACGTGTTTACCATAGGTTGGAGACCCCTTTCTAATATCCACAGCTACATCCATTACGCTGCCTTCAATACAACGAACTAACTTCGCTTGATTATATGGTGGCTTTTGAAAATGCAACCCTCTTAGAACTCCTTTAGAGGATTTAGATTCATTGTCTTGTACAAATTTGATAGGATATACGTTTTCTTCAAATTTTTCTAAATTAAAAGATTCTAAAAAATAACCTCTATTGTCTCCAAAAACTGAGGGCTCTATAATATAAACATCTGATATTTCTGTTTTAATAAACTTCATTTTACTCTTTTGCTAATTTTAAAAGATATTGACCATACCCATTTTTCTTTAATGGTTCTGCTAATTTCTTTAACTGCGCTTTGTCTATGTATTTCATTCTAAAAGCAATTTCTTCTAAGCAGGCTACTTTTAATCCTTGCCTCTTTTCAATTGTTTCTATAAACTGCCCAGCTTCCATTAGAGAGTCATGAGTCCCCGTATCTAGCCATGCAAAACCTCTACCTAACAATTCTACCTTTAAGTTTTGTTGTTTTAAGTATTCTTGATTTACGGAGGTAATTTCCAACTCTCCTCTGTGAGATGGTTTTATTTTTTTTGCAATTTCCACAACATCGTTTGTATAAAAATACAACCCAACTACTGCAAAATTTGATTTAGGATCAGTAGGTTTTTCTTCAATAGAGGTTACATTTCCTTTTTCATCATATTCTGCTACCCCATAGCGTTCAGGATCATTTACATAATAGCCAAATACAGTTGATTTACCTTCTGCTACATTATTTCTAGCATTTTGTAAAATTCCTGAAAAACCGTATCCATAAAAAATATTATCTCCAAGCACCAAGCACACATCATCAGTTCCAATAAATTCGGCTCCAATAATAAAAGCTTGAGCAAGTCCATCTGGACTAGGTTGTTCTTTATAGGTTAAAGTGATACCTAAATCTTCACCAGAACCTAATAGTTTTTCAAAATTAGGTAAATCTTCAGGAGTAGAAATAATTAAAATTTCTTTTATACCCGCTAACATCAATACGGATAAGGGATAATAAATCATAGGTTTATCATATACCGGTAACAATTGTTTTGAAACTCCTTTTGTAATAGGATACAATCGAGTACCACTTCCTCCTGCCAATATAATTCCTTTCATATTTAACTTTTTAATTAAAAACTTCGTTTAGGTAAATCTTTAAACCATTTCTCATAAAGCTTTGAAGTGGGCACTAAAATAACCCAAGCTGTCATGAAGATTAATTGTAAATCTAATAAAAAAGAATTGTTTGATTGATACCACATTTCCAATTCACCTTTATAAGGTGCTATAATACGTTTGTAAAACTCATGTGGATCTTCATCCGTAACAGCTGAAATGATTGACTCCTCATCCCTAAAGATTATAGAACCTATTCCCGTAAGACCTGGTTTTACATTATATATTTTTTTTTGTACCTCTTCATTATACGCTGTAAAAGTCTTAGTGACTAGGGGTCTAGGTCCCACTAAACTTATATCACCCTTTAAAATATTAATAATTTGCGGGAGTTCATTGATCTTTGTTTTTCTTAAAAAGGATCCAATCTTTGTAACTCTGGGATCATTTTGAAGAGTAATACTACCAGTACCAATGTTCATAGAGTTCTTAAGCATGGTTGCAAACTTCCATATTTGGAATCTTGAATTGTGAATTCCATAACGTTCTTGAAAATAGAAAACTTCTCCTTCAGCAGAAAGTCTAAGAATTATAATAATGGGAATAAAAATCGGTAGAAGAATAATTAACGCAATTGCACTAACTGTAACATCTAATAAGCGTTTAAAAAAATTATACATAATTTACATTTTTTGATCTAAATGTTTACCCGTTTCTATATGCATAAAATCTGGAACATATTTTTTAATAATAGTTACAATATCTGACTTCTCTGAATTAAGATTGTTAAAAACCCTCTCAAAATCAGCTTCTACATCTTCAAAAGATATTTTAATTTCTGGTGTGTTTATGAATCCTAAAGAGTCATACTTATTAATTTCATAATCTTCCTCTTCTGTATAAAATTCTTCATATGTTTTTTCTCCTGAAGTATCCGTTTTAAAAAAATAGACTGGATATTTTGTTGGGTTCTTATCAAAATCAAATTCTTTAGCCTCTTTTTCTGATTTGACTAATTCAGGTTCAAAGCCATTTTCTCTTAGAAAATCTAAAGCAATTTCTTTAAAATAAATTTGATCTTTATGAAAATCTAATTTTGGAAAGAAAATATTTCCTGTTTCTCCTAAAAAGGTAGCTAACAAACAAATTTGACCAGATTGTTCTGGAGTAACAAAAAAACGTTTGATATCTTCAGGGCAAGACAGTGGTTGTTTTTTATTCAATCTATAAATAAAACCATCTAATAAACTTCCATTAGAAAAAGCGACATTAGCAAATCTAGCGGTTGAAACTCTGAATTTTGCTTTCTTTGATAAAATTAGTTTTTCCATTAAACTTTTAGACGCTCCCATAATGTTTACTGGATTTGCTGCTTTATCTGTAGAAACACTAAAAAAGTATTTTGGTGGATTTGCTTCGCATAAATTTAAAAGCTTAATGGCTCCAAAGACATTATTTTTAATTAAAGCCTCAACTGATATTTTATCTTTCTCAGAACGTACATGCTTATGTGCAGAAAAATTTGCAACAACTTGCCAAGTATCAGAATTGAAAATTTTATCAAATGTATCACTCAATAAATTAACCGGATAGGTAATGTATTCAGGATTATAATCTAATAAACAAGAACTTCTGAGATCCCTAGTTAATTCGGTTAAACCATTTTCATTAATATCAACTACGGTTATTTTTGAAGGTTTATATTTTAAAATTTGTTTTATGTAACTAGAACCTATTGTTCCTGCTCCCCCAACTACTAAAATGTTTTGATTATAAATTTTGTTAGATAAGATATTTTTATTGTCTATAATATCTTTATTAAAACTTATCTTTTTGTAAAAGTCTTTTTTAAATTGAATCATATTGTAATTATAATTAATATTAGGCGGAAAATAATTGTTTTAAGTAATATCTTTAATTGCATCTTCCAAGCTATATGGATTTTCAATGTTTAATGTTTCTCTTGTTGTTTTATTATTTATAACTAAATCAGTACATAATTTAGAAAAAAGATCTGGTTTGTAATAGGCCAATAAACTCTTAAAAAAAGGAATTTTTATTATGTACTTTCTTCTTTTGCTATTTCGAGCTAATAAACTAACTAATTTTGTTGTACTAATTGATTGATCATCACACAATAAAAACTCTCCTTTTAGTTCTTTTCTGATAATTTTATTTATACCATAACAAAGATTTTTGATGTAAATAAAACTTCTTTTATTTTTGATACCTCCCAAGGGAATTATAAAAAAATTATCCACTATTCTTTTAAGTTTATTAATATTTCCTGGGGCATTATTTCCATAAATCATTGGTGACCTAATAATACTTACTTTAAAGTTTTCATCATTTAGCTCATTTAATAATAATTCAGCATTTAATTTACTTATTCCATAAAAAGTTGATGGTTTTTTTTTTGACATTTCATTTAATTGCTTTGTTGAGCTATCATAAATAGCTATTGAACTCATAAACAAAAATTGACTTACTCCTTTTAATTTTGCTTTTTTTGCTAAATCTAAAGTATATGATACATTTACTTTATGATATTTTTCATAATCCAAAGCTTTAGTTTGATGCACTAGCGCTGCGAAATGTAAAACACAATCAATATTATTAAATTCAAGCTCATCTAGAGATGACTTTTGAAAAGAGAAAGAATAAAATTTATATGAGTTTTCATAAATTTTAATAAATTGAGACCCTAAATAACCTGATGAACCTGTAACTAATATCTTTTTCATTAATTTTTATTTGAATCCAGGAACGATTAATATTAAACCTAAAAAAATGGCTTCTTTTTTTTTCTTTCTGTATTGAAATAAATTTTTAAGTAATCTAAGCCTATCTATGTAAGTGTTACGAGTCAATAATTTAACAATTCTATTGTTTATGCTACAAAATGATGAGATATTTAGTATCTGATTTCTATACCAACCATTTCTAGCTTTGCTCCATCTGTCTTTTAGAGCAATTATACCTGAGTTTGCACCAAACTCGTTGTTTCCGTGTTGTCTATATTTCATTGTTACATTAATATCTACAAACCATTTGTAGTTGTTTTCTCTTGCATAAGTATAGATTAGCCAGTCATGTAAATCAATTCGTTTTGTTAATTTTTCTTGTCGGATTAATTGTCTTTTTAAATTTAAGGCCAAACCCTTTTTAAATACATATGTACATCCGGGACCAGCTGAACTAAATAAATGATCAAATCTCTTTTGTTTCTCCGATTTATCTAATAATAATTCTCTTCCATTGTCCCAAAAAGCTGTAACATTAGACGAATAAGCATCTACTTTTTCATCCATAATTTTTTTGATTGATCGTGATAATTTATCAAATTCCCATATATCATCTTGATCAGCTAATGATATATAATCAAATGAATTAAAATCTACATCTCTTAGAAGTCTGAAGAAATTTTGTGAAGCAGATCCTGTTGATCTAATAATAGGTAATAACGTTATACGGTCATCATTAAAGGATTGAATTAATTTAACAGTATTATCGTTAGAATTATCATCACTAATTATTAATTTTAAGTCAATATTTTTTTGGTTTAAAATAGAATTTATCTGCGACTTGATATAATCTTCTCCATTATAAGATGCCAGTAAAATAACACATTTTATTTTCATTATTTTTTTATATTTTTCATCAAATTATTCATCTTATTTAAATAGTTTAAACCCATTATATCTGAAGTGTAGCAATTATTATAACGATTATAAATATTTTCACTTAATTTATTTCTCAACTCATATGCTTTTTTGATAGAGTTAGATAAACTGTTTAAATCATCCAAGTCGAAGAAAACAACTTCTTTCTCTGAAAAAAATTCATTAAAAATAGCAATATTTGAACATACTGTGGGTTTTTTATATTGCGCAGCTTCAATTAAAACCAATGGAAAACCTTCAGAGTAGGAGGTCATCATATAAATATCAAAATAAGTCATATATCTATGAGCATTATTTTGATGTCCAATAAATAAACATCGATCAAATACCTTTAGCTCTTTTGCTTGTGAAATTAAAGCGGATTTTTCTTGACCTTCTCCAACTATCAATAAACAATAATCATTTAATATTGATAGTGTTGAAATAATTTGTGAAATACCCTTAATTTTTGATAATCCAGCAATAACACCCAAAACCTTAAAATCCTTGACAAATTCTTTGATTTCTTTTTTTTCAATTTCATCGAGTTTTGTTTTTTTTACAGATCTTCCGTTATAAATAAAGCTTGATTTAACTAAGTTATGATTTAAGGTCAACTGTTGTTTTGCATAATTTGACAAACAAATTATTTCATTTTGTGATGATAATGATTTAATCCATAAAAAAGAAAAAATATTCCCAATGAGGTAATTATAGCTATTATGTAATACCTTTTCTATTTCGTTATGTAAGGTTGTGATACAAACTGATTTTATTTTATGCCTGTGAATCCAAATATAAATATTTGGAAATAACATATGTGAATGTATAATGTCATAACTATGAAATTTTATTTCTTTAAATAAAGATATTTTTGTGACCTTACCACTAAAAGGCAACTCTACTATGTTTTTTAATATGTATATATCAACTTTACATTTGTTGTTGACTAAATAATTAGCAATATCTAGTGCTACTTGAATAGGAGCATTATTTTTTAGAGATGGTAAAATTATTGCAATATTCATATTCTATATGGTTTATTATAAAAAATACAATTGAATAATAAATTATATTTGGCAACACAAATAGTGATATTATCAACATGTAATATAAAAGATTCAATTTAGATTTCTTTGATTTTTTTTTGAGCTTAAAAAGTATGATTAATGGCCAAATGACAAATATTCCATACTCAACTATCATATACAAAAAGGAAGAATGAGGATAATGACGTTTATCTATTTTTTGTTTCCATTTAGATTTAAATAAAAAATTTCCTGGTGGCAAAATAATATTTGATAAACTGATTGCATCCAAACCAGCCTGATAAGAATCAAAGCGTTGATCTAAACTTGATGAACTTTTTTGAACCTTTTCTTTATCAAAAAGTCTTTCAAAAACAGTTTCTGTTTTAGTTTCTGTGGTTTTATCTTTAACAATTAGATTAATACTAAAACTTAATACTAATAATACTGTTGAAAAAACAATCATATTTTTGAGGTTAAAATGATGCTTTAAAACATCGAAAACAAGTACTATTAAAAGCAATATTCCTAATCTGGATCCCGATAAATTAACCAGTAACAAAACTATCAAAAATAAAAAAGTACTTTTTACTGTAATACCTTTTATCTTTAAATAAATAAATAAAAAAACACATATTGATGTTGCAAATGAATTAGAATCCCTGTAAGTCAATGCTAGCCTTATTGAATTGTCATAATCTATGTAATCATCAAAAATTATAGATCTAAATATAGTTGGTATAAAATATTCAGCTAATGACATCAAAATAACAAATATGAAAATTAACTCTATGAGTTTAGTAATATAAGTTCTGTATTTAATAGAGTTATTTTGATATAAAAAAAAAGTCCAATTAAAATAAAATAGATAGATTAAAATTCTAATAATATCATTTGGATAAAAAGTGTAATTATTAAATGCATAATTTATAATTAAGAAGAAGAATGAAAGTGTTGTTATACTTAAAACTAATTTATGATTTGACAGGCGAAAACTTTTTTTATTAAACCTAACTAAATAAAAAATAAGTGATACAAGTAATAAAATTAATATCACATTAAGTCTTTCCAGACCTATTAATGGACTCAGGTAGTACAAATTGGTTAAAACAATTACACCAATTATTAAATTTAAAATTTTCTCAAATAATATAAACATATAAATAATTTACTTATTCTTTAATATTAAATTATTTACGGCATTTAATATTTTTGTAGCTGTAATATTACTATTATCACAATTCTTGCTATAGTTACAATAGTCATTTAGAGTAGAAATTATTTTTTCGCCACCATGAAACAAATCAATTTCAGCAGCAGAAGTAGGTGAAAAAAAACAAATAATTTTTTTATTTAATCCATTTGCAATATGCAAAGCTAATGAGTCAGTAGTAATTAATAAATCGCAAAAGTTATCAATTGTGGAGATTAAATTATTAAGGTTATTGTCAGTATTATAAACTTCAATAGAAATATTTTTTTTAGCAAATTTTTTCTTTATTTCTAAATTTTTATCTCTATCGCTCCCTGCACCTATAAGTCCAATTTCAATTTTAAAATCATTAAAGGATTCAGATATTAAATGATTAATTAATAAATATAATTCTTTTTCCATTAGTTCTTTTGATTTCCATCTATTTCCTGCAAATGGATTAACTAAAATTTTAAAATTATTGCTCTTGTTACCATTTACATAATTTGTAGTTTTATAATAGATTTTTGGGCAAGCTTTATCAACTTTAAATATTTTGCTAAAAATTTCAGAATGAGATTTTCCATTTATTTTTTTTAATTTATCTGCTTTTATTTTCCCATATCTAGATATTATTCCCATGTCAAACCAATCACTACATTCTTTAGTGTAATTTAAATTCCCATTTTCTAGAAAAGCTCCAACTTTCATTTTATAATTTAATGAATTAATTAAAGTTGCAAAATTCAATTCATCTTCTAAATTATATATTTCATCAAACTCTATATCAATGAAATCTTCTATATTTGTAGATGTTTTTTTTATGTATGGGTTTAAATTTAATAATGGAATAGCTATTTCACTAGTATACCAATAAATATTTGCATTTCTCTCTTTAAACAATGATTCTGCAAAAAAAGAAGTTCTCACAACATCACCTAATGCTCCATACTTTATAATACAAATGTTCATATTTTTTTCTTTTTATTTATAACTCTTCAATCCTTTTAGATTTATCGTCCACAATTAAATCAAAAGAAGGTTTAACTGGCTTTGACAAATCATTATTGTAACCAACAATTAGATTATCATATAAGCACCCCCATTTTGTTAGTTGTTTTACTGTCAACTCTGTGTAATCAATCTTACTTGCTCCTCCACGTGCAGTATAGTATGTTATATGCCAACCTTTATTTTTCAAATTATTGATTTTATCAATATTTTTTTTGGATGGAATAGCCAATTCATATATCCTTTTATCTTTATAAAAACATATTGTTTCATCAATATCAACAAATGCTTTTTTCTGTCCTTGTGAATATAATTTACTTTCTCTCATTTCTTATTTATTTCATTTAACAAAAAATTAAATTTATCTGAGAGGACTTTCCATCCTCTCAAACTAATAACTAGTTTATTCGTCTTATGGGTTTTTTCATTAATTATATCTTTATTTAAAATTAAATTTTCTAAGTGGTTTTTCACTTCTTGCTTCCATTCTTTTTTGTTTATATTAAATTCGAAAATACTTTCTTTGAAATTAGCCAACGATAAGTCGAGTGATTCTTCAGACGCAATAACATAACAACCTGATCCCAATGCTTGTAATATTTTATTTTTTGAACCAGATCCATAGCCTATAAAACTTAAATATACTCCTCTAAACTCATTTAGTTTATCAATAACAGATTCAACATTATTAAATAAACGAATGGAGTTTTTGGTCTGAACATAATCTTTTAAATTATTAGCGTTAAAACCAATTATATTTAAGGAATAATTGTCTGGTAAAGTTTTAAAAAAATCAATTAACTGAATAGCAGCTTCTTTATTAGGATTGTAATCAAAATTTCCAGAAAAAGTTAATTGATAGGGATCGAAAATAAGGTTTGATAGTTTTTCAGGAATATCAATCCCTATATCAATATGTGATGATTTTGTGAAACCAAATTTTTTTGCCAACTCAGATTCTTTTTTGTTTACAAAAATAAAGTTATAATTAACAATCGATGGTTTTATTATCTTCAATCTAGTAAAGCAGTATATTAATTTAAATAGGCAATATAAATTCTTTTTATTTTTAAATTCATTGAGCCTGTAACTGATGGACCAATCTCCAACATGAACTAATGTGGGATTTATTAGGTTTAAATATTTTGAAATATTAGAATGTTCAAGATGTGAAAAAACTATTTTTTTTAATTTTAATACTGAAATTTGTTTTTCAAAATTAGGATTATTATAACTATATATAATCTCTTTACTAATTAATGGATTTTGACGAATGAGTCCATTTGCCGTACTAAGTATACCAGATTTTTTAGGGTTAAAGTCAGTTAAAATAATGGCTATGTATGTGGATTTTATCAATTTATATTATTTTGAAATATTAATAATGTCGTCTTTAGTAATTACATAGTTTCCTCTTTTAGATACTGAAATTGATGAAGCTTTATTGGCCAATAACAAGCATTTATCTAGTTCTAAACCTTTTACATGAAAATAACTAAAAACAGATAAAAACGTATCACCCGCTCCGGTAACGTCATATACATCAATTTTATCTGAAAATGCCTTAAAAATTTTCAGACTTTTAGTATCAATTAATACCGCACCTTGATCTGATAAAGTTATTAGGACATATCTTGCTCCAGAATTTTCATTAATTTCCTTAGCTACCATTATTAATTGATCATCATTTTTAATTGAAATTTTGTTTAAATCAAATGAGCAGCTTTCTATGGCTTCTTTTTCATTTGGTTTAATTAGAGTAACTCCATTATATTTTTTAAAATCTTTTGATTTTGGATCTAAGAATGAACTGACTTTATATTCATTACATAGCTTCAATAAATTTTTAATAAAATTGTTAGTAAGTATCCCTTTATTATAATCAGAAATTACAACTAATTTTATATTATTATTTTCAAGTATTTCCTTTATAATACTTAATAAGTCAAATTCTTCCTTTTCATTTATATCGTTAGTTTCTTCATCATCGATTCTTAATAATTGTTGACCATTAACAACTATCCTAGTTTTTTTAGTTGTAATCCTATTACAAACTAAGGGTCTAAACTCCAGGTTATTAATTCCGGAAATAATCTTATTAATCCTTCTACCAGAGCTATCGTCTCCAACAATCGATACTAGTTTACTTTTAATACCAATATTTGCTAAATTGACAGCTACATTACCGGCACCTCCTATAATATGATTTTGTTTAGACTTTTTAACAATCTGTACAGGGGCTTCAGGAGATATCCTATAACAATCTCCAATTAGATACTTATCAAGAATTATATCCCCAACAACTAATACTTCTTTATTCATCTTTATTTTTTTTAAAGTAACTCCAATCTATTTTTGTATAACATTTAATTGTTTTAATATAATCAGCAATTCCAGTTTCTAAACCATAATTAGGATTGAAGTTTAAATTTTCTTTAGTTGAATTTATATCAGCACAAGTATTATTTTGATAAAATAAATGTGGATTTTCGAAATATTCTATTTTTATATTAGTTCCTAAATTTTCTGATAATATTTCAACAATATCATTAAAACTTCTGGAAATTCCAGACCCGACGTTAAATACCCCATTACCATTATAGCTCATAGCATTTAAATTTGCTTGGATTACATCGTCTATGTAAATAAAATCTCTATTTTGTTCCCCAAACTCAAAAAGTCTTACTTTTTTGTAGTGAATGGCTTGGTAAGCAAGTTGCAAAATCATGGAACTTGTTGTTTGTTTATATATTTCACCTGGGCCATAAACATTAAAATATCTCAACCCTACAATAGAGTAATCATTTGATTTCTTCAGTGATAGTGTTAGTTTATCCATTTGAAGTTTACTGTAACCATAAATATTTTCAGGAAAATATTTGTTGTTTAAACTTTGGGGAGTTGCTGAATTCCCATAAGTTGCTGCAGATGAAGCATAAATTAGTTTTATTTTTTGTTTTATTACGTGCTCAACAATTATTCGAAACGATGTGTAATTTGTTCGCATTACAAGTTCCTCGTTTAGTTCAGTGGTGTCACTTATTGCACCCTGATGATAAATAATATCAAAATGATTTTCACTTAAAAACAACTTTAACCAATCTAAGTCATGTAAATCACCTGAAATTATTTTGGCATCAATATTTTTTAAATTTTTATATGTTCCGAAATATTTATAGTTACCATTAGTTCTTAATTCTCTATTATTGAATTTGTCAGTTATGGTTAATTCCCAATTTGGATATTTATTATTTATTTTTTTTGCAATTCTGGAGCCAATGAATCCAGCTCCTCCTGTAATTAATACTTTCATAAACTTAATTTTTTTTCTGTTAGTTCACATATAATATGTCCAATAATCATATGACATTCCTGTATTCTAGGTGTTATTTTTGATGGAATTTCAACAGTAATGTCTGAGAATGATTTTAATTTTCCGCCTCCTATTCCAGTGAAAGAAATAACTTTGATATTTTTTTTTAAGGCAGATTTAGCAGCATTAATAATATTTACTGAATTTCCTGAAGTAGAAAATAACCACAAAATATCACCTTGGTTTAAAGTTCCTTCAACAAGTCTAGAGTATATCACATCATATGAATAATCATTGGCAACAGCAGTCATGTAAGACGAATTACAATGAAGAGCTTCAACTGGATATGCTCTTCTATCTATATAAAACCTGCCTGTAAACTCTGCAGCTAAATGCTGAGCATCAGCTGCAGATCCTCCATTACCTGCTAAGTATACACGTTTTTCTGACTTTAAAGTATTTGATAAAATATCAATAATTTCATCAATTTGATTTAAGATAATGCTATCACCTAAAATCTCCTGTTTTAAAGTTATCGAATCTTTAAAAATTTGTTTAATATTTTCCATAATTATTTATTTATTTTTTTTATTATATTAGAAGAGCTATACCCATCAATGAAATCTAATGTTTTAACATACCCCCCGATTTTCATAACATGATCTGCACCAATAATTTGATTTACAGAATAATCGCTTCCTTTTACTAGTACATTGGGGTTTAAAAATTTTATTAAATCAATTGGTGTTTCTTCATTAAATACAATGACATAATCAATAAAACTGAAATAGGATAATACCTCCGCTCTTTGGAAAACCCCATTAATTGGACGAGAATCTCCTTTATTAATTTTGACACTTGAGTCTGAATTCACACCAACAATCAAAACATCACCTTCATTACTTGATCGATACAAATAACTCAAATGGCCAGGGTGTATGATATCAAAACAACCATTAGTAAAAACAACCCTTTTATTTTTAATCAATTCTAGGTCAAATTTATTTGATTCATAAAAAATTTTATTTTTAAACATATATTGATTTTAAGTATTATTATTGTGAATCAACTGAAGATTTAATTAGTTTTGCAGGAGTACCAGCATATATGCAATTTGAATCTAAATTTTTAGTTACTACTGAATTTGCCCCTATAACAACATTATCTCCAATTGTTACATTTTGATTAATGAAAACATTTGCCCCAATCCAAACATTATTTCCAACTATAATATCACCTTGAATCTTTCCTATTACTGATTTATTATTTATGATGTCAATCGGGTTTCTATTTATTGTATAAAACCTAACATTATGGCTTATACTACAATTTTTTCCAATATGCACTTTTTGTCCTTTAACAGATGCAATTGTAGACCTATTTCCGATGTATGAATTCTCTCCAATAATTATATTTCCATCTCCATACATTTCAATATCTACTCCGTTAAACACAAAAGACTCATGTATACTATATTTTTGTCTGAAATTATAATACCTCAAATTGAAATAACTAAGTCTAAGTCTATTCAATATTCTATAAATAAGTTGAATCATATTATTTTTTTTAATTTAAACCTCATAATTACATATATACAAAACTTTGTTAATACTGTAGTACAAATTAAAAAAACATAACTTAATTCATAATACAATATCAAGGAATTAAAAAGTAAATTAAAACAAAGTCCAAATAATAAAATTTTAACAAGAATATTGGTCATTTTATTTGAAATGAAATATAAAGAATATGAAAAACTTAAAGGAACAGATATATTTCCTAAAAGCATAAGAACTATTAATGGAAAAGCCAATTTATATTCTAGTAAATAAAAATTTAATAATAAATAAATAACAGGAATACTAAATAAAACTATTAGAATAAATAGTGAAATTAATTTTTTCGTGATCTCTAAATTTAGATTATAAAAATCTAATTTATTAATATTATTGAACGCATTCATATTTCTAGAATAGTCCATAAAAATGATTGTAGACAGAATTAACATAATTGGACCTGATAAAGACATTGCAAAGGAATATATTCCTAAATCATAAATAGAATAATTTAAAGCGATAAATAAACGATCTATACTTGCTAGAAAATCTTGCATAAAAACATATATTCCTAAAGCTAAACCTTCAGCCAAGAAATATTTTAAGACACTAATTTTAATTTTTATCCTATAAATTAAAACGTCTCTTACACTTTTAATTGAAAGAAAATAAAATAGACCTGCAACAGGGGCTAATACATGTTTTACTAATAACGGAATTGGATTAGATTTTTCTTCCCAGTTAAGAAAATAAATTAATAATATAAATATAACTAAACCAATCAAAAACTTAGAATGACCTAACTGCTTTGATCTATCTCTTGCTCTTAAAAATCCTTGCAGTAGCTGGTAAATATTATCAAAAGAAAGAAATACCCACATATAAATATAATATGAATTCAGTTCTGGAAAAAAATCAAAATACTTAAGTATAATTAATATTAATGCTGCAAAAAAAGGAAATATTAATATATTTAATTTAAGGTAACTTAATGCTGCGGGACTATTTTTTCGAATTGATAATCGTCTATTAATTGTAAATTGAGCACCAAAGTTTAAAAACTTTAAATATGTGATTAATAGAATCATCAAACCAAAAACGCCATATGATTCAGGTAATATTTTTTCAGCTATATAAATTCCAAATAAAACACTGGCAATTTGATTAAAATAATTTCCAATAATTAATCTGAAATCCTTAGTTATTGACAACAATAGTTTTTTAAAAATACTTAACATCTTAAACTGAGGTTTTTCTTCAAATCAAATTTACCATTTGGTATGTTATAAAATTTATAATACCATTCCCATATTTCTTCAGGATAGAGTTTTTTTGGGTCATTATTTAGTGAAAAAAATATTTTTCTTAATTCTATTTTAGATTTTATTTTTAAAATAGGTGATTCATTGATAGAGTTTTTGATTAATGGATACATATCATATTGGCCTGTAAGTTCTATATAGCTAACACCCTTGCATAATATATCGTGAAACAATGTTGAATAAAAGCCTATTACTATATCATAATCTTTAATATTTACAACCTCATTCACGACATTTACATCTAAAGTTTTTAATTTTTTTAAAGTTTTTTTCTTTTCTTCTGGTATCAACCCAGGATGAAATTTGTGATCTACATTTAATATATTTTGTTTGTTTGAAGAAAACACATTATAAAAATCACTTATAGCTTTGCTTCTTGTAGCTACACTCTCTATTTGTGTATTTGTACAAGTATCTAAGAATAAAATTTTCAAACCTTTATTAAAGTTCTGTTTTGGGGTTTCGATTCTTTTGTAAATATAACCTGATTTCAAAATATGTGCTTTTAGTTTAAAGCTCTCATAAATTTTTTTTTCATTTACTGATTTATAATATAAAAAATCTGATTTTATAAAAGCATGTTCTTCAGACAAGGAAGTTGTATCTGGCCTAATACTGTGCATCTCAGATTCGAATATCATTCTTAATAAAAAATGTAAATCTCCATTAGGATGCAAAGACAATATTTTTTCAGATCTAGTTTTTTTTCTTAAATTAATTAAAAAAAAACTTTGTAATACACTTGTAAATAGATGCAATATTGAAGATAAATCAATTTGTTTTTTCTTTTTTTCAATGAAGTTTTGATAAAGTACCTTTGTAGTGAAAGTTATACTAGGAAATAAAACGTCTTTAAGATATCCCCAACTACTATCTATAAAATCATTTTTGCTAATGGATTTTATATTTATTTTACTATCTGAAATTAATAATACTTTTTCTCTTTCGTATTTATTAAAAATATTATTAAAAAATCTCACATATTTGTAATTCGGTACATAAACTATTAGACTGTATGATTTTAGTATTTCCTTTTTCTTTTTAAAAAGAGAAGAAAACATCTGTTTTGTATAATAAGATATTAAAAAACAAAAACTAAGTAAAAACAATAAAATACAATTTCCTTTTTTATAGCTTTCTGTTCTAGATCTATGAGCACTGTGGTACCTGGTTGGTAAAAATTCAATCAAAACGGACTCGTAATCGTTTTTTATTAATGAATTTAGGAATAATATGGTCATTTGTAATATAATTAACTATTATATTAATATTTAGAGACTTTGTTATTAAAGTAGCATATGTGATTTATAACTATTAAAAACAATTATTTGATTAATGAAAGAATAAATGAGTCCCAATAACGACCATCCTCAAAACAATTATCTCTTAATAGACCATCCTGTTTGAATTTAAATTCATTTTGAAAAAAATCTAACTTTTCTGAATCATATTCATAAAGTTCCATCCATATTTTATGGAGATTTAAATTTTTAAAGCCAAAATCTATTAATAATTGAGCTGTTTCTTTTGCTACTCCATCATTTCCTATATATTTATTTTCATCTCCAATATAAAATGAAAAATCCGCAGATCTAATAACCCAATTTATGTAAAGTAATCCTGCAGCTCCAATCGGTTTTTGAGTCTCTAAATCTACAATGGTAAACATATAGTTAATATGTTTAGTCTTTTGAAGACTTTCAAACCATGATTCTTGATCTGTTAGAGATAATTCTCTAACCTCTCTAAAATGCTTTCTAAATTCTGGAATATTTCTCCAGTCTTTTAAAAATGATAAATCTTCTTTTTCAACTGCTCTTAATCCAACATTCTTTCCTTTTATCATAACTTAACTATTTTTTTTGTTAAATGATCTCCTGCATCAATATCCTCCAATAATTCTTTGCCTATAAGATTAACTTTTTCATACGGTTCGAAACCTCCCTCAGAGATTGGTCTTAAAGAAATAAAATCACTATCAGTTAGTATATGACCTTTTTTTAAATTAGTAACCACTCTTAAACATCTTCTTTGCACTAGTTTAGATTGTTCTTCATTTTTTTCAACAATCTTAACCCCATCTCCTAGCGAAACTAATAATTCATATGACCTATCTACCATATTCCTCCATGACTGAGGGTTCATAGCAAACCCATGGTCGGGACCTTCTTGATTGTTGTCATCGGTAAAATGCTTCTCTATAACTCTTGCACCTAATGCTATTGCTCCTAAAGTTGTAGCATGACCAGCAGTATGATCAGACAAACCTAGAACAGTATTTGGGTAATCTATAGAAAATTGTTTTAATACATTTAAATTACAATAATTATAGTTGTCTATCGAGCCAGTATAATTAGTATTACATTGCATTAGAACTATATCTTGTGTTTTTTTAAGTGCCATTTTCATAACTCTTGAAACATCTTCATTAGTTGATGCTCCAGTAGCAATAATGACAGGTTTGTTTTTATCAATTATGTAATAAATAATATCCAACCAAGTAATATCACCCGAACCAATTTTATACATGTCAACATATGGATCAACTAAATCAACAGATTCAAAGTCATAAGCACTTGTAAAATAGTCAATTCCTGCCTTTTCACATTCCTCTTTAAGTATCCTTGTCCAGTTTTTAGAAATACTAGCATCCTCATATACTTCAAATACTGATTTTTTCCATTTTGATTGATGTGAAAGTTTCCCTTTCATATTATCAAAACCAGTTTTACTTACAATTTTGTCTGCTTGGAAATTTTGAAACTTTGCTGCATCAGCTCCCGCCTCTTTAGCTAAGTGAATTAATTCAATAGCTTTTTCAAGTGAACCATTATGATTTGCCCCTATATCGGCAATAAAGTATAATGAATTATCATCAATTATTTTTGTTCCAAGTTTAATTGTATTCATAATGTTCTTTTAATTTAAAAATAGTTTGATCTAAAGTTACTGGTTTTCTGTGATATTTATTATAATAGTAGTTAGAATCAAGAGATTGATCATTTGATCTTTTTGCTCGACCTTCAAAGGAAGATATTAATCTTTTAAACAGCTTTTTAGCTGGCATATTAAGCGCTTTTAATAACCTGTTTCCAAAATCAAACTTAGTACATAATTCGCCTCCTATGTGGATAGTTTCAGAATTAATATTATCTGTATTTATTAAAAAAATTATTTCATCTACTAAATCCCATATAGATATTGGAGTAAAAAAAACATCCGTAAACAACCCTAATTCTTTATTTTCTTTTGCAGTATTAATTATCCATTCAACAAATCCTATTCTGTTTTTATTTATGTTAAGACCCACAATAGTAGTTCTTATGATAGTATATTGTCTATCTTGAGAGCTATTTAGAAAAAACTCTCCTAACTCTTTTGATTTTCCATACATATTCTCAGGAAAAACAGAATCAACCTCTTTTGCCATATGCAATGACGATGGAAAAACTGCATCGGTAGATATATAAATTATCTTAGTAGTATTATTGGTTGCTTTCAGAATTTTATGAACAGAAACACCATTCACGTCGATAGCTTTTAAACAGTTTTCTTGACAATAATTACCATTAGTTATAGCTGCACAGTGAATAATTAATTCTGGCTGGGACCAATCTATTAATTCTTTATACGATTCTTCAAATAAGTCAAATACTTTATAATCTATAGGCAATGTCATTTCTGAATTACCCGTCCCGAAAACCTTATGTTTTCGAGAAAGTTTTACTGCTAAAGAAGAACCTAACATTCCTGATGCCCCAGTTACTAATATCCTCATTTTATTTCCTGTAAATCATATTATACTTTAATTCTGCCAATTCCCAATCAACTAAATTATCAATGTCCTGTGCTTCCATTTCTAAAAGTTCTATGTGGCCAGTATTATCTGTTAACAATTTCTGTTTAGATATTAAATCACAAACTTTAAAAGAGTAAAATTGTCCTGCATCATGGAATGAAGGTTCTAGATCTTGAGATCTAGTGATTAAATGTTCTGAATGAAACATTTCCACCAATCCATTTTGATTCAATCTAACAGCTCTCTGAATTGGGAACCCATATCTAACAACAGGAAAAACACAATCTAACTTACGTTTTTCTAACAAAGAGAAACTTTGTTTTAATTTATCTTTAGTTAATAATGGAGTACACGGATAGATACAACAAGCATATATGAACTTTCTATTAATCTTTTCATATGATGAAATTACTTCTGTAATAACATCAATTGTAGTTGCATAATCATCCGCATTTTTTTCACTTCTTTTAAAAGGCACTTTAGCTCCATAACTTTCAGCAATTTTAATTATATCATCATCATCAGTTGACACCATAACTTCATCAAAAAGTTTCGAGTTTATTGCGTTTTCAATTGCATAAGCTATGATAGGCTTACCTAAAAATTCTCTAATGTTTTTCTTAATTATTCTTTTACTCCCTCCTCTTGCTGGTATAATTGCTATTCTTGACATTTTTTAAATCTTAAAATTAGGATCTACATGAACTTTAACCAACTCTCTTAAGGATTCTATCGTTTCCCAATCTGTATTATCCCCAGAATTATATGAAAAAGCATTGGGAACATCTATAGCATTGAAAGCTTTTTTATAATTGTCCTTAGAATATTGTGAATAAGGAGATTTTTGTGGTAGAATTGCGTAATATTTACCCAAATCAACAGTATTATATGAATCAGATGAAGTAATCATCTCTTCATGTAATTTTTCCCCAGGACGAATTCCTACTACTTTGTGTTCTAATTCTGGAGCTATAGCAGTTGCTACATCAGAAATCTTGTATGATGGTATTTTTGGAATAAACACCTCACCTCCCCATGCTTTTTCAATCGCATAGAAGACCATTTCACAACCGTCTTGCAAAGAAATATTGAAACGAGTCATTTGATCATCTGTAATTGGAAGAAATTTTTCTCCTTTTTTCTTTTTATTTAAGAAAAATGGCATAACAGATCCGTTTGAACCCATTACATTTCCATATCTGACAACAGAAAAACGTATATCTCTCTTCCCTTTTATATTATTTGCTGCTATAAATAATTTATCCGAAGCTAATTTAGTAGCACCATATAGATTAATTGGAGCTGCTGCTTTATCTGTTGATAAAGCAACAACTTCACTAACTCCAGATTCTAATGCTGCATCAATAACATTTTCTGCACCATTAATATTTGTTTTAACGCATTCCATAGGATTGTATTCTGCTAAATGAACATGTTTCATTGCAGCCGCATGAATTACAATATCAATCCCTTCGAAGGCCCTTTTTAATCTTTCTTTATCTCTTACATCTCCAATAAAATATCTCATTGCAGGATATTTATCCTCAGGAAACTCTTGGGCCATTTGAAAATGCTTCTGCTCATCTCTTGATAGAATTACTAGTTTTTTAACATCTGGATTTCTTTCAAGAATTAGCTTGGTAAACATTTTACCAAAAGATCCTGTTCCGCCAGTAATTAAAATTGATTTTCCGTTTAAATTTAACATATTTGAATTTTATTTTTAAAAGCTTATCTATTAAATTATTTTAACAGCTTCAGTCTTGTTTTTATATATTTTTCTCGACTACCACCGGTAGTCTGTTTTATTTATCTTCTATTTTTTTCACCTGTTTTCTAAGCCCACTAGAAGAGAACCGGTGATCTCTAGAGTTGTAATAGATTTCTATTCCCTTTTTTTTGCAATAAGTTTTGCCAGTAAAATCTTTTTCCTTGTATTCGTCACCAATAATTCTAACATCTATTTTAAAAGAACGTAAAATATCTTCTAAGTCTTGTTCAGATACGTAAGGGATAATTTCATCTATATGCTTAGATCCTTTAAGCTGAATATAACGCTCAATGATCGTTTGAGACGGCCCATTTTTCTCAGGACGATCAATCGAAGGGTCTAACTGAAGTCCAACAATTAAATAATCGCACTGTCGCTTTGCTTCTTCCAGCATCTTTACATGTCCGGCATGAAACAAATCAAAGGTTGAAAAGGTGATTCCTACTTTCATATTTCTATTTTTTATCGACTACCAACGTAGTTCTTTCTTCTTATTCTAAATTGCTACTATGTTTATAGCCCCCAGTTTTTAAATACTGGTCTTTCTTCATTAAATTAATGTCAGAATTCATCATGTCTTTAACAAGAGATGCTAAATCATGTTCTGCTACCCATCCTAGTTTTTCTTTAGCCTTACTGGGATCCCCAACAAGGAAATCTACCTCAGTAGGTCTGTAATAATTCGGGTCAATTGATAAAACTTCTTTTCCTATTTCTAATTGAAATTCATCATTACTACAGCGGGAAACAAATGCCTTTTCCTGGTCACCGGTTCCTTTAAATTCTAATTCGATTCCTACTTCATTAAAAGCCGTCTTTACAAAGTCTCGAACAGTCGTTGTTTTTCCTGTCGCAATAACCCAATCTTCAGGCTGCTCT
>Ga0209603_1000581_pt1 | contig 43328 bp, 46 predicted proteins | sample COGITO_mtgs_1206_FD_184812 | JGI IMG/M metagenome (GOLD analysis project Ga0209603, IMG submission 184812) | Pelagic marine microbial communities from North Sea - COGITO_mtgs_120607 (SPAdes) (version 2) | ecosystem: Environmental > Aquatic > Marine > Epipelagic ...
CCCCCCCCTTCTCCTTCCGGGTATCATATGAGTTCAAGTAACCGGTAATTAAATAATTCTGTCAACAAGTGATAAAATTAATACGTTTATCTACATTGATATGATTTAGCCAATCAGCAACAGAATAAATTAGTCATTGAACAACGAAGACACCCAAATAGAATTAAGAAGCAACCAATCAAATAACTTGTTCCTTGAACTAAGATGACGTGAAACAAGCCATTAATAACTTGTTGTAGTGTCGTAAGTCTTCTTAAAGTTGAAGGGTGATTAGCTCAATTGGTAGAGTATTTCCTTTACACGGAAAAAGCTAGCGGTTCGAATCCGTTATCACCTATATTTGTTCATAGTTATATGAATTATATGAAAGGTATTTAAAACTGAGTTTATTGGTTTAATGTCATTTCGTAAAAGGCGATGTAGTTCAGCGGTTAGAACAATGGAATCATAATCCATGTGTCGTAGGTTCAAATCCTGCCCTCGCTACGGTAGTAATTGTTGGTTGTTGCAATAAATTGTGTTTATTGGCTTTAAAATCGTAAAAGTATATAAAAAATTAGATTATGAAACAAAAAGTTCGTCCACTTTCGCCCCATCTTACAATTTATAAACCACAATTGACGTCAGTGTTGTCTATTTTCCATAGAATAACCGGATCTCTGCTTGGTTTATCAATTGTTGTAAGTTTTGCGTTATTTTATTATAGTTTATTTTATGTTGGTTCGAGTTTTCAATATTCTGTTTGTTTTGATTTGTTTTCTATGTTATCAACTTTTGTTTTAGCAATTGGGTATTTCATAGTATTTGTAGTTTCTTACCATATGTTGAATGGTATACGTCACTTGTCTTGGGATTTGGCTTTAGGTTTAGAGATTAAAAATTTGTACACTACAGGAATGATTGTTTCTGGGTTGGTTTTTCTTATAGTGGTGATTACAATCTTAGTATAAAATTATAATATATGTTAGGGAATATTTTGAAAATGTTTAACCAGGGATTTCTCCACTGGTTTACACAGAGAACATCAGCATGTTTGTTGATCGTTAGTGTAGTTTGTGTTTCGATTTTTGACAGTCTTTTTTTAGCTTTTATTGTTATGTTAATTGTTGTGATTCATTTTGAATCAGGTATTCATACATTAGTTAGTGATTATATGCATGACTCTAAATCAAAGTTGGTTTCAAATCTTGGTATTGATTTGTTGATCATCTATTTGGCCAAAACTGTCTTTATCATTCTTGTGTGTGTTTAGTTTGATAGACCCATTTTCACATAATCTTTTTAGTTGGTGCGCAAACCCATCTAAAAAGATTATAATTGATAATTACAATTATCAACCCCATTAGATACTAAATAAAATTTTATATAATATGACAAACAAATATTTTGATAAGAGTATACAAACTTTATTCTTAACGGAACTTTTTCGAGGAATGTGGTTAACACTCCAATATTTTTTCCGACGAAAAGTAACACTTAATTATCCATTTGAAAAAGGAGCGTTAAGTCCAAGATTTAGAGGAGAGCATGTATTGAGACGTTACCCTTCAGGTGAAGAAAGATGCATTGCTTGTAAACTATGTGAGGCAGTATGCCCAGCTCAAGCTATTACGATTGAAGCTGAGGCTCGAAGTGATGGGAGTCGACGAACAACTAGGTACGATATTGACATGACAAAATGTATATTTTGCGGTTTCTGTCAAGAAGCTTGTCCTGTAGATGCTATTGTTGAAGGACCGAATTTCGAGTATGCTACTGAAACCCATGAAGAATTAATTTATAATAAAGAAAAATTATTAAAGAACGGAGATCGTTGGGAATGGGAGATCCGGGAGAATTTAGCTTCAGAATCTTTGTATAGATAATCAATTAAAAAATAAATTATGACTTTTGATATTTTCTTATTCTACTTATTTTCAATATTAGCTTTACTTTCTGCGTTTTGTACAGTTACTTCAAAAAACCCAATTCACTCAGTTCTTTTTTTAGTATTTGTATTTTTCAACACAGCAGGTTTGTTAATTCTGTTAGGGGTAGAGTTTTTAGCGATGTTATTTTTGATAGTGTATGTTGGTGCAGTTGCTGTATTGTTTTTATTTGTAATGATGATGTTAAACGTTAAGATTTCAGAATCAAGCAGTGCTATTTATCGTTATTTACCAATCGGATTATTTTTGAGTATTCTATTTTTATTTGAGATTTTCTTGATCATTGAGGGTGATTTGAAATCGGTGGATAACGTCGTGTTTATTCAATCTGAGTATAAGATTTTACAAACTGAGTTTTTAGTTAATACATCATGGATTGATAGTGTAATATCACCAACCAATGTAGACGTTATTGGTAGTGTTTTATTTACATATTATTCTTATTTCTTTATTATGGCTAGTGTAATTCTTTTAGTGGCTATGATAGGTGCTATAGCGTTAACTCTTCATCGGAGAAGTGATGTGCGAAGACAAGACATTTATAGACAATTACAAAGAGATTTTGAAGGAGCAACCTACTTAGTTGATAAAAAGATTTAAAGCATATGACAATTTTTTTAATTATTTTGAATGTAGTATTAAAGAGTTTAGCCCTGATCGTACCTTTGTTGGTTGCTGTGGCATATTTAACTTTGTTGGAACGTAAAGTGATGGCAAGTATGCAGCAGCGTAGAGGTCCAAATGTTGTTGGTTTGTTTGGTTTATTGCAACCTCTTGCTGATGGATTAAAGCTATTAGTAAAAGAAACTATATTGCCTAGTAGCGCCAATACGGTTATCTTCATCATGGCTCCAATCGTTACGTTTTTATTAGCATTATTGACTTGGGCCGTGATTCCTTTTGGAGATAACATGGTCTTAATTGATTTGAACGTTGGTGTTTTATTCGTGTTTGCAATATCTTCTTTAGGTGTTTACGGAATCATTACAGCCGGTTGGTCTAGTAACTCAAAGTATGCTTTCTTAGGAGCTTTAAGATCTGCTGCACAGATGGTTTCTTACGAAGTTTCTATTGGATTGATTATTATGTGCGTTTTACTATGTGCGGGATCGTTAAATTTGACAGAGATAGTAAAAGCACAAAAAGAAATATGGTATTGTATACCATTATTTCCTTTGTTTTTGATGTTCTTTGTTTCCGCTTTAGCAGAAACAAATCGGGCTCCATTTGATTTACCTGAAGCTGAGGCTGAACTTGTTTCTGGATATAATACTGAATATGCAGCAATGGGTTTTGCACTATTTTTCTTAGGTGAATATGCTAATATGATTTTAATGTGTAGCATGGTCAATATTTTCTTTTTAGGGGGTTGGTTACCTTTGATTGATATTGCTCCATTAAATTGGATTCCTGGTGTGATTTGGTTTGGTTTGAAAACGACGTTCTTATTGTTTGTGTTTGTTTGGGTACGGGCGGCATTTCCTCGATATAGATACGACCAGTTAATGCGTCTTGGATGGAAAGTTTTTTTACCTTTTTCTCTTGGGTGGGTTCTTTTTATTTCTGGTATTTTTGTGGGATTAGATTGGTTGGTTTAAAAACTTTTGATTATTAAAAAGTAAACTGTATTGTTCTGTGATTTATTGTCAAGAAAAAAATTTATGATTAGTCAGACAAGGTATTTATTTGTTGCCATGGTATTATTTTTACTAGGCCTTTCAGGAATCTTCTTAAACCGAAAAAATATAATTATTTTATTAATGTCAATTGAATTGATGCTATTATCTATCAATTTTAATTTTATAATTTTTTCAGTTTTTTTGGATGATATTTTAGGTCAATTATTTGCATTATTAGTTTTAACCGTAGCAGCGGCAGAATCAGCAATTGGACTAGCTATATTGGTTATTTATTATAGAGTTAGAGGAACGATTGCGATTGAATTTATCGATTTAATGAAAGGTTAATAATTATGTATTTAAGTATTATATTTTTACCACTAATGGGTTCTATTCTTAGCGGGTTATTTGGGCGGTTCTTAAGTCCTAAAGGTGCCGCATTTGTCACTATTCTTGGTATGAGCCTTGCTTGCTTAATATCTGTGGCATTATTTTTTGAAGTAGGTCTTTCTGGTTCTCCTTGTTATATAAAGCTTTCTCCTTGGTTGGATTGTGAAATGTTTGATGCCTGCTGGGGTTTTTATTTTGATAGCTTAACAGTTTCTATGTGTTTTACAGTAACTTTGATTTCTACCCTAGTTCATTTGTATTCGACTAGTTATATGAGTCATGACCCACATCAACCAAGATTTATGGCTTATTTGTCATTATTTACATTTTTCATGTTGATGTTGATAACTGCTGACAATTTCATCCAGCTTTTTCTTGGTTGGGAAGGGGTAGGTTTATGTTCTTATCTTTTGATCAATTTTTGGTTTACAAGATTGCAAGCTAATAAAGCTGCAATAAAAGCAATGGTTATCAACAGAGTGGGAGACGTAGGATTAGCTTTAGGAGTTTTTTCAGTGTTTGTTGTGTTCAAAACTTGTGATTATTCGGTTGTGTTCAGTTTAGTGCCTCATGTAGCTGGCGTTACTTATAACTTTTTGGGATTCGAAGTTGATGCTCTCTCATCAATAGGTCTTTTGTTATTCGTTGGTGCCGTTGGAAAGTCTGCACAGATTGGGCTTCACACTTGGTTACCTGACGCTATGGAAGGACCAACTCCAGTGTCTGCTTTGATTCATGCGGCTACAATGGTAACTGCAGGGGTTTATTTAATCATTCGATGTTCACCGTTGTATGAATATTCTGGGGTGGCTTTAACAGTGATAACAATTTTTGGTGCTCTAACTGCATTCATAGCAGGTACTATTGGATTAGTACAGAATGACTTAAAGAAAGTAATCGCTTACTCAACTTGTAGTCAATTGGGGTACATGGTTTTCGCGTGTGGTTTATCAAATTACTCTGTTAGTATGTTTCATTTGATTAATCATGCATATTTTAAGGCGTTGTTATTCTTAAGTGCCGGTTCTGTGATACATGCTTTAAATGATGAGCAGGATATGAGAAGAATGGGTGGTTTATTACAAGTTCTTCCTTATACTTATGTAATGATATTAATTGGATCGTTAGCATTAATGGGATTTCCATTCTTAACAGGTTTTTACTCAAAAGACGTTATCTTAGAGATAGCTTATGCAAAATACAGCTTACATGGAACATTTGCGCATTGGTTGGGTGTATTGTCAGCCGGAATAACAGCTTTCTATTCATTCAGACTAATTTATCTTACATTCATCAGCAATCCTAACGGATTTAAAAATGCAATGCAAAACGCACACGATGCACCGCTTCCTATGGCGATTCCGTTATTTATTTTGTGTATCGGAAGTATATTTGTCGGGTATCTTACTAAAGATTTGTTTATAGGTTTAGGGACTCCATTTTGGAATAATGCGATTTATATCGCTCCTGAAAATCTAGTAATGATTGATGCTGAATTTATTCCTACTTATATAAAATGGCTTCCTGTAGTTGTTAGTTTATCTGGTGCGTTGTTGTCGATGATAGTTTTCCACTTCTTCAAAGATTTTCTTTTCGAAATATGTACGAAACCTTTTGGAAGAAATGTTTACATATTTTTGAATAGACGGTGGTTATTTGATAGACTCCAGAATGATCTAATAGGTAGTGTAATCTTAAAATTAGGCTATAATACAACTTACAAACTTGTTGATAAAGGAGTAATCGAAGTATTTGGTCCAAAAGGTTTGTCTTTTTTAACAATCACTTTTAGTAAACAAATTAGTAGTCTTCAGTCTGGATTAGTTCATCAATATGCTTTTATCATGTTTATTGGAGTTACATTATTTATGACTAAGCTTTTAGTTTGGCCTTTATTCGCAACTCTAATTGATATCAATTTGTATTTTATCATTATGGCAGCTTTAATGTTTACAAACTATTTTGTTATAAAATTATCGTAAAACAAGACCAATTATGTTCGATTTTATCTTATCATGGCTTATACTAATTCCATTTATCGGAATTTTAATAATTTTAGGTATACCTAAAACCCAAGTCAAGGCAATAAAATTATGTGCTTTTGTCACATCTCTTATTGCTTTTGTATATTCATTGTTTTTATTCATTCTCTTTGATAATTCAACCTCTAAATTTCAGTTTTTAGAATATTTAGAATGGTTGCCTTCGTTAAATTTGCATTTATTTATAGGGGTAGACGGAATTTCTGTGTTTTTTATACTATTGAGTACTTTTTTGATCTCTATTTGTATATTAACAAGTTGGGATTCTGTGGTTAAGTATGAAAAAGAATACTACATTTGTTTTTTATCAATGGGCGCATTGTTGATATTTGTGTTCTCAGTACTAGATGTTTTAGTATTTTATATATTTTTCGAGAGTATTTTGATACCAATGTTCTTTGTTATCGGAATATGGGGTTCACGGACCAGAAAGATAAAAGCTGCATACCAATTCTTTCTTTATACATTAGTTGGTTCAGTTTTAATGTTGTTAGCGATTTTTCTTATATACTTTGAAAGCGGTACTACAGACTTCCAGTTATTGCTTAACGTTTCTTTTTCAGAGAAAAAGCAAATAATCTTATGGTTAGCTTTTTTTGCATCATTTGCAGTAAAAGTACCAATGGTTCCTTTTCATATTTGGCTTCCAGAAGCTCATGTTGAAGCGCCAACTGCAGGATCTGTTATTTTAGCGGGAATTCTTTTAAAGATGGGTACTTATGGGCTCGTTAGATTTTCGTTGTGTTTATTCCCTGATGGTAGCGTATATTTCACTCCTCTTGTATATTTAATGAGTATTATAGCCGTTGTTTATACATCAATTACAACACTCAGGCAAATTGACTTAAAAAAGATAATAGCATATTCCTCTGTAGCACATATGGGGTTTGTAACTATAGGTATTTTTAGTTTAAACTTGCAAGGAATTGAAGGAAGCATTTTGATCATGTTGAGTCATGGATTCGTTTCAAGTGCTTTATTCTTATGTATCGGAGTGCTGTACGATAGACATCACACTCGTATGATAAAGTATTATACAGGTATTGCACAAGTAATGCCGTTGTATACTTTATTCTTCTTGTTTTTCTCTATAGCTAATCTAGGTTTTCCTGGTATGAGTAGTTTTTCAGGAGAATTTCTGACTTTAGTTGGTGCGTTTAGTAGTAATACGTTAGTGACTTTCATTGCTTGTTTAGGAATGATCTTAAGTGCGGCTTATTCACTTTGGTTGTGTAACCGAATTTTATTCGGTCAATTGAAAGTTCATTACATATCAAATTACCTTGATATGAATAAAAGAGAAGTAGCTGTTCTATCTCCGTTAGTCATTTGTACATTGTGGATGGGTATCTATCCAGAAATCTTTTTAGATGTTATGCATGTTAGCGTTTCTAATATTTTAGAAATTATTTAAGTTATAAGAAATAATAACCATGGAATTTAATTTTAATATTGATTGGATTGCTGCAATTCCAGAAATTTTCATACTCGTTATGATTAATTTCTTTATTGTTTATGCAGTCATTTATAGTACATCACCGAATTTAGGTTATCCTATCTTAATAAGGAACGTAACTTGGCTAGGTGTACAAATTTTAGTTTTTGCTTTGTTACTTAATGTATCTAATCCGATGACAGGAGTAATTGCTTTTAACAATTTACTAATCTTTGACAATTTTAGCATTTTAGTAAAAACTGTTATTTTAGTATCAACAATTATAACTTTAGTCTTAGCTTTAGATTATAGTAAATATGAGAACTTGAATTGTTTTGAGTATGTTATATTGATGATCTTAGCTGTTACTGGTATGATGTTAGTTGTTTCGTCATACGATTTGATTGCAATGTATTTAGCCATTGAGTTACAAAGTTTCTGTATGTACATTATTGCTTCTTTGAAGCGTGAATCTGAATTCTCAACAGAAGCTGGTTTAAAATACTTTATACTTGGCGCTTTTTCTTCTGGTTTGCTCTTATTTGGTTGTTCACTCTTATACGGTTTTACAGGTACAACAAATTATCAGCAATTATTTCAAGTTTTCTCAACAATTGATAAAACAGTTGACATAGAAGTGAGTAACGCAATCATTTTAGGAGTATTATTCATTTTGGTAGGTATGTTATTTAAGTTGTCGGCAGCGCCATTTCATTTGTGGGCTCCCGACGTGTATGAGGGTGCTCCTACTTCTGTAACAGCATTTTTTGCTATAGTTCCAAAGATTGCAATACTTAGTTTAGTGGTGAGATTATTTTCTTATGTTTTTTATGGTTTATTATTACCGTGGCAAGAGGTGTTAATACTATGTTCATTGCTTTCTATGATAGTAGGTACTCTGGGAGCACTTTGGCAAAAAAAAATCAAGCGATTATTAGCTTATAGTGGTATAGGTCACATTGGGTATATGCTAATAGGAATTAGTACGGGTTCAATTGAAGGAATTTACGCTACATTTTTTTATGTTATAATTTACATTGTAATGACCGTAGCAACGTTTTCGATTCTTTTGTCAATAAGAAGACAAGGAAATTTAAGTAAATTAAAGTATTTGAATGATTTGTCTGGACTATTTGTGTCTAATCCACAACTTGCTTTAGCGTTTTCTATAATAATGTTTTCAATGTGTGGAGTTCCTCCTTTAGCTGGTTTCTTTAGCAAAATGTTTATTTTCATTTCAGCTATCAATATGGAAATGTATTTTTTAGCTATCATTGGAGTTATGACAAGTGTGATTGCTTCTTTTTATTATATTAGAATAATAAAACTAATGTTTTTTGATTCTACTACAAAAATAAATAACTTAAGCCCTATATCTAAAGAAAATTCTCTATTTTTATCAGCTTGTTGTTTATTTTTAATGACATTCTTTGTTTGGCCAACACCATTGGCTTTAACTTTACATAACAGTATAATGTATCTTTGTGTATAATTTTACACAATAGTTACATTTATTGTAAAAACCTAGGTAGCTCAGGGGTAGAGCGAAAGACTGAAAATCTTCAGGTCGGAAGTTCAAATCTTCCCCTAGGTAGTTTAAAAATTTATAAAAAATACTTATGGCGTTTTCAGCAGTTGAACTAACAGGTATTATTGAAGAACGATTAGCGAATTATTATTCTGATGTTAACATCGATGAGATTGGTAGAGTTTTAAGCATAGGTGATGGAATTGCTCGTATCTATGGTTTAGGTGGTATTCAAGCAGGAGAGATGTGTGAATTTCCTAATTCTGGTATAAAGGGAATGGCATTAAACCTTGAGGATGACAACGTAGGTGTTGTAATTTTTGGTAATGATAGATTAATCCAAGAAGGAGATATTGTTGAGCGAACAAACTTTATTGTGGACGTTCCAGTAGGAAAGGAGTTACTTGGTCGAGTTGTTGATGGTTTAGGTGTTGCTATAGATGGAAAGGGTCCAATAACTAGTGCTAAGCGTGCACGAGTTGAAATTAAAGCTCCTGGAATTATCCCAAGAAAGTCAGTTCATGAGCCAATGCAAACTGGATTAAAGGTTGTAGATGCTTTAGTTCCTGTTGGGCGAGGGCAGCGTGAATTGATTATTGGTGACCGGCAAACAGGAAAAACTGCGGTTGCAATAGATGCAATAATCAACCAAAAACCAATGCATGATGCAGGTGATGAAACAAATAAGTTATATTGCGTTTATGTAGCAGTAGGTCAAAAACGATCAACAGTAGCGCAAGTTACTAAGATTTTAGAGGGTGCAGGTGCGTTAAAATACTCTATCATAGTGGCTTCAACGGCATCTGATGCTGCTCCATTACAGTTCTTAGCTCCGTATACTGGAACTACTATGGGAGAATACTTTAGAGATAATGGAATGCATGCTTTAGTAATCTTTGATGATTTAAGTAAGCAAGCTGTAGCTTATCGACAAATGTCTTTATTATTAAGAAGACCGCCAGGACGAGAAGCTTATCCAGGAGACGTTTTCTACCTCCACTCTCGATTATTAGAAAGAGCGGCAAAGATGGGTAAAGATGCTGGATTAGGATCACTTACGGCTTTACCAGTTATTGAAACTCAAGCTGGTGACGTATCGGCTTATATTCCAACTAACGTAATTTCGATTACTGACGGACAAATATTCCTTGAAACAGAACTTTTCTATAAAGGTATCCGGCCTGCATTAAACGTAGGATTATCAGTTAGTAGAGTAGGTTCAGCCGCTCAAATTAAAGCGATTAAGCAAGTTGCTGGTACATTAAAGTTAGAGTTAGCTCAGTATCGAGAAGTTGCTGCATTTGCTCAATTTGGTTCTGACTTAGATGCGGCAACTCAGCATTTATTAAACCGAGGAGGTAAGTTAACTGAATTATTAAAGCAAGCTCAGTTCTCTCCTTTAACTGTTGAACAACAAACTTGTATTTTATTCGCTGGAGTAAAAGGGTATTTAGACAAGTTAGATATTAATCGAATCGGTGCATTTGAAAAGTCTTTAATTTCTGCATTAAGTCAAGAAGGGGCTTCTATGTTAACTGAAATTAGTACTAAAAAAGCTATTAGTCCTGAATTAGATGCTCAAATGCATAAGTTTATGGCTAATTTTGTAAGTTCATTCAAATAAAAGTATTTTTATTTGAGTGTTTTTCGGGGCGTCGCGTAGCTTGGTTATCGTATCTGTTTTGGGTACAGAACCTCGTAGGTTCAAATCCTGCCGCCCCGATAGTTAATATTAATATTTGATTAAATTTATGTTAAAGTTAAATGTAAAATCACAAGATAACTCATTAAAGAATTTGAAATCCTCTTTAGCTTGTTACGATGTATCAGAAAGTCGGTTTTTCGAAAGCAATGTTAGAAAGAAAAATGATAGCATATTATTAGATTTTGGATTAAAACACAATTTAAGATGTGATGATTTAAGAATTAATTTGAAACTATCAAATCCAATTACTTCAAAACTAAAAGATCTAGAGACACCTTATAACGACATTTTATGTGACTTTGATGCCTATAGAAAAATTCAATCAAACAATGAGTTACTTAAACTTTTTAAAGAAAAATTTAATTCAAAGAGTTTCTTGAAGGGGCGTTTACTAAATGGTACAAAAAGAGGGTTTTCAATAGGAGTCGCTGGTGTTGTAGGCTTTTTGTCTATGAACAATACAGTAAAGATAAATAAAGATAAAACAGCAATTTTGTATATTGACTCTATAAATATGAATCAAGGTATAGTAAGTTTTTCACAAAAGAACGTTCATAAAAAGACTAATAAAGTTCTTTTAAAATTAGCATCTAGGATTGTATTTGTCTTTGAATCGAATTCAAAGAAGAGATAATTCAGAAGCTTCTGGCGAATATAGTTCAGTTGGTTAGAGCATTAAATTGTGATTTTAAAAGTCGTGAGTTCAAATCTCACTATTCGCCAATATATATATAAAAAGATGATGAATTATAAAGATAAAAAGTATCTATCAGAGGATAGATGGTTAGCCGAGAACTTAGACAGTTTTAATTTCTTTTTTGTAGCTCAGTTAAAAGCATGTGACTCGGCTGATTGGACAAATCTTCAAAGAGATCTGTCAAAATTGAACCTAAAAACTCATTCAATAAGTTTTAAGAATATTAAGAATCTTTCATTTTTCTCAACTTTATCTGACAAAATGAAAGAAACTATATTTCAAGGAAAAGTAATCTTGATATACAGTGATAAAGATTGTATCTTTTCGACGCAGATAGTTAGTAGTATAAAAAGTATGTCGATCTTGCGATCTTTCATATTGTATAGTTGCGGGCGTATATTAGACCCTAATTCGAGTGACGTAGTTAGATCTTTGGAAGTTATAAGCTCTCCAGAATGGGGTTACTTTTTAGACCAATTGAATGGTTCAGAAATTCCAAACAGTCTTACGTTATTTCAAAGTTCTCTTTGCAACACAATAGAAAGTCAACATGCAACGCTTTTGAATTTATTAGAATATAAAATAAAAGATGAAAATAAGTTTTAGAAATAGCAAAAAAACATGGATCCAATTAACTGATGGATCAGCAATAGGTTCTAATTATTTACTTGAAAAAGTTCACAATAGATTAGATATTGATTTAAAATCTCATAAATTATGGAGATTTGCTTCAAAAAATGTATCAGAACTTAGTTCCACAGATAAACGAATTTTGAATTTCAACAAACGTTTTAATAGAAAAAAATAATAAAACATGGAGACAATTATAAGATCTTTGAATCAAGTGATAAATGGGCAAAAGATTGGTGCCAACGCAATAGTCTGTTCACATTCTAAGACTTTAGAGCAAGTTTTGAATATTTTGACAGATGAAGGTTTCATTAGAGGTTTCTTTAAAGAAAAGGTTGGTTCTTATGAAAAGTGTTATATTTTGTTAAAGTATGTAGACGATAAACCAGCAATAAAAGATCTAGTTTTTAGTTCAAGGCCTAGTTTCAAGTCTTTTATAAAGTGGAAGGATTTAAGTAAATCTGTAAACGGGGTAGGTATTTCGATAATGAGTACGAATAAAGGAATTATAACGAATGAAGAAGCTTTTTATAGAAAAGTAGGGGGGCAATGTTTATTTAAGATTTATTAGGTATGAAACATAATAATGCAATTAATGTTAAGAATATATGTTTATTTCGTTATGATAATTTCGTCATTTTTATGAATTCAAAAGGAAGAGCTATCTTAGATGTGTCAAAGAGTAATGCTTATTTGAAGTGTCAGATAGGCTCAAATTTGCTAAAACTTGACGGATCTCTTCCATTTGGAAATAAGATTGAATCAATCTTAAACGGATTACAAACATTTTATCATAAGAAATTAAGTTTGGTTGGAATAGGATTTAGAGCTTGGTGCTATTTTGATCAGTCTAAAAACTGTCAAGTACTATCAATTAAAGTCGGGTTGTCTCGGGACGTTTTGATATTTGTGCCGTCGAACATAATTATCTTATGTTTAAGGCCTACTTTAATACTTATTAAAGGGGTTGATAAAGAAGCAGTATCTTTAATGGCATGTCAAATTCGGTCAATCAGAGTACCTGATTCATATAAAGGTAAAGGTATTAGGTATGAGAACGAAGTAGTACACGTTAAGCCAGGTAAACAAAAATAATAAACACTATGGTACAAATTTTTGGAAAAGTATTGAGTAATAAAAAGAGGGTAGATACAGCATTAAAAAATATTTCTGGACTAAATAATCACCAGATTGAAAAGGTCTGTAATGAATTGAACATAGGTTTAGATTGTAAAATAACAGATTTATCTCAATCACATATAATAAAATTGTTAAAGCTTTTAGAAAGAAATAATTTGTTAATTGAGACATCACTTAAGAAAGACACTCAAGCCAATTCAAAACGATTAATCGAAATAAAAAGTCATAGAGGGCTAAGATTCGTAAGAAAGAGGGGCTCTTCGAAGAGATAATCTTCATAAGTGTTTTGTGAGTCTGATTTGAAAAAAATTCATCTAGTTTGTCAAATGTGCACAACAATATCAAAAATGTAAGACTAAAAGTGTTTGGAGTTTTGAAATGTGCAAGTTTTGTTTATAATTTAAGATATTGTCTTAAATTTCTTTAGAGCCAATAATTTAATGGTAGAATACTCCACTCATAATGGATTTGTTGTAGGTTCGATTCCTTCTTGGCTTAGGAAATGTAAAAGAATAAAATGTTGAAAAAAAGAATCAATTTAGTGAATATAGGGATAGTCCACGTAAAGTCGACGTTTAATAATACGCTGATTTGTGTTACAGATTTAAAAGGGAATGTTATAGTGTCTGGTTCGGGTGGTTCAACTGGATTAAAAGGTCAAAAACGATCAACTTATTATGCAGCTCAAGCTACTAGTTCTCTATTAGCACAAAAAAGTTTCAAGAGTGGAATTCGTAAAGTTTATATTCGGTTGAACGGTTTTGGTGATGGCCGAGAAGCTTGTGTTAAAACTTTTCTTTCTGAAAAGTTAGAGGTTTTAAAAATTCAAGATATAACAAAAATCGCTCATGGTGGTTGCAAACTTGCCAAGAAAAGAAGAGTTTAAATAAACGTTGTTATCTTATTAGTTAACCTCTTTTCGTTATCAAAGTGCGGAGATGGTGGAATTGGTAGACACGTTGCCTTGAGGTGGCAATAGAGTAAATCTATAAGGGTTCAAGTCCCTTTTTCCGTAAACTCTCAAGGCTAGATAACATAACGGTAATGTAAAAGACTGCAAATCTTTTAATAGTGGTTCAATTCCACTTCTAGCTTGATAAAAAAATAATTTATGTTGTATTCACCTTTAGAACAATTTGAAATTGTTCCTATATTTTCGTTTATGTTAGGAAGCAAGTTTGCATTCACAAATTCAAGCTTATTTTTATTTTTGACTATCTTTATGATAGCATGTTTTTTTCATATGACAACATTTGAAAGTACATTAGCGCCTAACAGATGGCAAACTCTTTCTGAAATGATTTATGAATTTGTTCAAGGAATGTTACATGAAGCTTTAGGAGACAAAGGGTCTAGATTTTTTCCATTCATCTTCACAACTTTTGTATTCATATTCTTTGCCAACATTTTAGGTATGATACCTTATACATTTACAGTGACTAGTCACCTCGTTTTTACGTTTGGTTTAGGTATGACGACTTTTGTTGGGTTGAATATAATTGGATTAAAGAGACATGGTTTACACTTCTTTAGTTTATTTTTACCGCCTGGCGCTCCATTAGCTTTAGCTCCATTGTTGGTACCAATAGAATTGATTTCTTATGTTTTCAGAGTAATAGCATTAGCAGTACGGTTATTTGCTAATATGATGGCAGGTCATACGTTATTAAAAATTTTAGCAACGTTTGCTTGGAAAATGATTGCAGCTGGTGGAATCTTCTACATTATACAATTATTCCCAATGATTGTTATAATAGCTATAACAGGTCTTGAGTTAGCTATTGCTTTCTTACAAGCTTATGTTTGGACTACATTAACTTGTTTGTATTTAAGTGATGCTATTAATTTACATTAAAGTTTTCAATACAAAATAATTATTAATTATTTTGTACATAAAAAGGGAATAGTTTAATTGGTAAAACAGTAGTCTCCAAAACTATCGTTCGAGGTTCAAGTCTTCGTTCCCTTGTTTTAGAATAAAAGAACATAAGAATGTCAAATAAATTAGAATTTGTAGTTTCAAAAGTAGACGATTTGATAAATTGGGCCCGAAAAGGGTCACTTTGGCCAATGACTTTTGGTTTAGCATGCTGTGCAGTTGAAATGATGCACGCTGGAGCAAGTAGGTACGACCTTGATCGATTTGGAATCATTTTTCGTGCTAGTCCGCGGCAGTCCGACATAATGATCGTAGCTGGAACATTGACTAATAAGATGGCTCCTGCATTAAGAAAAGTTTATGATCAGATGCCAGAACCGCGATGGGTTATGTCTATGGGGAGTTGTGCGAATGGTGGTGGTTACTACCATTATTCATACTCTGTTGTAAGAGGGTGCGACCGAATAGTTCCTGTTGACGTTTTTGTGCCAGGCTGTCCACCAACAGCTGAAGCTTTATTATATGGTATTCTCCAGCTACAAAAAAAGATTAAGCGAAGTCAAAACGTGTTGAAATGGTTATCAAAGTAATTAAGCGTAGAATATATAAAAAATAATTATATGGATAAAAAATTTATTAAGTTTTTAGAAGGAGTTTTGATTAATCACGCTCAGAAAATTACTCAATTTAGAGACGAGATTATTGTTGAAGTAAACGTATGCGATCTTAAAAAAACAATCTTATTCTTAAAAGATCATGAGAATTGCCTTTTTAAAATGTTGATAGATATGTTCGCAGTGGATTATCCGACAAAAGAAAACCGTTTTGAATTAGTTTATTGTTTGTTAAGTACAAAGTATAATTCTAGAATAAAGGTGAAAACTTACGTTGATGAGTTCACTCCAGTAGAATCAATCGTTGACCTTTATCAATCAGCTAACTGGTTAGAAAGAGAGGTTTGGGATATGAACGGGATATACATCGAGCAACACCCAGATTTAAGAAGAATATTAACAGATTACGGATTTGAAGGTTATCCATTGAGAAAAGATTTCCCTATGTCAGGGTACACGGAAGTTCGATACGATGACAGTCAAAAACGAGTTATTTCTGAGCCAATTGAATTAAGTCAAGAGTTTCGAGTGTTTAACTTCAATAGTCCTTGGGAATCAAAAGAATAAAGATTATCGTTTTTACGTTCTGCAAAGTTTTAAACTACAGTTTTAGTTTAAAACTTTGCAGAATGATAGATCTATAGTTCAGTTGGTTAGAACATACGCCTGATAAGTGTAAGGTCGATAGTTCAAGTCTATCTAGATCTATTTGAATAAATAAAATTGTTTAGTATGAATAGTATGAATGATTCAACTAAGTATCATTTCTTAATAAGATGGATTGATCAAAAGGTTAATCATATGTTAAAGTTTAGAGCATGGTGATATATGAGTATTTTCTAACGTGCTCTAAATGTTGGAATGTCGCCAAGCGGTTAAGGCATTGGTTTTTGATACCAACATTCGAAGGTTCAAATCCTTCCATTCCAGATGCACCGATTTATGTAAAAACTGCTTAACCACGCAGTTTTTTAAAAACATCAAAGTGGTCCTATAATAAATTAGAATTAATGAAGAACTTTACTAAAAAAAACGATGTCCTAGTGATACCAAATCACAATGGTAACACGGTAATGATTAAAAGAGACAGTGATTGGTTTGTTGATATGACGCAATTAGGTAAAGACATCAAAAAATCGTGGAGTAAATGGAAATTCAATAACAAACGTGTCATTGAAGTATTTGAAAGGCTTGAACAAAAGCCGCTAACAAAAGTGATAGCTACCCAAATAGGGTCAAAAAAATACGAACACACTTGGGTTCATTTAATCTTAGCTTTGAGAGTGTTAGCAGATTTTGATCATGTTTTATCATATCATATTTTTAGACACTATCAACAATCTTTACTTTTAGATCAAGAGAAATATTTGATTGAGCTTCGAGAATTAAGGCAAAGAGCAGAATTAGCTGAAGCTATTTTAGCTCAATCGGAAGGACGAAAAGTTGAGCCAGTATTATTGCACCATGATTACTTAGCTTATGGGTACCAATGTAATAACAAGTGTAAGTTTGGTAACAGCTTTGTTAATTCAAATGGCTCACGTCCTAAAAGCCACAAAACGTCAGTACCTGACTTAGCAATTGGGTATTTGATTTATGCCTCGAAAGAAGACTTGAGAGAATTGAATAGGGCGATCAAAACGCGCTTTGGAATTAAAGGCCGTGTTGAGCATGTGCCTTGCACAATTGAAGAATTAACAAATTTTGTGTATGACTATATGGATGTTATGAAATATTCATATGTAAGAGAGGATATTCACCAATTGAGATGATTGAATATCTTCTTAAAATGAACGGGATTTCAGAAATATTGAGGGGTCTGAATTCAGACCCCTCAATGACTTATATTTTTTAGTGTGAGCCGGTCACCAAAACCTAAATTGATATAAAAAGATCCCATACTTAAGCACGGAACTTTTATACCTATATAAGGAAAGTTCTAAATTAATCTCCTAAGACATAATAACTTTCGTTATGAAGTTTTAAAAGGTGCATTAATAATCTTATAAAATTGCTCTCTATGGGGCTCGAACCCATATCATTACCGTGAAAGAGTAGTGTCCTAACCATTAGACGAAGAGAGCCACAAAGAGCTTGAGCTTATAAGATTTATGATAATTCAGCTATAGAAAATGCAACATTTAGTAGGACTTGAACCTACACCGTCAGGGTCGAAACCTGAAACTCTATCCATTGAGCTATAAATGCAAGTATAAAAGACTTAAAAACACAAGTCTCTTATAACTATAAAAGCCTCTTCTCAGACTCGAACTGAAATTCATTGCTTACAAAGCAATTGTTCTAACCATTAAACTAAAGAGGCATACGCTATCTCTTTAATTTACCAAGAAACTTTTTTAAACCCATTTATTAGACCGTTTGATCCTAATTCTCTAGTTTTTATTCTAGATAGCCTAAAATCTGAACAAATACCTTTCGAACGAGCAGTTAAAACACATCGGTTTTTAACTTGGATGTCTCTCGTATTAGACTGGAACTTTTCCAAAAATTGTCGATTCAGAATGTTCGAAATCTTTTTCTGCAACAAAATAAGCTCAAACTTTTTTACAATTTTTCTTTTTTTGAAATCTTTTAAGTTACTGTGTTTCATGCTATAATTAAATTTTATATGGAACTTAGGAGACTTGAACTCCTGATATTTAGCTTGCAAAGCTAATGTTTTACCAACTAAACTAAAGTCCCTTTCTTCTCAGGTGTCTGAAATCTTTACTTGAGACTTCAAACACCTCAGAAACAATCAAAATCCAGGGTTGGATTAGATAATCTTAAAGTTATATTTCAAAATAACCCATGATTTCAGAAACTTATATTATCACAGGCATTTGAAACTCACTCAATAACAATAGCAATTCAGGCTCGTTGTGAGTATTACTAGTATTCATTGTAATGGTTATACCCATATCGTTCGGAAGTTGCTCGTACTCTTTAGTTAATTGAGGAAACATTGTAAGATTTGATAGTCCTAAACTGAGAGACCCTTTACTGTTAACTAAGGATCGTTTTTCTAATTCTTTCAATTGTGTCCATTTAGGAAAAGCCACACTAATTAAAAAATCTAGATGTGAATATAATCGATTTCTTCGCATTGTTACTTTTGAACTAATGGGTACAAATTTTCGGGTCTTAAAAGCAGCAATTGATTTTCGTGTTCTTGATACTTTGGCTTTTTGGTTAGTTAAAAGCTCGAGAGCAACTAAACCAAAAATTATATCTTTTGGTTCGCTAACACTTGTATTTATAGTACTTTTTAAGACAATATCATCGAGATGTATCATACCATTTAAATTTTCAGGATTTAACTTATATACTAAATCAGAATAAACGATATTTCTATTCCAAACTTGTAATCTATTCATAGTCATCTATTTTTAAACAATAAATTTTGTCAAGGATAAAATCTTTACGAGTTTCTTTTTACGTAACTCGTTCGTAACTGGTCCTATTAATCTAGTACCATAAAACTCATTTTTAGAATTCAATAAGACTACCGAGTTATCAAAACATTTAATAAAACTACCATTTTTTCGTGAAGTTGGTCTAGTTAACCTAACGACAATTGCTTTTAACACTTGTCCTTTCTTTAGTTTTGATTGAGGTCTAGTTTGCTTTACAGCGACCAAAATCAACGAACCTACTTCAACCTTATCACTTTTGTATACTCTTATACATTGAACTAGTTTAGCACCAGAATTATCTGCAAGGTTTAAGAAAGTTCTGTCCTGTATCATGATTATTTTTTTTCTAGACTGACAAATTTAGTCTGCATAGGTAGTTTTCTGACTCCAAGCTTCGCAGCTTCGTACGCAATAGGCTTAGACACACCTTGAAATTCAAACAAGATTCGCCCTGAATTAATATTTGAACACCAGTAATCCAATGACCCTTTTCCTTTACCCATTCTAACTTCAGCTGGTTTACTAGTAATAGCAACGTCTGGAAAAACTCGAAGTAAAATTCGTCCCATCCTTCTCATCTTCTTTACCATTGTTTTTCGCGCAGCTTCCAACTGTTTCGCTGTCAACCGACAAGATCGTAGAGACTTTATCCCAAAATCTCCACGAACTAAACTGTTGACTCTATACTCTTTTTTATAAGAGTCTCTTCTATGCATTTTTCTATATTTAGTTCTTTTTGGAAACAACATTATTGATAACTTTATCTATTATAAATCCAAACTTTGATACTCATTAAGCCTTTTGGTGTATTTGCGACTGATAATCCATAATTTATTCTAGCCTTTAAAGTCTGAAACGGTATTGAACCTACAGTCAAGAAATCACCACTGGCCATATCTGCACCATTCATACGACCTTTACACGAAACTTTAATTCCATTGCAAACTTCGGCAGTTTGACTTACCAAATTCTTTATAAGATAACTTTTAAACCGAACTCGATTTTCGATCAGCCTAGCTATCTTTTTTGAAATATGAACTGAATCGATTTTTAACTCATTTGAACTTAAGACCTTTGAGACAATAAAAACTCTCTCAAAGTCTGAAAAATATTTTTTCAAGTTTGACGCTACTTCTTTTAACAAAGATAACGAATGAGGCTCTAAACTGTTTGTTAGCTGAACGTCTATTACAATATTTTTTGAAATTCTACAAATTCTTATCTTTAAAACTTCAGAACCTTTATTCAAAATATTACATGATTTTAAGTAACTAAAAATTGTTAAATCTTGAGTTAATATACTTGAATATTCTCTTTCATTTGAATACCAAACACAATTCCAATCAACATTACTAGTAAGATGTAAACTATTTATATTTGCTTTTTGTCCCATTATTTCGTTTTTTTATGAATTGGATACTTCTTAGTTACAACAAACTCGCCAAACTTATGTCCTACCATGTTTTCGTTTATTACTAAATTAGAAAATTTCTTTCCATTGAAGACAGAAAATGTTAAACCTACGAAAGAAGGAAAAATTACTGAATTCTTAGAGATTACCTTTATAGGAACTTTAGTTTTCCCTAATTTCTGTAGCTGATCCATCTCGTTCAAGACGCTATTATCAATAAAGGGACCTTTCCACACTGATCTCATAGTTACTATTTTTTTAATTTCGATATTGAATATATACCTTATTTGCTTCAGCTGTTTTGTGAACATCATCACAATTTTTAATACTTTGGCTAGACAAAGAAAAAGTATCAAATATTTCCATAGCGACACGGGATGAAGCAGACTTTTCGTTTCTCTTTACTGAGTTCGACACCAAAAATTTAATTGCTAAAACTCTTTGTCTAACAGGGTGAATTTCAGTTGGTACTTTATAATTTGAACCTCCAATCTTCAAACTTTTGATTTCGCAAAAAGGTTTCACGATTTCAACACTCGAAGAAACAACACTAATAGGGTTTGTTTTTTTTATCTTTTTCAATATCGAAAGACTATGTTTTATTATATTCTCAGATATCTCTTTGTTACCATTAGTCAAATAAAATTTTAAGAAATTTAAGATAATGAAACCTTTTAATTTATTTTTTACTAACATAATCTATTTATTCTTTTTGGCACCATATTTTGAACGCCGTTGTAGACGGTTTTTTACTGGTTGCAAATCATATTTACCTCTAATCAGATGGTATCTTACACCTGGTAAATCTTTCACACGACCTCCTCTAATAAGCACTACAGAATGTTCTTGAAGATTGTGACCTTCACCTGGTATATATGCTATGAATTCCTGCTTATTAGTTAACTTTACTCGAGCCACTTTTCGTATTGCTGAATTAGGCTTTTTAGGAGTTTTCGTATAAACTTTAGTACAAACACCTTTCTTTTGTGGGCTCCTATCTAAAGCTGGGGCTTTGCTATATGAACGTTTCTTAACTCTTGATTTTCGTTTTAATTGCTCAATTGTAGGCATATAATTTTATTTTTACAGAAGAATATTACCAACTCTTTTTCACGAGAGTTGGTAATGTTCATGTTACGATTGAAAACTAAAGACCACCCCACCAATAAATTGATACGAATAAAAATAACCAAACAACATCTACAAAGTGCCAGTACCAAGCAGCGGCTTCGAACCCAAAGTGATGCTGACGTGTAAAGTGATGATTATTTGCTCGAATCAAACAAACTACTAAAAATGTTGAACCAACTAAAACATGGAAACCGTGAAAACCAGTTGCTAAGAAGAAAGTAGATCCATAAATTCCGTCTGAAATAGTGAAATTTGCATCAAGGTACTCAACACCTTGTAATGCTGTAAATACAGCCCCTAAACTTACTGTTGCCAATAATCCAAGTAATACACCTTGTCTATCACCACAAATCATTGCATCATGGGCCCAAGTACAAGTTGCACCAGAAACTAAGAGAATCAAAGTATTTAAAAAAGGCACTTCCCATGGGTTTAAAACATCAACCCCAGGAGGAGGCCAAATACCCCCGATCTCAACTGTTGGCGAAAGACATGCTGCGTAAAAAGCCCAGAAGAAACCGAAGAAGAACATAACCTCCGAAGCTATGAATAAAATCATTCCCCAAGTTAATCCATCTTGTACAGCTTTTGTATGATGACCTTGAAATGTACCTTCTCGTATGATATCTCTCCACCAAACAAAAAATGTGAAAAGTAACGATATGAACCCAAAACTAAAAACATAAAAACCTCCTTCATAACAATGCATGTACATTACGAACCCAGTTGTTAAACTTAAGGCAGACATTCCTGCTACGAAAGGCCAAGGACTTTGATCAACTAAGTGAAATGGATGTCGTTGGATTAAATTTGAATTTGCCATAAAAATATTTTTATAAAGTGTAAATTATTTTTTAAGAGTCTCTTGGAATACTTTTATTCCTTGAGCGATCTCTTTTAAGATGTTTGAAAAATTTCCAAACAATAAAACGCCAATAATAAGAATTAGTACAATTTGACTAAAGCCAATCGTCATATTTTATTACTTTTTTGAGCTAGGATTTAAGCTTTGAATAGCCGTAATTTTATCTACGAGCCAGTTTTCACATTCAGTTTGAGCTGCTACCCAACTAACGTATTTCTCAACTGGTACTGCTTCAACAACTATCGGCATAAAACCGTGATTAATACCGCAGATTTCACTACATTGACCATAAAATACCCCTTCACGCTTTATAAACATTGAAAATTGATTTAATCTACCTGGGCAAGCGTCAATCTTTACACCAAGAGACGGTACTGCCCAACAATGTAATACGTCAGAAGCTGTAACTAGAACTCGTAAATGAGTATTCGTTGGTAAAACAACTCTGTTGTCTACTTCTAGAAGACGTAATTGCCCTTCTTCTAAATCATCTTCCGCTACCATATAACTTTCAAAGCTGATAGCATTACCTTCTTTATCTGCGTAGTCTGAATACTCATAAACCCAATACCACTGAAATCCTTGAACTTTTAACGTAACAGCAGGATCAATAACTTCATCCATAGAGTAAATCAAAGCAAATGAAGGAACAGCGATGACCATTAATATTAAACTTGGAGTAACAGTCCATACAACCTCGATAGTTGCACCATGAGTAATATCTGATGCTACGGGATTACGCTTATGATCAAAGATATAAGTAGCTCTGAATAAAACCCAACCAACAAATATACCGATAATTGTTAAAACAAACATTAAGTCATGATGTAATGATATAACACCTTCCATAACAGGAGTCGCTGGATCTTGAAATGATACTTGATATGGATGTGCATAATCCGAATAAGCAATGTTGTTAATAAATAAGAACAAAGATACTAAGAAACAAAGAATATATCGCATAATTAAATTTTTATTTTTTCTACAGTGTAAGCAAGGTTTTAACTTGCATTTTCTTAAAAGGCTTTACAGTTAAGTTATTTTTGTTAAATTATTACACTCTAGAAATCAAATATTATCATTGTAATAATATTCAATTTTCTAGACTCTTTATCTATCAATTTCACCAAAAACAATATCTAAAGTACCAATGATTGTAACTACATCAGCTAACAAATGCCCCCTAGCCATAAAATCTAAAGCTTGGAGGTGAATAAATCCTGGAGCTTTGATCTTACAACGATAAGGTTTGTTCGAACCATCTGATACGATAGAAACTCCAAATTCACCTTTTGGATGCTCCACAGCACTGTACGCTTCACCTTTTGGTACGTAATAACCTTCACTATAAAGTTTAAAATGATGTATTAATGCTTCCATAGAATTTTTCATGTCAATCCTAGATGGTGGCGATATTTTTCGATCATCAGACTTAACACTACCTTCAGGTATCTCATTTATACACTGTAAAACAATCTTTAGACTTTCACGCATTTCTTGAATTCGAATACAATATCTATCAAAACAATCTCCTTTAGTACCTACAGGAACATCGAAGTTCATCTTTTCATAAATATCATAAGGCTGTACTTTTCGTAAATCCCATGCTGACCCTGTACTCCTTAAGAGTGGACCTGTTAAACCCCAATCAAGAGCTTGCTCGTGGGTAATTACTCCAACTCCTACTAATCTTTGTTTCCAAATCCTATTTCCACTTAACAACTCTTCTAATTCGTCAATTCTTGAACTAAATTGTTCAGCGAATTTGTAAATATCTTCACATAAACCAAGTGGAATATCTTGAGCAACTCCCCCTGGTCGTACGTAAGCTGCGTGCATTCGAGCACCAGAAACTCGTTCGTAGAATTCCATCAACTTTTCTCTCTCTTCAAAACCCCAAAGGATCGGAGTAAGAGCACCGACGTCCATAGCGTGACAACAAATTGCTAATAGGTGGTTTAAAATACGAGTAATTTCTGAAAATAAAACTCTTATGTACTGGGCTCTCAATGGAACCTCACACTGCAAAATTTTCTCTACAGCTAAAGAATAGGCGTGCTCATTAACCATCATAGAAACATAATCTAATCGATCAAAATACGGCAACGCTTGCAAGTATGTCTTATTTTCAATAAGTTTCTCAGTTCCCCTATGTAACAAACCAATATGTGGATCAGCTCGTTCAATTACTTCACCGTTTAATTCTAAAACTAAACGTAATACTCCATGAGCCGCTGGATGCTGCGGACCAAAGTTAACAGTAAAATTCTTTAAATGTTTAGTTTCAACAATTTGATTTTCAAAACTCATAAATATCTTTTTTAACGTGGAGAGTATAGGAGTTGAACCTATTCTGCAAATTGCAGGCTTGAGTTTAGCAAACTCACCTCTTACCGTTCGAGCAACTCTCCTGCTCTAAATACGATGCCCATATTCATCAATTACAAGAAAAATCAAAATTGTAATTTCTAACAATACCCACAAAGGTAAAGCTATTAGCAGTTGAGTAAAGATGTCAGGTGGAGACAATAAAGCACCAGCAATAAAACAGACTACTATAAATTCTTTTCTTTTTCGCAATAAACTATCAACATTTATAATATTCAAATAAACAAACAAAAAAATAGCTACTGGGGTCTGAAAAACAAGGCTAATCCAAAAAAGACACTGCAACACTAAGTCTAGATAATCTGAAATCTTAGCTTCCAATGTTAGTTCAAATAAACGAGAAGACTCGAAGTGACCAAAAAAATTTATAACCCCCGGTAAAACTACAACGTAAACAAAGCAGACAGAAAGAAACAGACTCACGATAAGAAGTTTTGAACACATTCTTAACAAATGCAATTCTTTTTTGTACAAGCCAAATTTAAAAAATGACATCACGCTATAAATAAAAAAGACAAATGTCACCATCAAGCTAATGTTTAAACTAATTGATAGACAACTTGAAAAAGCTTCTCCTAGGTTAGTAAAGATAAATTTTTTCTCAGCAAATCTTAGTACAAATGGAAATACATAAATGTACATCAATATATCAGAATATAGATAAGAAGTTATAAAAGTGACTAAAAAAGACACTAAGACATAAACTAGTCTCAATTTTAGTTCATACCAATGATTTAAAATTATCAACATTATTTAGTTTCTATATATACATAAATGCTAATTTAGGGCAAAATGAGATTCGAACTCATGCTATTCTTAACAAATAGTTCAGTTTTCAAGACTGACGCCTTCGACCAACTCGGCCATTTACCCACATTCAAATTTTGCGAGAGTAGGATTTGAACCTACGATTTTCAAATTATGAGCCTGATGAGCTGAACCGAACTGCTCTATCTCGCAAATTTACGGATAAGTGGACTTGAACCACTAATAATAATAAATCAAGCCCTAAACTTGACATGTCTACCAATTTCATCATATCCGCTTAAAACAATAAGAGGAGCAGGATTTGAACCTGCGAAGATAATAATCAATAGGTTTACAGCCTATCGCTTTTGACCACTTAGCTATCCTCTTTTATGATTGTTTGTATTCCTATGATATAATTATATCATAGAAATACCTATCTTAAATTTATCCAAATAAGATAAGGAATGCCATCATAAGAGCAAATAAACCGATTGCCTCAGTAAGTGCAAAACCTAAAATTGTGAATCCAAATAATTGTTGTCGTAAAGATGGGTTTCGAGCAAAAGAATTAACTAAAGCAGCAAAAACGATACCAATACCAGCACCAACACCAGCGAGACCAATTGTAGCTAATCCAGCACCAATTTGCTTAGCACTTTGTAACATGATTTGATTGTTCATAAGATTTTTTATATATTTATTGTAAATAGGAGTAAGGTTAGTATACAATCTTGTAATTCATAATTCGTCATAACAGAGATGAAAGACACTGTTCCTCTCTTAGAGGCGCGTCGAATATCTAAATCACATAATCAACCCCGGATACGCCAGCGGCTTATTTGTAAAACCTTTGAATTATATTATAGTTAGCTTTTATAGGATAATAAGCGCTTTTGTAGTTAGGATCCCATAAGAAAACTATACTCAAGGTTTTATAATCTATTTCTAAATAAGGAGGGAGAAACCTAGAACTGAAGTTTTTCTTAACATCATTTAGTATTTTGTCGATCTTTGTTTCATGTTTTAACAAATTTTCATCAATCTCGATGATATCTAATTGATTAAGGGCAGTACCAGGATTCCGAACAACTTTCCCATTAACTTGAACAATACCATGGTTAATCAACTGCCTTGCATTATACATCGAAGACACAAAACAACTCCTAAACAATACAACGTCTAGTCTGCTCTCTAGAAAACTTACAAATCTATCTAACGTCGTTAAAGGCGAGTTTACAGACTTCTTTAATATTCGCTTGAAAGACTTTTCTTGCAGATTACAATAGAAAAACCTAAAGGATTGTTTTACTCCTAGTAATTTTCCATAAAGTGATGCTTTTTTCTTTTTTCTTTTTTCAATTTTGACAGATCTTAAAGAATCTCCTTTAGGTAGACCCCATATGTTATTATAATTTCTGTTTAATTTTTTACAAATACGAAATTTTGACTTTAAACGTTTAGTCATTTTTTACTATTTTTACTACTTATTACTTACTATTGGAGTTGAACCAATACTCTAAAAAAAGAAAGAGATTTTAAGTCTCTCGTGTCTACCAATTCCACCAAGTAAGCAAATTTTCAGATTTTTCAACTACAAAGCGAGTAATGAGACTTGAACTCATATAAATTGCTTGGAAGGCAACCAATTTACCATTAATTTATACTCGCTAATCTAAAACGCTAAGCAGGATTTGAACCTGCGATTTTTTGCTTAGAAGGCAAAAGTTTTATCCACTAAACTATCAGCGCTAAATCATAATTGACTAGAAATTAGATTAATATTAGAACAGTATCACTATTAATTTCTCTCTAGATAGGATTTGAACCTATGATTTTTTGGTTAACAGCCAAACGCTTTACCGCTAAGCTACTAGAGAACCACTTATCCTAACACGACTTCTTAATAGATACTATCATATAAGTGTAGCAGGATTCGAACCTACGACCATTTAGTTAAAAGCCAAATGCTCTACCAGCTGAGCTATACACTCATTTGTACCTAAAAAATTTAGATACAAACTCTAAAACTTATAAAAGAAAACATTAATAACATGTTTTTAATTGTTCAACACAATTTTTTAACAATTGTTTTCTATTTTTTTTACTCATCTTGTTGCTTTCAACTGAATACGAATCCATGAGGTAAGCTCGAAGATCTGTAAAAATCTCTTTCTGAAGGGCAGCGTTAGTCTTATTTTCGTTTGTCGAAACACGCTTTAACCGTTCTTCAAAATTTGATACGAGATGATTTTGTAATGAGTTCTCATAAAATTTTTCGATATTAGCAATCTCTGCTTTCGATATCTCAAAAACTTCTTTGATTTCAGAACTCAACAATTTTTGTTTTTGGTGATAACTTATTAAGTGTGTAAAAGTCTTTTCTTGTAAGTTCTTATAAAGATCAAACTCTTCTTTGATCTTTTCTTTTCTTGAATCTAATTCACCTGCAATCATTTCACCACCATAGTTTACTAATAAGTATATGAATATAGAAAATGCAAGTAAAACTAATACTTCTTCATTGAAAACTAAAAACTCTTTAGAAAGAGCTATCAACACTAGTAAAACCCCATACAAGTATTTTGAACTCATAATTTCTTATTTTTTCTATTATTTTTTTGATACAAATGATTTTACAACCAAATTTCTGTAGTTTTGTTCTCCTACAGTTTTTAAGTATTCTTTGTTAGCAGCATTAAAATTCGAATTGTTTAAATTTTTAACATTTGTACTAAACCAATTGTTCCCATGTTCTGTTAAGTTTGAGATATTCGATTTCCATAATTGGAATGAACGAAATATAAGGTTATCATAAACTCCAAGTAAATCCGAAACTCCATCTTTTCCTTTATTGATATCATTTGCTAATAATTCTAATTTCTTTTGTCTAAATTTTAAGTTCTTAGCTATTGCTGGTACCACATTGTGTAAAAGATAAGCATACAAAAAAGTGAACCCTATTGAAAACCAAAAGAATTGTGTAAAGAAATGCATTAAATCGAGTTGAGGCATAATTTAATTTTTTAGTGTATTTAACTAAGTTTTATCACAACATCAAGTGTTTAATGTTGTACAAATATTTTATAATTTTGTTTGTAACGAATTAGTACAATTTAGCAAGAGCGTTACCACTCATAACAAATCGCCTATATTAAGTGCTAGTCTTGCACTAATTTTTGAAAACTTGTTTTAAAGTTATCTTCCTACATTGATGCTTTCAGTAGTTATATTAAAATAACGTAGCAAATCAGCCTGCTTTTGGTAAACAACTGACAAACCATAGGTTATCTTGCTTTGGTCCTCTCGTACTAAAAGCAAATCTTTTCAGTTTTCATACAGCAAAAACAGATAGGGACCAAACTGTTTTACACATTTTACCCAAATATTTCTAAATGGAATGGACTATATTTTCATCCATTACTTATATTGTAATGGAGTTAACGTATTATAACTAATAGGATTTCTTAGCTATCGGAAAAATTATTTTTCTCAGTCTCTACAGGGCTAAACTTTAAATTTTTCATTGATAAATTTAAACTTCTAATACTCTTTTTTACTATCTAAATATTCTCTTACTGAGAAGTAAGTATTTTTTCGGTTTTTAGAATCCGTCAACTCAGCAGTTTTATCTACTAAAATACACACCTTTAAAAAATCTGCTTCAGTGTTGACTTGTTTACATTTATCAATTATCTCTAAAACTAGCTTAGCTAGGGGTTTTTTAATTCTAAGACAAGGCAGCAAACTTTTTAACAAATTTTCAACTGGTTTAAAGCCAGTAATTGTTAGTTCTGCCATACCGTCCTTTTTTTGTCTTAGTGCACCCATACCTAAGCTATCTTTTAACTGCATTAAAAACCAATATCTTTTATTCAACTGATAAAAAACTACTGAGACTCTCACTGTGTAACCGTATTTGTAGGAACTACCTTTTACGATTTGAGTTAATATGCAACCATCAGAGTCAAGAAATCCTGACAGATAGTACTTATTTTCGCTACTCAGTTTTTCTAGAGATTTTAATGTCATATTAATTGATGTTTTTTTGATGATTTATAAGTCAGCTTCCCTCGATATTACCACTTAGCTTTCAGTTTGAGTGAGTGGTTTTTTGCTCACTACTAAGGAAGGTTTCATCGATATAAGTTAATACTAAAATTGTTATTACTAACAATTAACGCTGTTTATCCCAACGTTCTAAACCCAACTCACGTTCCACTTTAAACGGCGAACAGCCGTACCCTTGAAACCTTCTTCAGCTTCAGGATGTGAAGAGATTATAGTCGAAGTGCACTCACGTGACACAACTCTACTTCAGAACCGTACGTGAAAGTCACCCTTCATACGGCTCCTAGCTAAATGGGCCTCTCAGCTCTTATTATTTTATTACCAGTAATAATATTCAAAATCATGTGACGTTCTTTAAACCAACGCCCATATGGTTTTCATTTAGCCGCTAGACGTCAGCCTATCCATGAAGTTACTCATGGCATTTGCTTTTTCTAGCATCTTCTCAATTTAATCTTAAGGTTGGTCCTTGTAAAGAATAAGTTTATAACGTTTATCTTACAGATTAAATTTCAGACTTACCTCGTTCCAAAATAATTATCATAAAACATTTTAAATGTTTTCGTTCATTTGAGTTGCCAAATCTGTCCCTGTTGATTCAAACGTGTATTCATCGAGCGCCTACGTCGCATAATTGCTCTCACTCTCAACATTAATTCTATTTAATTTTGCTTGGGTATCTCTAAGAGAACACTGTTAATTGTCCCCAAGCATCCTCGTTTAAGAGACTTTTTATCTGGTTCATGTTCTTCAACTCATATGACTTTAACTCACAATTTACCTTGCTAACAGTGCAAGTTCACTTGCTTTACCGCCCAGCTTCTCGCTTCTAAGAAGTGCCTATCTTCTTAAAGGAAGGGTTGCACTCAAATAAGTTCTATTTGAGTCGGTGTTTTCGTCCAGATGAATTTGGACGGAGGATTTTCACCTCAAATTATTTTAGTTAGACTTTATATCACTTTGGATATTTGGTCCTCAGTTTACTTTTACCCTTCTTTACGATAAAATTACCTGAAACGAATCGCACTCGACATCGAGGTGCCAAAAGACTCTGTCGATAGGAGCTCTTGAGAGTCATTAGCCTGTTATCCCTAAAGTACCTTTTATTCCTTGAGCGAAAACTTTTCCATTGAAAATTTCCGGATCACTAGCGCCGACTTTCGTCCTTGGTCGAGTTGTATCTCTTCCAATCAAGCAAGTTTATGCGCTTATACCTTTTAATTCGTTTCTACTGAATCTAAACTTACCTTTGCAGATCTTCGTTACTTTTTAGAAGACTACCGCCCCAGTTAAACTAAACATCTTGCATTTTCTTATTCAAATAATTAGTTAGATTTTATTTTTAGAGTGGTATTTCATGAATGCTTCAGTAATTAACTAGCGTTAAGACCTAATAACAGCTCCCACCTAGGCTACACAAAAAATAAATCATAACAATACAAGACTATAGTAAAGGTTTATAGGGTCTTTCCGTCTTATTTTTGCTACTGCGTATCTTCACGCAGACTCTAATTTCGCTGGGATCATTCTTGAGACAGTAGGAAAGTCGTTATGCTATTCGTGCAGGCCAGCAATTAACTGGCTAGGAATTTCGCTACCTTTGAATCGTTAGAGTTACGACTGCCATTCACTGAAGCTTCATTTCGACGCATTTAACGTCTCCATTTAACATTACAGCATTGGGCAAGCATCAAACCTTATACTTCATTTTACAATTTTGCAAAGTCTTGTGTTTTTAGTAAACAGTCGCTATCCTTTTTTTTGTGCCACCTTTAATTAAAAAGGTATTCTTTCTCCCGAAGTTACAGAATTATTTTGCCGAGTTCCTTAAGAATGATTCACCCAAAAGCCTTAATCTTTAAATCTATTTTCCTTTGTCGGCTAAGTACGGTATTTATTAATATAAAGTTTTTCTTGAAATTTTGTTTACCATAAAACAATCCATTTTTTATCTTATGGTTTAAGAAAACCTGTCACTTTATATATTATTTTTATCAAAAAACCTCATCGAATTCTGCTTTCGCATTAATATCTTAGAGACCGACTAACTCTACACAGTTTAACTTTATGTAGAAAACCTCAAATTTTCGGCTACAATGTTTTTTACATTGTTTTTCGCTACTCATTTTAGTATCTTCACTTTTTTATCTCCAGTAATTTTTACAAATCACTTTCTACGACTTAAAAAACGCTTTGCTACCACTCTTACAGAGTTTATAGTTTCGGTAAATATCTTTAGTCCTTCTGAATTTTCGACGCAAAAAAGTTTAAACATAATGTTTTCAATTAGTATGCTATTACGCATTTTTTAAAGAATGGCTGCTTCCAAGCCTACCTTCTAATTGTCAAAACTTTTTTACTTTCTTTCTCACTTAGATATCTTTTAGGGACCTTAACTAATAATCTGGGCTGTTTCCCTTTCGACTATGGACCTTAGCACCCAAAGTCTGACTACAAAACTATATAATAAGCATTCGAAGTTTTCCAAGATTCAGTAAGGGTATTAGCCTCCCTAGTCTAAAAAGTGCTCTACCTCTTATTACTAATGTTTTATGCTATACCTACATATATTTCGCAAAGAACCAGCTATCACTGAGTTTGATTGGCCTTTCACTCCTAATCACAAGTCTTCTCAAGCTTTTGCAACAGCTACGAGTTCGGTCTTCCCATATATTCTCATATACTTTCAACCTGCTCATGACTAGATCACTCAGATTCGGGTCTTATTATCATAACTAAAACTATGTTCTATTCAATCTTGCTTTTACTTTGCTTTCGTTTAACAACTTAAGCTTGCTATAATAATAAAGTCACTAAAACATGATACAAAAGGCACACCGTAATTTTGTATGAACAAAACTTCGATTAGTTGAAGGTAACAAAATTCAAGATCTTTTCACTTCCATCCAAGGATTCTTTTCACCTTTCCTTCACAGTACTTTTTTCTATCGGTTATGAAATTATATTTAGAGTTCGAGGTATGGTTCCCCAATGTTCAAAAAAAATTACATGTTCTTTTCTACTATTTTAAACAAATCATGAATATAACAGGACTTTAACCTTCTTCGGTATGCTTTTTCAAGCTTTTTTATTCATTTTTTTGTTTTTACTCTAATTCGTTTTCGCTCACCACTACTCACGAAATCTCGGTTGATTTTTTTTCCTTGAGCTAATAAGATGTTTCAATTCACTCAGTAAATTAATTCAAAACAAGATAGTTTTCACTAAAAGAAACTCATGAATCATAGATATGCGTTCTCATCATGACTTTTCGTATAACGCTACGTCTTTTTATTTCATACCTAGGTATTCTTTTGATACCCCAAAAACAACACTTTATATCTTAAGTTACTATATTCTAGATTATATGTAAATCTGCCTTTATCACTAACTTAATAACTCAACAAAACTAATCTTCCCTGTTAGTATAAGTATTCTTAGCGTAATTCAGTTTAACTATAAAAAGAGTTCGAAATGGGATCTTGTTTTCAGAATTACAATAATTGCTGAGTTACTAAGTTATTAATAAGCTGTATAAAAGCTTCATTAAAAAAACGAATGTTATATAAAAAATTTAAAGGAAATTTTCCAACGACTGGTTCCCCAACCGTTACCTTGTTACGACTTCATCAAAATAATCTTCCTAATCCTAAACACTATCTATTTTCAACTCTAAAATAATTAAACATCAATAAGAAATCTAAAAATAATCAAAACTTGAAAAGAAAAAATGTCTTTAAATTAAGCAAACTCTCTTGATGTGACGGGCGGTATGTACAAGATTTAGGTACAAATTCACCGTTCCTTGCTGATAAACGATTACTATTCATTCCAACTTCATGTTTTCGAGTTACAGAAAACAATCCGAACTGAGGTAGCTTTTATAGATTTGCTTCAATTTTCATTATTGCATCTCACTGTAGTTACCCTTGTAACACATCGATAGCCCAACTTATAAGGACCATGAAGACTTGACGTCATCCTTTCTTTCATCCTATATATCATAGGCAATACTCTTTAAGTACACAGATATAACTCAATTGATACAACCGAGTAAATAGTCTTTTGCAACAAAGAAGAAGGGTTTCGCTCGTTACTGGACTAAACCTAACATCTCAAGACACGAGCTGACGACAGCCATGCAGTACCTGTAATTTTTAACATAACAAATTTCTTCATTAGAATACAAAATTATTCAAAAGTTGGTAAGGTTTTGCGTGTATTTACGAATTAAATGACATGTTCCACGAATGGTATAAATCCCCGTCAATTCCTTTGAGTTTCAGTGTTGCCACTGTACTTCTCAGGCGGAGTACTTAACGCGTTAGCTAAATTTCTGAATATATTCTATCCAAAAATGAGTACTCATCGTTTACGGCGTAGACTAACGGGGTCTCTAATCCCGGTTGCTACCTACGCTTTCGTGAATCAGCGTCAGTATAAAGCCAGATTGTTGCCTTCGCTTTCGATATTCCTTCAAAAATCTACGAATTTTATTTCTCCACTTGAAATTCTACAATCCTCTCTTTTACCCTAGTAACTTGTTATTAAAAATTGATTTAGTACTTACTACTAAGATTTAATTATTAACTTTGATTACAGCCTACTCACCCTTTACGCCCAATTATTCCGAATAACACTAGCCCTTTTCGTATCACCGCGGCTGCTGGCACGAAATTTGCCAGGGCTTTTTCTCCAAGTAAAGTCAAAATCTTTCTTGGTAAAAGGACTTTACAATCAAATGACTGTCATCATCCACTCCATATCGCTGAATCGAGCTTGCGCCCATTGTTCAATATTCCCCACTGCTGCCATTCGTAAATGTTTAGACCTTTCTCAGTTCTAATGTGATTGTACACCCTCTCAGGCCAATTAAGGATCATCGGCTTGGTAAGCAGTTACCTTACCAACTACCTAATCCTACAAAGGCTCATCTTATAGCGAAAATTCTTTTATATAAGGCATTTAACCAAACTATAAGGTAGATTCCCATGCGTTACTCACCCGTTCGCTACTCGTTTTTCAACGCGTTCAACTAGCATGTGTTAGGCAAATGGATAGCGTTCATTCTGAGCCAGGATCAAACTCTTTTATCAAAATATTAATATCAACATCATATATATAACATCCGTTTTTTTAAGGAAACAAATAACCCAAAACTTAAACTAAGAATGGGCTTTTCAACAAAAGTTGCTTAGAACATTTTGTCATCGTTGGGGATGCTTTACTAATAGGATCCGCCAAATAAAAATTGTTTACCTTACTTGAAATAACGAATTTAGTCTTTATTTTTGAATAACTTAAATTGAAGATATCTATACTACTAAAAAAAATTTCATTAACAGTGTTGTAATTTTCTATGTCAGCTATTTTAGAATCGAAGTCTTTCGGAGACAGTACACTTGCGATAGCTGATAAAACTGATACATCGTCTTTAGCTTTACCCGGTGCTGACAAAATCTTTTGAGTTTTCTGTGCACGACCTTCGACGTTAAGAAATATAGAATCTTTTTCAGTATAAGCTGCGCCAGGCAAAATTAAATCTGCTTTTAGTGCAGAGGAATTACCTTGGTGCCCTTGATAAACAACAAAACAATCTTCTGAATTGTTTTCAACGACAGCATCCCCTATAGCATAAATAAATTTTGGCTTATCAGCCAAAAAATCATTAGCACTTATTCCAATCTCTGAACAACCAACCTGACTCGCCTGATGCCCCAAAAAGTTGATTCCATTCCAGTCTTTAGAAACTATATTAATATTCTTAGTAACAAAACTTAAGGTTAATCGAGCTGTACTCTCATCAAGACTGTCAAAAAAGCTACTTCCAAAGATTACCATAGGCTTTTTTGCTCTTTTAAGTACTTCACAAAATGGACTTTGACCTTGTGCGAGTCTCAAAATATCTTCAGTTGACGACCCTAATTGAGTACAAGGGAAAGTCAGATTCAATACTGAACCAACGTTCGCTATCTTAAAATTACTATTTACATAATGCTTTCTAAGTTGAAGATTTAGGATGGCAGCCTCTTTTCTAGGGTCAACACCAACTAAAAGGCATACATCAGCTTCTTCGATCTTATTTATAGTTGAATTGAACTTGTACAAGGACCCAAAGTCAATCTCTTTTAAAATATTTGATTCAGTATTCTCAATGTTAACTTTTCCAAATAAGCTCAGTACGTTCTTTAACATAAAAGCTGATTCAAAATCGCATTGTGAACCGATTGACCCGTAAATCTTGTACTCCGATCCTTTCAATTTATTTAAAATCACATCAAACGCTTCTAACCACGAAATCTGAACAAATTTACCATCTTGTTTGAGTAACGGGTCGCATAAACGTTGTCGCTTCAAACCATCAAAACTGAATCGAGACTTATCGTTCAACCATTCTTCATTAAGTTCTTCATTCAAACTTGGTAATACTCGCATAATTTCGTATCCACGCAAGTCTACCCGTATGTTGCTACAAATACCATCTAGAGTGTCAATAGACTCAACACTTTTTAATTCCCATGGTCTTGCTGAAAAAGCATAAGGCTTTGAAGTTAATGCACCCACAGGACAGAGGTCTATAACGTTCCCAGAAAATTCTGACTTGAACAAACGTTCAATGTACATCCCGATTTCGATCTGACTTCCTCTACCTGAAGTACCTAAATCCGCTATTCCCGCAATCTCATTTGCAAATCGCACACATCTTGTACAATGGATGCACCGCGTCATGATAGTCTTAACTAAAGGCCCACAATTTTTATCTTCAATTGCTCTTTTGTACTCTCTAAACCGACCTCTGTCACTTCCATAAACCATAGCTTGATCCTGTAAATCACATTCTCCTCCTTGGTCACATATTGGACAATCTAGTGGATGATTTATCAATAAAAACTCAAGTACTCCTTCACGAGCTTTTCGAACAGCAGGACTATTTGTTTTTATACGCATCCCAGGCATTAAAGGCATAGCACAAGAAGCTGCTAGCTTAGGAGCTTTTTCAACTTCAACAAGACACATTCTACAATTTCCTGCTACTGATAGTCGTTCATGATAACAAAACCTTGGTATATCAAAACCAGCAATTTCACAAGCTTGTAATACTGATATTCGAGAATCAACAGAAATCTCTACACCGTTAACAAATACATTTAATGTCATAGATAATAAATTTTATTCTAAAATTATGTGATAAAGTGATAAAATAAAGAATCTTACGATTTACTTCTCTTCAAGAGAATAAGATAATAAATAAGATTCAAAAACTCCAAGTAAAGGTAATAAACCAATAAAATAGAAGAAATAAAAGAACGTTGCGATTTGTCCTACTTCTAAATAAGGCGACTCAGGAGCACATCCTCCAATCCAACCTAATACAAAGTAGTCTAAAACTAAAATCCAAAAGATTATTCTATGTAATGGTCTAAATGAAGAACTTCGAACTTCAGACGTACCAGTATAAGGTAATGCTAATAAGATTAATAAAGCTGCGAACATAGCAATTACACCTCCAAGCTTATGCGGTATTGATCGTAAAATAGCATAAAAAGGTAAAAAATACCACTCCGGAACAATATGCGCAGGTGTAACCATAGCGTTTGCCTCGATGTAGTTATCCGAGTGACCAAGATAATTAGGAGCGAAACATACAAAAGCTATATACATAACGAAAAAAGCTACCCAACTAAATAAATCTTTGAATATAAGGTATGGATAGAATGGTATTTTATCAACATTACCGTTAATTCCTAAAGGATTGTTCGATCCCTGTTGATGTAAAACTGCTATATGCACAACTACTGCACCAGCTATCAAAAATGGTAACAAATAATGAAAACTAAAAAATCGATTTAAAGTTGCATTATCTACTGAGAAACCTCCCCATAACCAAGCTACAATCGGTTCTCCAACAATTGGAAATGCTGAAAAAAGATTTGTAATAACAGTGGCTGCCCAGAAACTCATTTGACCCCAAGGCAAAACATATCCCATAAAAGCAGTTGCCATCATTAAGATTAAAACAACTACACCAACCATCCAAACGAATTCTCTAGGTTTTTGATACGATCCATAGTAAATACCTCTTCCCACATGAACGTATACAACCAAGAAAAACATACTTGCACCATTTGCATGTAAATATCGAATTAACCAACCATTATTCACATCTCTCATAATGTGCTCAACACTTAAAAATGCTAAGTCCACATGTGGAGTATAATGCATAGCTAAAAAAATACCGGTTAAAATTTGAACTCCTAAAAAAATACCAGCTAACGATCCGAAATTCCACATGTAATTAATGTTGATCGGAGTTGGATAGTCAATAAGATGATCGTTTAAAATGTTAACGATCGGTCTATTTAAAATTCTTAAACTTGTAGATGACATAATTTATATATATTTTGAATATAAGGGTGTACTCGATGTACACCCTTAATATAAGACTTAAGACTTGATTTGTGAAATGCTTGTATCCTTGATTAAAGGTAACTCGTCAAATGTATGGAAACCAGGTGGTGAACCAACAACCCACTCTAAAGTTAACTCATATTTCGAATCAGTATCTCCTTCAAATGCCCAAGGGTTAACAGGACAAGTCTCTAAGTTCGTTAATGTTTCATAAACAACAACGAAGAAAATAAAAATTGCAAACACAGACACATAGCTACCAAATGATGAAACAAAGTTGTAACCTGCGTAAGCATCTGGATAGTCAGGAATTCTTCTCGGCATTCCTGCTAATCCTAAAAAGTGCTGAGGGAAAAACGTAATGTTAACCCCAATAAAAGTAGTCCAAAAATGAACGATACCTAAATTCTCAGGGTACTGGAATCCAGTCATTTTACCAATCCAATAGTAAAACGCTGCAAACATTCCAAAAACTGCACCCATTGATAATACGTAATGAAAATGCAAAGTAGACTTTATCATGATCTTAAAATAGTTTGCTAGCCGAGAGATAATTCTGAAAGATAGGTTAGCTTCGTATAAATCGGGTTTAAATGAGATACAAAATTAATCACCCACTTTGAATAAGCTTTGTGCTCTGGTGACCCTTTTTCTGAATTCTTAAAATGTCTTATTTCTAAAAAACGTTTAATTTGGGTAAAACGATAAAATTTAAAATCAGAATACAATCTAGAAGTCATTGAAAAATTATATAAGTATATCATTTTACTAACCTCAGTAAAATCAAATCTAATAGAGTAAAAGATTTTATTCCTAGTTTGGTTTCTTTTATGAAATTTATATACTCTCGGCTCAAAACCCGGAATTACCCTACTTAAATTTAATCTTTCTGAATACTCGTTCTGTTTTAACTCAATTCTTAAGTTAATAACATTCTGAGAATAAACAAAGCTAATACTACCGTCAGTATCTATCAACCCACTTAAGTATGGGGTATTTGGCGAGAGAACATAATTGGCTGGAATATAAGGTACCTCAAAATATTCACAAGCTTCAATAAAACCTGGAACTTTTAACCTTATGTGTCCATTTAAGAGTTTGACAACACGTTCTAACTCAGATTTAGTAGAAATTTGATAGGTTGATAGGCTTTTGTTAGTTCGAATTTTACCACATTTTAAGATATTCTTAACCGTTGATAAAATTCGTATATCTCGATTAGCCAGTTTTATTCTTATGCTTTTCAACCTTCTTTTGCCATCTGATGAACAACGAACATCAAAATTCCCATCTCCATCAATTACACCAGCTGCATATTCTATATAAGACCCCTCACGTAAAGTCGTTGAAGTTCCTCTAGACGAGTTACTTGCTGATTGGCTATCCAACTCATAATTTTTACTGTCATATTCTAATTGATGCATAAATCTTTATTATATTAAAGAATACAAAACTAAGTTTGTAAACTATAACGAGTATATGGTCTTCTGTAAAATTTACTTCTAGCTGTTCCAGCATATAGTGAGGTTCAATGAAGCCTTCCGACTTCAAGGGCCCATTTTCTTAAGCTACTACATAATACGTATCATGAAAAGCAACACCCAACCCCGCATTGGATAAAATGATACCAGTTAAACCACCAATTGTAAATAAGAAAATAAACCCAATAGCGAAAACCATAGGAGTTTTTAAATGTATAGAACCACCCCACATTGTGGCGATCCAACTAAAAATCTTAATACCGGTTGGTACGGCAATAATAAGTGTTGCCGCTGTAAAGTAAGCTCGAGTGTCAACGTCCATTCCAACTGTATACATGTGGTGCGCCCACACGATAAACCCTAATAATCCAATACTAAGCATCGCATAAATCATACCTACATAACCAAATACTGGCTTTCTAGAGAACGTAGATACAATTTGACTAACAATCCCAAATGCAGGTAAAATTAGTATATAAACTTCAGGCACTTATAGTATCAACTACTATAAACGGACTATATCATCAAAACCTTATTTCTTTAAAACTGTTATTCTGGTCTTATAACAGCCAATTTTCTTTGCACCTCCTTCAGTTAAATGCAACTTACTTTGAACAAGAAGATAGCATTTTCTCATATAAAAAAATTCTAATGATTTTTTTGATTGTAAGTGATAACTATCAAAATATTTGACAAATTTATAAAAATTCTCAAACGATGTTGATGAATAAGGATTAGTTATAGACCCTGTTGGGTACAATCGTGTACCAACGTAACCACCAAATTGATCTTTTATCATTGAGATTATATTAGAATTATTTTTTAAGTCTATGCGTGCAAGTAGCCTGATTTCTGACCTTGGTTTTCCTTCTCTTTTTATAATCGCAATTGCAAAGTTACCATCTGCATCAAATAGGCCGGATAGATAATAATTATCTCTAAAATTTATCTTCTCTAGTGTAGCTTCCTTCAAATCAAAACCGTAGTTCTTAACAAGTAGATTATAAGACGCTACTTTGTGAGGTATTAATAGTTTATTATGAATTAATCGTGAAAGATAATACAAACCTTCTCGATTTGTTAACGAATAACGAACATAATTTGGACCATATTTGTAAACAGAGCCATAACCAACAACCGATTTAATTTGGTAGGCCAAAGAGATATCTTTAAAGTGGAAAGAAATATTCATACCATTTCTATAAATATGACCATCTCCATCAATAAGACCAGCCAAATAAAAACCAACCTGTTCTTTAGAAAACTGCTGCAATTTTTTATGAGAAGGAGAATGAATAGAAATAGGTTTTGTCTCACGTGTAGTCTCTGAGGATAACGAAGTCAAAAACGACTTCTTTCCTGCTGATTGGCCAATTTGACAGATTTTTTCTTTATTACATACATATAGAGTTGAAAAACAACAGAAAGTAATTATCGAATAAAGAACTATCAACTCTAAGACGGTTCCAGCATATAGTGAGATTTTTTTAATTCGGACACCCTTCAACTTAATGACCGAAGAACCAGAACAAATGCTGATACAGCACTGGATCACCACCCCCTGAAGGGTCAAAAAACGTAGTATTGAAATTACGATCACATAATAACATTGTTATCGCACCTGCTAAAACAGGTAAAGATAATAATAATAAGAAAGCAGTAATCAATACAGACCACACAAATAATGGTACACGGTGCATAGTCATTCCTGGACATCGCATGTTAAATATAGTAGTAATAAAGTTAACAGCCCCAAGAATTGAAGATGCTCCCGACACATGTAAACTAAAGATCGCTAAATCAACGGCACCACCAGGGTGAGCCATTGTACTACTTAACGGTGGATACACAGTCCAAGCTGTTCCAGCACCAACTTCAACTAAAGTAGAACTTAAAAGTAAGATAAGTGCAGGTGGTAATAACCAGAAAGAAATATTGTTCATTCTAGGGAAAGCCATATCTGGGGCACCAATCATGATAGGAACTATGAAATTTCCATAACCACCAATTAGAGCAGGCATTACCATGAAGAAAATCATAATAAATGCGTGTCCAGTAACAATTACATTATATAATTGATTGTTACCACCTAAAACTTGAACACCTGGTCCCGCGAGCTCCATTCTGATCAAAACAGAAAGAGTAGTACCAATAACACCTGAAAACGCTGCGAAGATAAGATATAAAGTACCAATATCTTTATGATTTGTTGAAAACAACCATCTATTAATAAAAGTTGACATTTTAGTCAATTATAAATTTTTAAAGACTTTTCTTTAACTTTCGAAGTTTTATAAATTCTGAGAGGCTTTCTGTAACAACTTTCCTTAGTCAAAGCAAACTATCTTTTACTACTGCAACTTATCGATCTAAAATTGACAAACCATAATTAGTCAAGTTTGCTCGTAAAATGATAGAACTTATAAAAATTGTTAGATCGTGATGAAGGTCAATTGAATCATCGTTTAACCAAATTGGAAAACTTACTAAATTGGAGTTTGTATCTGTATCCACAACTGCCACCACAGGTATACTTAACTTCTTAGCTTCTTGTAATATGAAATTATTAGTTTTCGCACTTAACATGAAAATAATATCTATTTTATGTTCGGCTACAATATTCGTAAGGGTTCCACTTGACCAATCTTTTACTAAAAAAGGTTGCATCGATCTTAAAGCGCCTACTTTTGTTGAAGTGTTCGATTCGTTATCTAAATTTACAAACAAGATTGAACAGGGTTTTTTACTTAAGACAGAACTAATAAACTGACTCGATAATGACAGACTTTCTTTAATCCTTTCTACATTGATTAGAGATACATTTTTTCTGAAGCCTAAGAGATTCGAATACGCTTTAGGACTTACCGACTTTGTTTTGTGACCTAGTTCCGCATAATACAAAAAATCTTTGCTAATATTTTTGCTTGTTACTCCCATTCAAGTGCACCCTTCTTCCACTCATATACGAACCCAATAGTCAAAATGAACAAAAACACAACCATAGACCAAAATGCAAACAATGGTAAATTACTTATTACAACACACCAAGGAAAAAGAAAACTTACCTCTAAATCAAAAATTATAAATAAAATAGCTACAAGATAAAATCGCACATCAAATGTACTTCGGGCGTCGTCAAATGGATCAAACCCACATTCGTACGCAGATAGCTTTTCTGTATCACCATTCTGAGCCGCAACAACATACGAAAGACCAAAGAAAACAAAAGCTAAAATACAACAAATAACAAAATAAATAAATAAACCAGCGTATTGCGAAAAGTATAACGTCATCTTAATTTTCTTATTTCTAATATACGAGAGCAATGGGAATTGAACCCACAATCTTTAGCGTGACAAGCTAACGCTTTAACCAATTAAACTATGCCCTCTTCTTTCAATCTAATGAATTCTAATCTAAACAAATAATAAAAGTGGAGAACAAACGGCTTATCCACCATTTAGGTTGAAATAACCGGTAAATAAACATTTCAATCATTGTGCCATTGCTTGTCTCAACACGTTTCGTATCATTTATATCAATGAGTCGGTTTATGTAAATCTTCTTAATTTTGTACCTATTTGATAATAGAGACAGAAAAGAATATCTTTTACTTGCTGCAACGTGTTCCGTGCTGTATATAATGGCTACGCGGCTTATATAGAGATCCTTAGTCTTATACATGTTAATAGTATGAAATTATACTATTAGATATAAACCACACGGAACAATATACACCCCGCCCCTTCGCCCCGGGACCCCACCCCCCTCGTCCCCGCCTCTCGGCGTCGCCCCCGCCCCT
>Ga0209603_1000583_pt1 | contig 43278 bp, 34 predicted proteins | sample COGITO_mtgs_1206_FD_184812 | JGI IMG/M metagenome (GOLD analysis project Ga0209603, IMG submission 184812) | Pelagic marine microbial communities from North Sea - COGITO_mtgs_120607 (SPAdes) (version 2) | ecosystem: Environmental > Aquatic > Marine > Epipelagic ...
TGGGTAGATTTCCATATAGTTAATTGAGTACAAGTGCAGCAATATATTAATATCCTACTAATAATTTAAAAATGTAAATGTTTAATGAATAAATTATTGAAGAGATTAGTGTGATCATAAAATATTTTACACAATTACATCTATTATACTACAAAAATATTTAATCTTTCCTCAATTTTTATGTAATATTAAACATAATAATTCCTGGTTTTATGCAATATTTTTTTGTTGCTTTTTTGCATTCTCTCAAGGACCTGATATATCTATAATTGGTGGAACGGTGGTATGTCCTACTCTTAGTGATAACCTCGGAGCTAGTAAGACGATTAGTGGCAAAACATATTATATTGTTAATGAAGCCTTATTAAGAGATTTTACAACTACAGGTAGTTTTACAACAGGTGGGAATACTTATTCTCCTTCAGCTGCTCCTGGTTTTAATCCCGCTGATGTAGGTTGTCTTTGTACAACACGAGTAACAAACATGGGTGGTTTATTTAAAAATAGGCCTGGTATTGGATATGATACATCTCTATTTAATGTAGATATTAGTTCCTGGGACACTAAAAATGTCACCTCTTTTCAAGAAATGTTTGATAATGCAGAAAAATTTAATCGGGATATAGGAAATTGGGATACCAGTAGCGCTGTTAATATGATTGGAATGTTTACAGGAGCAATTAAATTTAATCAAAATCTCTCCGGTTGGGATACCTCTAGTGTAACTCGTTTAGATAGAACTTTTCGGAATGCACGAGATTTTAATAATGGGGCATCTGCAGGAGCATCATCAACATTGAGTTGGGATACCAGCCGTGTAACAAAAATGGAGGAGACATTCAACTCAGCATTGGTCTTTAATGCAAATCTGAGCAGTTGGAACACTAGTAATGTTACAAATATGATAGGTATGTTTAGAGAAGCTGATGCTTTTAATAATGGGGCTTCTCCAGGAGTATCAACAACTTTGAATTGGAACACTACCAGTGTTACTGTGATGAATTACATGTTTTCTGGTGCTAATGTATTTAATGCAAATTTGAGTAGTTGGAATACTGGTAATGTTACAAATATTAAATTTATGTTTCGCAGAGCACTTGCTTTTAATAATGGGGCTTCCCCAGGAGTATCAACAACTTTAAGTTGGGATACGCGCAGTGTTACAGACATGAGTAGTGTATTTAATAGAGCTAGTGCTTTTAACGGAAATTTGAGCAGTTTGAATACTAGTAATGTTATTAGAATGGATAATATGTTTGATAACAACCTCGTTTTTAATAATGGGGCATCTGCAGGAGCATCATCAACAATCTTGAATTGGGATACTAATAAGGTTACTCATTTTAATAATATGTTTGCTAATGCTGACGCTTTTAATGCAGATATAAGCAGTTGGAACACCAGTAGTCTCCTTCAGACGTATAGAATGTTTAATGGTGCAAATGTTTTTAATATTGATATAGGCGGATGGAATGTGAGCAATGTCAATAATATGACTGAAATGTTTCAAAATGCATCAGCCTTTAATCAAGATTTAACTTGTTGGGATGTGGATCCTGCTCCCATTTATGATGATTTCAGTACTGGCTCCCCTTTAATTTCAGATTTTGTTCCTCGATGGGATGACCCTAATACTCCATCCATTAGTTATACAGCTTCAACAGCTGAACAAGATGACTCCCCATTAACCCCAAATATTGTAAGTATTCGCGGGACTTTTACCGCTTCAATAACGGGAGGACTTGTTCATAGAGTGAATCAATGGGGTGCTGGTAATGCAGATTTTTTAAGTATTGATGCAACTACAGGTGTGATTGACCCATCGAACTCTCTTGCTGGAACATATGATATCACTTATACAAATTGCTTCTCTAGTTTCACAACCTCAATTACTATTCGTACTGTAAATAGTCCAGGGTATCAACTAAGTTATTCTCCAAATTCAATTTGTAGAAGTGCTGGTGGGACGATTACCCCGACAATAATTCCCGCAAACTCACATGCTACAGTTCCTAGAATATACATTGATCCGGGAAATCCAGTAAGTTATCCTAATATAGGGAATGCTCCAAATGGTGAAATAATAGTCAATTTAACTACTAACTCAGGATTCACTCATTGGGAGGATGGAGCTGTTGCTGATGTTTCGATAAACCATCCAGACTTTCAAATAACATCTGATAATAATGGTGTAGTTCACAAACCCGGATATTCATGGGAATTACTTAGTGGAGCAACTAATAATAATTTTATTACGGAAGATACTGGCGCTGATAGGAATTATTTTCCACGTGAATCATCCTCTATTTCAATGTGGATGAAGGAATCTAACTGGTCAAATACCACATTTTTGTTTGACTATACTAACGGAGGGGATAGAGCTGGAAAAATGTGGCTTTCCACAATTAATCCTTCAAGCGAGCTTCGCTGGAGAATTAAAACTGGAACAACTAGTACGGTAGATAATGTAAATTTGATGACAAATAATAACTGGCATCACCTAGTGATGACAAGAGATGAATCGGGAAACCCCGCAGGAGGAGGGATTGTTAAATTATATGTTGATGGAGTTTTAACTTCTGTTGATTATGGAACTCCTACCGGAGCCTTGGACATTCCCGGTGATTTGATTTTTGGTAGAAATCAAGATAATCAAGGTGGTGTTGATGGTTTTGGAAAGTTTACAGGAGAATTTGGTCCAATCAGAATTTTTGCTCAAGAATTAACACAATCTGAAGTTGAATACGAATATGATATGTTTGCCCTTCGATACAAAGGTTCGTTCTCAGCAACCCCTGGCGGACTTTCAATTAATTCAGCAACAGGAATAATAGATGTTTCAGCTTCCGTTTCTGGGACATATGAGATTACCGCCTCTTGGACAGAGCCCACAAGTGGTAAAACACATACTACAACTTCAACAGTTACCATTGGAGATTCTGATCCTAGTTTTAGTTATCCTTTAAATACTTATTGTAAGTCCAATGTTGCAGTAATTACTTCAACAATAACAGGGGATCCTGGAGGCACTTTTAGTGCTCCAGGCGGCTTGACATTAAATAGGGTTACAGGTAGAATTATACCATCCTCCTCTACTCCTGGAACTTACACTGTAACCTACACGACCGCTGCAACATGTTCAAGAACTTCAACTGCAACGTTAACTATTACTGCAATAGATACTCCAACGCTTACATACCCAAGCTACAGTAGCTGTAAAAATGTTGATTCAGCTGTTTCAATTACTCCCAACTTGAGCATCGCTGGTGGAAGTTTTTCTGTTTATCCAACTGGACTCTTAATTAACTTAACTACGGGAGTTATTCTGCCATCTGCATCGTCTGTAGGCTCTTATACTATTGAATACACCACTGCTGGAACATGTACAGGGACTACAAGTGTAACATTTCAAATTTTACCTGTTGAAGACCCGGCTTTTGGTTATTCTTCAACTGATTTATGTACATCTAATGTTTCAATAATTGCGCCTACCATATCAGGAGATCCCGGTGGGGTTTTTAGTGTACCCGTTGGACTTGCTATTGATCCAAACACAGGGTATATAACTCCTTCAACCTCTACTCCTGGAGCTTATACTGTAACCTACACAACCCCAGGTCTGTGCCCAGAAACTTCATCTTTAACCATCACTATTACTGCATCAAATACGCCCACACTTTCATACTCTAGTTATAATAGTTGTATAAATGTTGATTCATCTGTGTCTTTTTCTCCCATCTTAAGTATAGCTGGAGGAAGTTTTTCTGTTTCTCCAGGTGGATTAGCAATTGATTCTTCTACAGGTATTATTACGCCATCTGCATCGTCTGTAGGTTCTTATACTATAGAGTATACGCTCCCTGGTATATGTTCAGAAACTGTAAGTGTATCCTTTGAAATTTTATTTGCTGACGATCCAACTTTTAGTTTTTCTGAAAGTTCTTATTGTTCAAATCTTTTGAATTCAATTATTCCAACTATTACTCAGGGTGGAGGCGTTTTTAGTGTTCCATCTGGACTTGAAATTGATTCTACTACAGGTGTAATTTCACCTTCTGCATCTACTCCTGGAACTTATACTGTAACATACACAATCTCTGGTCTGTGTCCAGCAATATCAAGCGCTACTATAACAATTAATTTAGGGCAAAGTTCATCATTTTATTATCCACAAAATATTTACTGCAAAGCAGCTTTAGGAACAATTACACCAACAATAGAAACTTCAGGTGGTACTTTTACATTCAGTCCTCCTGGATTAAATATTGATTCTTCTACTGGTGAAATTAACACGAGCCTTTCTTCTGTAGCTACCTATACAATAGATTACACTATTTCTGGCATATGCTCTCAAACATCATCATTTATTTTAGTAATCAATGATTTTAAAGAAGATCCTAATTTCAGTTACCCTGCTTCATCTTACTGTGTTAGTGACTTACCAACCATTACACCAACAATAGTGACTCCTGGAGGTACATTTTCTGTAACCCCTCCATTAGGTTTAGATATAGATCTTACTACAGGAATGATAAATCCAAGTTTATCGTCTGTTGGAAGCTATTCCATCAGATATACTACAGCAGGTGATTGCCAAGATACATCTTCATCAACGATTGAAATAAAGCCCGAAGACAACCCCAGCTTTAGCTACGACTCGAACCTTTTCTGTGCTGAAAATTTTTCTAGTATTTCCCCCACAATTGTAACTTCAGGCGGAACATTTACATCGAGTCCTTTCGGTCTTTCAATTGATCGTTTAACAGGATCAATAATCCCTTCTTCGTCTGATCCTGGAATTTATGAAATTACTTATACAACTTCTCTTACACTTGGATGTGCTAGTAGTACTTCTGTTTTTGTAACGATATCCTCTATCGTCACAGGCACTTTTGACTTCGGCTATACTCCTGGGATACAATTTTGTACAGATGACTCTAATATAACTCCTACAGTAAGTGGTTTAGTCTCTGGTACATTCTATAGTATACCGGGTGGGCTGGATATAAATCCAATAACTGGAAAAATTAATTTTCAAAATTCAACTCCTGGAACGTTTAACATCTTCTATGAAGTTCCGTCGCTTTGTGGTAGCTCAACTACTTCTTCAACAATTACACTAAACATATGTTCATTATCTTCTTCTTTTGAAGATCCTGATGATCTTAATATTTGCGATAGTGATGGGGATGGTGTTTGTTGTGCTAGTGAAACAATCTATGGGTCAAATTGTGATAACCCATGCAGTTATTTTTTCCTAGATGTAAGACTTAATAATATATCCTCAGAATGGAATATTTTAGATTGTGATGGAGATGGAGTAATTAATGGAGATGAATTAATTGACAATACTGACCCAAGAAATGCTTGTAGCTATAAAGTGGAAAGTAGATCAGTAGATGTAACTAGTCTAGATATAGATTGTGATGGGGATGGAGTAAGTTCATATAATGAAATAGCTAAGGATAAAACAAATCCTTTCAATAGCTGTTCTCTTAATATAAATAATATAACTCTAGAAGTAACTTCCATTAAGGACTGTGATGGAGACGGTGTCACAAACTCAACCGAGGCTATTGATAATACTGATCCAATTAATGGATGTAGCTTTATTATTAGTAGTGTTAACACAGTAACTAGTCTCGCTTGGCAGGCTTTAGATTGTGATGGTGACGGGGTTTTAAATGGAAATGAAATAAATGATGGGACTAATGTTTACGATAGATGTGATTATAACTATCATAGCATAACTATTTTTCCTGAAAGAGGGTTTGATTGTGACGGAGACGGGATAAGTAACTGGCAAGAAGTTGTAAATAGCAAAACTAATCCTAAAGAGAGCTGTGATTTTGATATAGAATTTATTGATTCACCTTTAAGTATTGAATGGCAAAATTTAGATTGTGATGGTGATAATTATATAAATTCAATTGATGAATTTCCGGAAAATAGACTTGAGTGGCTTGATAGTGACAAGGATCGTATTGGAAATAATAAAGATTTAGATGATGATAATGACGGTATCGAAGATTCTAAAGAAGGTGTTGGGGATTTAGATAATGATGGAATTCCAAATTATCTAGACAAGGATAGTGACGGAGACGGTTGTTTTGATGTAAACGAAGCGGGTTATCCTGATCCTGATTTTGATGGAATAATGGGTGCTGATACCCCTGAAATAGATTCTAATGGGAAGATTGCTTCAAGTGAAGGATATACAGAAATCGCAGATTATGACTTTAATGGAGTATTTGATTTCTTGGAAGCAGGCTCAAATACTTTTGAAATAACTCAAGAACCAGATGAAACGACTAGGATTATAAGACAAAAAGAGATTGAAATTTCAATTCTAATCAATTCAATAAATAATATTACTTATCAATGGCAGGTAAATAAAAATTCAAGCGATTCATCACCTATTACTGAGCAATGGGTAGATATTTCTGATGACGATCTTTATGTCGGGGCAAAAACTAATAAATTAATAATATCATATCCTTCGTACAGCATGGAGGGATGGAGCTACAGGGTTTTAGCTTATTCTCCAAGCTATATTTGCCAAGAAGAGCTTATTTCCAAGCCAACTGAATTAATAGTAACCAACTTGATTATTCCAAGCGCATTTTCCCCTGATGGAGATGGAATAAATGATACGTGGAGTATAAGAGGAGGCTTAGGTAAAAATTATCCAAATAACATACTTTATATTATCAATAGATGGGGAGTAATTGTATATCAAACAACGAAATATGCAAATGATTGGGATGGGAGTAATAATAGAACTTTAAGAGGAAATAGCTCCTCAAACCTTCCTGTAGGCACATACTTTTATATTTTGGACTTAAACGGAGACGGATCTAATGTGAAAAAAGGAAATGTCTATTTAACAAGAATGAACAATGAATAATTACAAATTTAGTGTAGTTATAATTTTTATATTCTTGAATACATTTTTCATTCGAGGACAGCAAGAACTCAGCTTCAATCATTATATGTTTAATAGTCAGTTGTTTAATCCCGCTTTTGTTGGATCAGAAGAAAATTTATCAATAAGCTCAATTCACAGTATTCAACTGGTAGGCTTTGAGGGGAATCCAACGACTAATTCTATTCTTTTAGATACACCTTTTAAAAATAGTTTGGGCGGTGGAATAGAAGTAATTAGTGACCAAATCGGACCTGTTAGTAATAGTTTTATTGCAATTAACACAGCATACCATCTCAAAATAAACGATAATGGTCAAAGACTGTCACTAGGACTTAAACTAAGTGGAAATAGCTATAATGTTAATTTTAGTAGTTTAAAATTTGATGACTTATCAGATCCAAATGCCTCAAAAACAGAAAATTATTTTATCGAAAATATTGGATTTGGATTACATTTTCAAACAGATAAACTCTATTTGGGCTTTTCCATACCCTATTTTCTTGAACATCGGTCAATCAACAAACAAAGACATTATTACTTATCAGGGGGCTTTAAAAAAGGGTTAAATGATAAATTAGTAATCAATCCTAACTTTTTAATTAAAAAGACTTCTAACGCTCCCACAAGTATTGATATATCGTCAATTGTTTTTTATGACGATTTATTTTGGCTTGGTATAAATTATGCAGCTAGCGAGAGAGCTTTCTTCTCTTCAGATAATTCTGGTGGAAACATAAGTATTATCTCTGGATTTAAATTAAATTCTTCTATTTCTATAGGGTATTCAATTGCATCACAACAAGGAGGCTGGGCTTCATCTGCACAAGGTCCCTCCCATGAGATATATATAAAATTTTCCCCGTCCAAAAAAACATCCCAATCAGATGGTGAGAATTCAACTGAAGTGAGTGAATCCAAAAAATAGTATTACGCTACTTTTCTTTAGTTAAAATGATAAATACTTACTAACCCTCAATACATAGCTAATGGACTTGGAAGACTTTGGAAGGTAGTTGTTCTTTATAACGCAAAGTGTCTTGGTGCTTCCCTTTTTAGCTGCTGTGCCGGCATTTTTTTGTGAAGACCTTATTTTACAGTAATATCAGTAATAAAACAATAACTTACTAGGAGGGCTTGTTTCATTATTAATTTTGTTGTTAAAATAAAATGATCTTGTAATCCAAATTTATAGGGATGGACAGACGATTACACGAATTAATTTTTCCTGAAGGTGCTAAATCTATCTATGTAAATGGTAAAACGTACACATATGAAGAATTTCACAAAGCAAAACAGTTAGAATTAAAACGAGGAAAATCAGGTCGTTTTGTAAGTAAAGCTATTAGGAAATAAATCAAATCTCTACCAGGATATCAGAAATACTTGTTTTTGAAAAGATTATAGTTATTCCCTCTTAATTAATTACTATCATGTCCCAGATTTCACCAATAGCATTTTGATCATATACATATGTTTTCTCTCCAAACCATAAACATGGTGTCCCTGGAAAATATGATATGGTACCAGCTAATATTAGTTCACCTTCAATAGTTTCTATACCTCTAATAACCCCAGAAACTTCTCCATTTGAGATCAAATATTTTTTACCATTTTTCCAATAAGTAGGATATTCTGTATCCATATCTTGAGAGAAACCAGCTAAGTATACATTTTCTTGATCATCAACCAACATATCAAAAACCTCACTATTTTGCCACCCCTCATTAACAGAACCAACATTTCCAGTTTTTCTTTGACCCCCAACCCAATAAGCGGGCTTAGTTAGATAACCAAGAAAGTTATGTGGTGCTGATATAGTGCCACCAATAAACTTCTTATTATTCACAATCTCAATATACTTGGCCTCACCATCACCATGGATCGGTTTACTCAGGTTTTTTCTAATACCATTTTTCCAATAAGATGGTATTAATGAATGAGATCTCATATAGTAACCAACGTTGAATAGATTATTATCTTCATCAACTCTAATTCCCCAACTCATAGAATCAGCATTTACAGTAAGGTTCGTTTTGAAGCCATTTTTCCAGAAACAAGATCCATTTTGAAAATAACCTCCGACATAGACATCTCCGTTATGTATAGTTACTCTCTGTCCTTCAGAAAATTTCCCCTCAAGTTGAGTTTGAGACTGATTAGATCCGTCCATATCCATGACCCATACACTCCCTGTTCCTCCATAAGTCCATCCTGTTACGTATATCTTATTATTTTGATGAAATAGACCTGTTGCTTCCAAAGCATTGCCAATTAACTTAATTTTATTCTCATTAATCCAGATTACTGCACCGTCATCGATGGTTGAACCTGCTACTACAATAGTTTTATTTATAAAGTTATCATCAAAGAAGTTTAAATTTTTCTCATCTCCAGACTCTTTAGAACAGCTAAAAAGTGAAAAAATGAATATTAAAAGAATTAGATTTTTCATAATGTTAATTTATCCCCCACTAGTAATGTATAAATATTAGAAACACGTTAACATGAATTGATTTAAACGTATCCTGTATTATAAATACTAAAACAAATTTCTATATATGAAATCTTAAAATAATTCAACTAGTTTTTAATTAGCAGTCATAAATCAATTTATTACTGCATTATTCAATTTGTCCATAAAGTTTGGGGAGATTTCTTCTTTAAGTTATTGATGAAGAAATTAGAGCGTTACAAATGGCGCTGATCCTATCGCTTGGATTACGGGACAGAGGCAAACCACACTTTTTTTCTAATGCTCCATAAAGTGTTTTTTATAAGCTACTCGAGGAAAAAGGGAGGGGTGGAGGTTAAAGGGATTCTTTGGAATTTATTTTTAATTGTAAATAATATATCCCCACACTAAAGACAAACATCAAGCCTGCTGGTAAATACTTAATGAATTCATCATCAACTTTAAAATGCATAAAAATTGCTCCTAGCATTAATGCTGACATAAGAAGGGCTGAGGGTATTATTACTTTATTTTTAAAAAAGCCAATTAACAAACCTAAAGCTGCTAAAAGTTTTAACCCCCCTATTATATAAACCATTGTTCCATTCAATCCATAAATGGCGAATTCCTCTATCATATTTGAAGCCGCACCACCTCGGTAGATTGTTGATTTATTGAACCGAAAAAGCCAAACATTAATAACTACTAATGAAACAACAGTGGAGAGTATGTACTTTAAAACCTTCATTTTCTTGTTTTTATGCTTTTAATAAATATAATTGAATTTACTAACATATATACAAATGCAGGGCTTGATTGAATCAGATCATCTTGAATTACAATCCTAGTTAGAAGTGCGCCTGTCATCATTATAGCTAGGATAGCAGAGCTGTATTGTATAAACTGATCCTTATAGAATCCCAGTAACAGTCCGAAGCCTCCCGAAGCCTGAATAACGGCAATAAGAATTTGATAATCTGAAAAACCATATCGAATAAACTCCTCATTGTAAAAAGGGTCTGCCAAAACTAATATGCCATAGATTAAATGTGAACTCCCAGAAAAAATCTGTAATACTTTATAAACCATACTGCAAAATTAGGTCATCTGACTTGATTTTATCTTTTTTATTAGTTGATTATGATGGGTTCTGTGAAACAGGTTTGTCTAAAAACTCTCAAATTATTATCCGAGCGGTGAAAATTGAAACATTTCATGAGCAATTCCATTTTTTTTGATTACCTCAGCCCTCTCAGGGGTTGACAATAATTCTTTCATTTTAGCCATATCAACATCAAATAAAAGAACAACATAATTGTTATTGTCTATTTTACTAATTGTTGTTTTTGGCTCATCACAACATTGAGCTCTTGTTTCTGAGCCTTTTAGAAAATCTTCATACACTGCATCATAACTTGAAGTGCATTTACCTTTTATTAAAACGTTCATTATAATTGATTTATGGTTAATGATATTTCTAAGATATAGAGAATGAGTGTAAAAGAAAAACCCTCCGTTTGGGAGGGATATATCATTTTATAAATAAATTTCTAATGCATTGCTCTAATAATTGGAACTCCAAGTATTCCTGAAACACAGTAATCAGTTGTCAATGCGACCAGCTCTGAAAACATTGCCTCTCTTTGCTGGCCTAGTTCCATATGCGCAGCACCTCCTTCGGGACCATTATATATCTCAGTAATACCATAAAGAGTATTTCCCGTTTCCCCACTTGATGGATCTAATGGATTATTCAACTCTGGTGATTTTAATACAGCATAACATAAAATCACAGGCTCAACATCACCTTCAATATGGTGGGTTTCTCTCATAAATTTTTCGTGAGTTTCTAAAAAAGACTCCATCCTTTGGACTGCATCTTTGGGAACTGAGAAGGCAACATGAAAGCCCACACATCCTGTTTTTACTATCATTTTAATTGATTTATGGTTAATAATACTTCTAAGATAGAGAGAATGGGTTAAATATCAAATCTCACATACTTGTTCCAATAGAAAAATCGTTTTCTAAAATCCATATCCCTGTATTTGGATTAGGGATGCATGAAAATTTTGAGGAGTTGAAAATTCAACATTATTAAAAACCCATTCAAAGCGGACGGAGAAATGAAAATAAGGGATGTCTACTACTGTTGAACCAAGAGTGTGAACTCTTATTTATCTAGGAATAAAAATGAGACCAAAAGTGACAGAAAAGTTATTCCTGAAGAGATCGCGCGAATTAAGTTCAAATTGTTCCACTTAACTTCTATACTTCTTCTAAGTTCCTTTACTTCCTCAGAAGAGATGGATTCTAAATTGGTTTTATCTAATATTTCATTCATAGGTATATTCCCTAAAATGGTAACACCAAAGGCTCCAATCCAATAAATGACGAGAGTAAGTACAAACACCCAAAAAATATTTTTAGGATACAAATTAAAATAAAATACAGGAACCAATGCAACGGCTATTAGGGCCCCTGTAAATACAAGTCTGAAGGCATTATTTAAGATGACTCGATTCATTGACTGAAATGCTTTCAGGTATTCCAGGTCACTTAATTTCCCTATCCCAGGTTTTACAGCATTAGACCAAGTAAAAAAAATTCCCGCCATTAACCCCGTAAATAATATCGCGGAGGCCAAAATGATTGTTTGAGTTTTCATTAATCTATTTCTTATTCAGAAGTAAGTAACCCCCTCCACCCAGACAACAAAGTAGCGCTATAAGTAAACCTGTATCCATTATACAATAATAGCATAAATAAAGCTATAAGAAGAGAAGGAGTTTATTATGGTTGCATTGTAATACCGAACCAAATAATACTTAAACCCCCGATCATCAATAGCACTGCAATTGATTTTAAGAAAATTTTCTGCTTCATCAATCAAAAATAATTTAGGATGCCTTGAAAAACGAATCAACCGTTAGTTCCACCAAGCATTTTTCCATTCTTCTAGGGATTAATAATCGCCACTTGACTTTCTCTATATAGTCGCATAAAGGCTCGAAACCATCAGAAAAAAGCCCGTAGAATACCAATATGAATGAATTCGTCAATGGAGTTGTTAACCTTTAATGTAATACTCTTTGATATTGGTATTTGTGTACTGCAATATAATTTTCTGCTGGTCATCCCGTACTAAAATTTTGATCGGTTCATAGTGACGATTTCCACCATGACCGTCATTGATCATTATAGAGCGGATTTTATTTTGAAATGACGACTCAATTTGCAATGTCAATTTCTTTTGAGGTTCATTTTTAGGATAATGAGAAAAAACAACACTACAAAACCCTTTGGGGCTTCGTTGCATATCATTCATAAAACGAATCGTTTTGCCTTTATAATTGGTTGAAGTCCAATTTCCGAAAAGAATAGAAATTTCTTGTTTCTCAAGTTCGTTGTAACCTTTTTGTCCTTTTACAGCGCCCATACTCAATAGAGCTAGTACAAAGATCCATAATTTACTTATCTGCATTAATAGATCGCTTTTTTCTGCGTTGGAAATACTCGTTTTTTTGCTTAAGAAACTCCTCTTTGCTAAAAACTTTATCACCAACACAGATAGACTTAATTCCCTTTGGAAAGTCATTATGAAAAAGGTAGGAATAATTCATACTTAAAAATAGGCAACCTTGTTTGCAAAACGAATTATTTTAATACTCGAAGAATACTTCACCCCCTTTTTGCGTCACAATCATTAATCTCACAAAAACTTGTATCGTTTCCAATAATGTTTCGCCCTCAAAGAAATGAAAGATGCATGATGTATTTCTTCCAGTTTGTCCAAAATCGCATCAAAGGGATCGGGTGTGTTGAAATAGGATTGTGCCTTTTGTAAAAAAATCGAATCCGCAAATAAAAGATGTGCTGTTTGCTTTATTGAGGCATCAAAAGTTTGACTGTCAGTCCCATCCGAAAGTGTTTCTAATGAGATGGTCAATGGAAAAGCGTCTAAGTTTTTTTTGGGCTCATAGTGGGTGTGAAATGGCTCTTGAATGCATTGTTCATAAACCGTATCCAACACAACAGAAAAATCACAACAAATTACCTGACCGCTCTTTACAAGCCGCTTAAGGATGGAAGTCAATTCCTCCGACCCAATATAATTGATACTGCCGAAAAAAGGTATCATATCAAATTTGGTATTGCCATCCATCTGGGCGGTATATGCTATTTTCGGATGTTACAGCGCCTGTTGTAACGTGGATTGACTCACATCAAAACCAACAGCCTTTTGACAAAATTCAGCCAAGGCTACTGTAGAATGTCCAGCGCCACATCCGATATCCAGCACCTTAGAAAAAGAATCCTGTCCCAAGCATTGTCTCAAAATTGACCCGTGTAAGGGAGGACGAAAGGCATTGTAATGACATGCTGTGTAGGCATCATAAATCTCCATAGTAAACAAAGGTACATGCAGCTTTGATTGAATGCAAAAATAATTGCTTCAAGATTTCTCGCCCGATTTCCAAACCAAACACTAAAATTCTTTTTATAGTTTTGGACAAACTATATTATGAAAAATGCACTTTTTTTGGTGGTTCTTATCGCCCTTGTGATCTTATTCTTGTACTGGTATGCTGGTTATTCGTCTCGATCTGGGTTCGCAGTTGATCAAAACAACAATAATGTTCCCGATGCCTGGGAAAATAAAGTAGGATGGTTCTTCAAGGCTCGTAACTTCATTATCCTGTTTATGGGAATCCTAATTGGGTATTTTACTGCCTTAGTTATTCACAACCCATAGACTGAAGTACCTATCACGTAAAAGTATACTCTAAGTCTTTAAACCTTCTTCCTGATTTTGCGAATACAATAAACGACATTGAGTTTCGTTTGGAAGTTGTGACTACTATGTTTTTTGTTGATTTTAATCAAAAAACACTGAGAAACACTATACTATGCAAGCACGATCTTTATTATCTGTACTCAATTATCGTATTCTTATCATATTGATAGAAACACTACTAGTCTATTTTTTGTACTACAAATACAATTTTAAGCTAAGTGTTGATTTCACTATCCTCAGCATTGCTATTGTATTCCCAATTGTGTTTTCAATCACTAGTGCTTACCAAAAGCGCCAAGATGCCTTGTTCACCTTCAATGTGCTGCGCAACAAAATGATTGAATTAAGTAATATCTATTTTTCTGTAGAAGGCACTTCAAAAGCTGATTATCAAAAGCTTTTTAAAGCACTCTCAAAGATCCAATCACTCGTCATCAAACACCTCGTTCAAGACTCTTCAGAAGGAATTTCGGAGATTCGAAAAAGTCGAAAAGACATTTTTTTTCGGATTGATGATGATAAACAGCATTATAATGAGCGGGAAAAAGACAGTCTGATTCGAGTGAAAAATGAGCTATTTCAAGCCATTGAAAAACTCTTCTCAATAAAACATCACCCGACTCCTAAATCGTTGCGAAAGTATTGTTTGGTCTTTATCTACCTGTCTCCCTTTATTTACAATGGGCAAATCTTATTTGTCAATAGTATTGACACGGGACTGAAAAACATCGTTTCGTTAATTATTTCGTCTCTTATTGGTTTTGTCCTGATGGCACTATATAACGTCCAGGAGCACATAGAAAACCCGTTTGACGGACAGGGAATGGATGATTTGGACTTTGAAGCAATCCAAATGAACGATTATGAGCAGTTAGGCTAAACGCGCCATAAATCTTGTTTTTTCAGGCTATTGATGCCATAGAATACCCATTTGAGTGCTAGATTTTGTAATATTGATTTATGAAAGGTTTCGTTTGGTGGCTAGAACTATTTTTATTTGTTGTTGTATTTTCTTTGAGTTCTTGTACGGAGGAACCGCTTCTTCGTGCTCTGGAAGATGATATCCGCACTACTCAAGTGTCAAAAGACTTCTCTGCCCTCATCACTTTAGATTCTACGAGTATTAAAAGAGATACTAAAGACGGATCACAAGTTCAAACCTCCATCAATTATCAAGCTCAGATCTATGAAGATATTGATTCGATCCAGTGGATTTTCGAGGGTGGCACCCCTCCCACCATCAGCCAGGTTTTGAATCCCAGCGTGGACTTCACGGGCTATGGTAATTTTCCATCCCAAATTATACTTACCAAATACGATACGCTATCTGATAATAAAATTGTTATCCAACGAGACACTGTGAGTCCTAATGAAAATCTAAAAGTCTATTTTGAGGAAAAAAACTGGGATGGCACCGAATGGAGCATGGAAGACAGCACTTCTGGAACGAGTTGGAACCCCCAAGTCCCTTCGTCCACAACCAGCCAAACTGGCAATACATGGACTTCTTTTCCCTTTAGCAATATGGTTATTCTAAAGGAAACTAATATCCTAACTAAGGCTGTACCCTATAGACGTACGGCAAACTTTAGCGGTTTTAACAACCAGCGTATTCGGATATCTTTTGATTATAAGGTAAGTCAAAAAGTAACAAGCCGTCGCTTTACGGGCAACAGCCCCAAATTTGATATGGTTGTCAATGGGTTTAGCCGTCTTCAGATCAACAAAACCCTAAACAATGAATACCAAGCTGCTTCGGTTTCCATAAGTGAAGCTACCGATTTTGATATTGAAATCATCAAATATCCAGGTTTGGCCCAAGCAGCTTGGGAACTCACTCCCACCAGCCTCCCTGCCGTCTGCCAACCCGCTAGTTCTAACAACACTGCCTCCGCCACCTCTACTGCTACTGCAAGTGCTACAACCAGTAGCAGTGCTGCCAGCGGCACCAGCACATCGTCATCCTCTTCACAAATACCAAACAACGCAACGGGATCATCCACTGGCTCTAATACCAGTTCTGTAGCTACTGTAGATTCCGTTCTATTGTTTGAGGAAAGCACCAATCTCAATCGTATTTTTGGTTATGTCTCAGTCCCAACCGAAAAAGGGTATTTCTATTTACAATACAATGCCGCAAACGAATCCTATATTTTCGGAACATACGATCAAAGCGACCTTATTCTTTCTGCTCCCTGTCCCATCGAACTGAGTCAAGGAAACTACAAACTATTTGTAACACTTGATGAAGGCTTTCCTGTCTCTTTCAATGCAGTTAAATTAGGTGTCACCGCCACATTATCTACCACCATTTTAGAACCTTATTTTTTTGATCTTTATATCAAAAATTTTAAAATCGAAGCTTATTAAATCGCTGTTGCCAAGTTTCAACAGTTCAATAGATTTTATTTTTATCCTTCAAAAAGGAATTCTTTCGAACTACATACCAGAAGGCTGTTTTGGCTTTTCCGTCGTTTAAAGTCAAATAAATTATACATTTGAGCTAACTGAAAAAAAAGAAATATGTTATCGAGTATCCTTTTGAGCGTTTCTTTATTGATGACGCAACCAGATCCTGTGGTCGGAAACTGGACTAGTGTGGATGATGCCACTGGAAAAGAAAAATCTGAAATTCGTTTGTACGTTGAAAATGGCAAGTTGTACGGGCGAATAGAGCGCTTACTTTTACCCGAAGATGCCGGCAAACTATGTGTCGAATGCGAAGGGGATAAAAAAAATAAACCCATCGAAGGATTGGTGATTGTGCAAGGACTAGAAAAAGATGGCATTAGCTGGATCGATGGAAGTATTCTGGATCCCGCCAATGGAAAAAACTATAGCTGTACGATTTCGCTCAATCAAGATGGCACCTTAAATGTAAGGGGCTATTTAGGATTTTCCTTGCTAGGACGTACCCAGGTTTGGAAACCCAAAAAATAGGTTTTGAAAATTCTGTTTTTTTATAAAGCTGTTTTTATATTACTGGTTTCTTGTGCTTTAGGATTTAATAAAACTATAAGTGACACAGAAGATTCATGTCTTGGAGAAAAAAAATCGATGTTGTTTGCATTGAGATTTACCAACCTGTCTGTGGCTGTGATAGAAAAACATACTCCAATTTCTGCATTGCTGGAGCGGAAGGCGTCTTGAAATGGAAAGCCGGTGAATGCAGTTAAAAATAGCCCCGTGAAATATATCAAACCCATAATCGATTCACTTTGTCTTGGGACTACCCTAGTACTACTGCTATGCGCCTCTGCCTTCAGTCAAGATTCATATACCCTTAAGAAAACAAAAGAAATACAAATTGATGGGGTTCTGGGTACTTCCGAATGGGAACAAGCCGTTAGTGTGCCATTCCTCTATGAAGTTACACCCAACAACAACACTCCTGCTAAAAAAGAAACCGTCGCTTACATTACCTATGACAACTTACACTTGTATGTGGCCGTAAAAGCCTATGATACCCCCGAAAATATTCGAGCCTCCATCCGGCCACGAGATGATTTTAAAATGCTTGGAGACGATACCATCTTTATTGCTCTCGATCCTTTTGCCGATGCCAGAAACAACCTCCTACTAGGTGTCAATCCCGTGGGCAGTCAGCTTGATGCTCGTGCTGTTAATGCCACCAACGATAACGACCGCTACGACACGAGTTTTAATGTCAATTATGAATCCGCAGGACAAATCAACACCGAGGGGTATGTGGTTGAGTACAAAATTCCTTTTTCAGAAATTCCGTTCCCTGGAGGACGCAATCAAAAATGGCATTTTCGAATTGGCCGACGCTATTTTGAAAGTGGAAACGAAGTGGAAACACGAACCCAAACTCTTGACAGAGACAATCCCTGCTTAGTGTGTCAGACCACTCAAGAACTTATCTTTTCAGATATTACTATTGCCAAACGGGTGGAGTTTTTGCCCTATGTCACAAGCTCTCTTGTGGGAGAACGAGAAGGCGCTTCAATAGCATATGACCCACTCAATATTGATGCAGGACTAGGGGTCAACCTTGATTTGAGCAAGAATACTGCCTTGGAATTGACACTTAATCCCGATTTTTCTCAAGTAGAAGCCGATGTCACCCAAGTGGATGTCAATTCTTCCTTTGCTTTGGAATATCCCGAGCGACGACCTTTCTTCAGTCGGGGTACGGGCATTGTCAATTTTGAAAGTGATTTGTTCTACACCCGAGCAGTCAACGATCCCATTGTTAGTGGAAAATTACTCAACCAAGGGCGCAAAGACCGTTGGTATGCCCTGGCAGCACTCGATCAAAATTCACCCTACCGAATTGCAGGCGAAGACCGTTCTTATTTGGGTAACGCTGGGCAGAGTTTTGTAAACGTTATCCGCTATCAACATTTGATTAACAACAAATCCCGTGTTGGTGCATTCAATATGAGCCGATTTTATGAAAACGAAAGTCAAGGGGTGCTTTCAGGAATCGATGGCTTGTTTCTTATCGGAGCCAACTGGCGAGTAATCTTTGAAGCCGCACTGAGTCAAACCCAAGAAGGCAATCAAGACTGGATTGACAGCAGTGACAATTTTAACGGCCATACCGTTGCCTTAGACGGAGAAAATTTTAGCGGCCACAGTGTTTATTTTCAGGCCTATCGAAACACCGAACATTGGAAAAGTTATATCAAGTTTCAAGACATTAGCCCCAACTTCCGAACCGATGTGGGCTTTGTTGTCAAAAACAACCGCCGTTGGGCAACAGTATATCACCTTTATCAAAGTATCAGCGATCGCAAGGGCTTGCAATCCTATGGGTTTGGAACCAAAGCAGACGTCAATTATACTTTTCAAGGCTATTTAAAAAACATCAGTGTCGATGGAATTGCGCAAGTCAAAACCTTTGGTAATACAGATATGACCTTTACCTATGACTGGGATATTTTCAAAAACTACTTAGGAGTCGATTACCACTATCTGGGAACTTTGGAATGGAATACCGTCAGCCGTCCCAGTGAACAGCTAATAATCAACACCAATTTGGTGTGGGGAAAAGACTTGGCTTATAACGAAGAGGTTCCTGATAAGGGGCGCGCTTTTAATGCCTTCGCATCGGTTACCTTTCAGCTTAACGATCAGTTCTCTGTCAACCCATCCATCCGCTATGGACAGTTAAAAAAACTGGATGAGAACAGCTTTTACTTCCAAGGGGCTATCAGCCGTCTGACCTTAAACTATCAATACAATAACTTTTTGAGCTTGCGTATTGTTGGTGAGTACAATCAATTCGCCGATCGGTTTTTTATTCAACCCTTGGTCAAATGGAACCCCAATCCGACAACAATTTTCTATATTGGGGGCAATCAAAACACCTATTGGGATCAAGATGGGAATTTTAACCCCTTTCAGTTTACAGAATCCCAGATTTATTTAAAATTTCAATACCTCATCGGTTTATAACTATATGATCAACACAAAACAAGTACTCGTTAAAAGGCCCGTTGGCTTGCCCACAGCAGATTGTTGGGAACTTCAGGAAGAAACACTCCCTGCGTTAGAAGACGGACAACTTCTGATCGAACAACAATACATTTCTCTTGACCCTGCCATGCGCGGTTGGATGAATGATAGTCGTTCCTACATACCACCCATTCCGATTGGGGATGTCATGCGTGCAGGAAGCGTTGGAAAAGTTATTGATGCCAAAGGAAATACCAGCCTTAAAGTGGGCGATTTTGTTACGGGATGGGGCGGAGTACAAACCCACACCATCACCAACGGAGAAGGATTCTATCCTGTCAATCCCCAATGGGCTGATTTGCCTCATTTTATTGGAAGTCTGGGAATGCCCGGAATGACTGCTTATTTTGGTATCCTTAAGGTTGGAGAAATTAAAGAAGGTGATACCGTTCTCGTTTCTGGGGCCGCTGGAGCAGTTGGAAGTGTCGTTGGTCAAATCGCAAAAATCAAGGGCTGTACGGTTATTGGTATTGCGGGTGGACCAGAAAAATGTGCTTACCTGACCGACGAACTTGGCTTTGACGGAGCCATTGATTACAAGAATGAAAACCTCAAAGGGGCCATCAAAAAAAACTGCCCCAAAGGAATTGATGTTTACTTTGATAATGTAGGAGGAGAAACTCTAGATGCCGCTTTGGTATTCTTACGAAAAAATGCACGGGTTGTCATCTGTGGAGCCATTTCACAATACAACGAAACCGAGCTTGAGGGCCCTAAAAACTATCTTTCGCTCTTGGTCAATCGAGCCAGTATGAAGGGAATGGTTGTTTTGGACTATGCCTCACAATACAGTCAAGGGATGCAAGACATTGCCCAATGGATGGCAGAGGGTAAGCTTAAAAGTAAAGTCGATATTTACGAAGGAATTGATCAGTTCTACCCAACTTTTCTTCGACTTTTCAACGGCGATAAACTCGGAAAGCTGATTCTAAAGCTATAAATAGCCCATTTGAAGGAGTACTTCTTTCACCATTAAAAAGTGAAAAAAGGCTCCCGCAAGGACAAATAAGTGCCATACCACGTGATGCCAACGCCAACTATGCCAGCGGTAAAACACAACCCCTACGGTATAGAAAAATCCGCCTGAAATCAGATGAAATAAAGCCTTTTCAGAAAAGGAATTGTAAACACTTTCGTATTTCAAAACGACCAGCCAGCCCATTGCCAAATAAAGAAACAAGGAAAAGCCTTGCCAACGATCAATAAAAAATAATTTATAGCCTAACCCTATTAAGGCTAACGTCCATACACTGCCAATAAGATAAAGACCCCTGTCCTGATACAAAATCGTTAATCCTACTGGGGTATAGGTGCCTGCAATCAGTCCATAAATGACGATATGATCCACCTTTTGCCAAAAGGCTTGCTGTGGTTTTTGAACACTGTGATAAATCGTTGAAGCCAAAAACAAAACCACCAGAGAACTACCATAAAGCAGCGTTCCAAAATAGACTTGAACACTTTCTGTTTCTAAATGATTGACCAGCCACAGCGTTCCAAAAAAACTCAGAACAGCCCCGACAAAATGGGTGTACACATTCCATTTTTCCTCTAGAGGGAGGTGCCTTAATAGCTTCATTCCGTTCCTGATAGTGGAATCCAGCGGACACTTAAATCTGGGCTGTCCATTGATGAGTCCAAGGGAAACATAGGCCTCCGAATATTCTTGTAGGCTAAACGCTGAAGATCTTGATCCACCCCTCCAGGGGTTAATGCCATCACCCAATCCCCTAGAATATCATAGAGTTCAGGCACCAAATACCCTATTTTGACCACTAGAATATCTGTTTGAGTAGGATCTAATTTTAGATTGGTAAAATCGGAAATATGATGGTAGGGTTTTCGTTTTTTGGTAACAATCACCTTGAGACTACCTACCTGAACCACCACCTCGACTTCTGCATCTTGATCCCCTTGGTGAATGGAATGAACCACTCCTTCCAATTGAACAGGTGGGGCATAACGGTTATCCACCGCAGCACCCACCTTTGCTTTTACGGTTTTTCCAACACCGCGCTTTAATGCTTGTGTTACCAACTCGGGGCCCGGAATAGAGGCATAGATCAGTGCTGGCCCTTGTGCTGTTTGGAACTCTTTCCGATTGATTAGCTCTCGAAGAGTCCATGTGACATCTCCCGCGCCTCCTGCTGTGGGGTTATCGCCCATATCGCTCAGAATAAAGGGTTTTTTCTTGCTGGCCAGCGCCTGCTCAAGAGCCGATTCAAAATCGATCGTAGGGGCCACAAAATCAAACTGGTTTCGAACTTGCCAAAATGCTTCAGCCAATTGCTCAGCTCCTTTTTGAACCTTTTCTTGATCGTCTCCTGTGACCATCACAACAGCATGATTGCGAATCTCATCAGCCCAAGCGTAGCCGATCCATATAGCAGCATCCACAACACCCTCTTGACCAGCAATTCCCGGTACTTGTGCATAGAGGCCTTTGCCCGGATCAATTCGTGTACTGGTTTGTTCCCCTGGCAACAAAATGGGAACTGGAATCCATGCTTTATAGGCCGGTTTTCCTAAGTCTTTTTCCAAGCGATCCAAAAGATTTTCTAACCCCCGCTGTTTGGAATCCAAAGCATCCTCGTGGGGTGCCATTCGGTAGCAGGTAATCAGATCCGACTCCTGTGCGAGTTTTTGAGAAACATTTCCATGCAAATCCATGGAGGTTGAAATAAGTGTTTTAGGGCCAACCACAGAACGAATTTTGGCAATCATATCGCCTTCTGCGTCTTCAATCCCTTCTACACTCATAGCACCATGAATATCAAAAAAGAGCCCATCATAAGGAAGGTTTTCGGTAAGCTTATCAAGTGTGATTCCCATTAAGGAATCATAGGCTTCACGCGTAACCATTCCCCCGGGGAGGGCATGTCCTTTGAGCGTGGGAAACCATTGGGCACGACTGCGGTTAGGGTGGCTTTCCGACAAAAAGGGATACCGATCAAAAATAGCGGATCCTTCACTGGCGTGAAAAGCGGCTGCCTCGGTTCGAGCGGGAGAGAATGTACTCGACTCTATGGCTAGGCCTGCAATGGCAATTCTAGGAAGCTTTGAAGGGCTTTGCTGGCAGCCCTGCAATCCCAGTAGAAGACTCAAAAATAAAACGATTTTTTTCATACGTAAGAAGGATACTTTTCTGATTTATAATGGTGTAGGATGACTTTTTTAAAAATACACAATTTGCAAGGCATCGCAAAAAATAATATCTTAAGAACAAAAACTATGAAACAAAACATCGATTACGATGGAATGGCGGACCAAGGCCGTGTGCCGAGTTCAGAAGCAAAAAAAGCCAGTTCCCGAAGTATCTGGGGAGGGATTTTGATACTTTTGCTCTTTGTCTTATTCATCCTTTCAGTCACGCTTTAGTACGCTTTTTATGCGATATTCACTCCTGATAGGCCTATTGGTCTTTATTTTGGGCTGTACAACAACACCCCCCTATGAATCCATAATCAAAGATGCCGTCTTTCGAAAGCAGGTATTAGCAAACTCCGAAGGAAAATACGTTCAACTCAGTAAGGGCTTTACCTATTTCGAACAGGCCAATCCCCGCAGTCAAAAAGGGACTGTGGTGTTGGTACACGGTTTTTCTGTGCCCTCCTACATTTGGAGGCCCACCTTTGAATCGCTCAAAGCAAAGGGCTATCATGTCTTAATGCTCGATTTGTATGGAAGAGGGAATTCTTCCAACCCCGACCTTCCCCAAACCGATGCTTTGCGAGCCCGTCAAGTTTTAGAATTGATGACGTCTCAAAAAATTGATTCTGCCATCGTGGTAGGACTGTCCAACGGTGGCCGGATAGTGTCAAAAATTGCAGCACTTCAACCCGATCGGGTTCAAGGGATTATTTATGTATCCTCCTCCAGTTTCGAAACGCATCCTGCACAAGAGAACAAAGAGGTTACGGCAGCAGAGATCGCTCAGTATATTACTACTTATCCCACCAAAGCAAAAGGACAACTCGAAGACTTCTATACACCCGAAGCCTTTCCTAATTGGCCGGCTCAATATGAAAAGTTATTGCTTCACAAAGGCTTTGCCAAGGCCTTACTTTCCACACAGAAAAACCTGGTAACCCTAGATGCTATTCACCAAAAGATAGACTCCTTAGCCATTCCCGTAGTCACCATTTGGGGTCAATACGATCAAGTGGTTGTCTATGATGACTTTAAAGAGCGTTTAGTGCAGCTGCTCCCCCAACGGAAAGAGTACTTTATTGACAAAGCCGCACACCTACCCCAAATGGAAAATCAAACGGCTTTTGAAGCAGTCTTTTTTCCCTCAATTAAAGCGATTTTAAACTAAAAATATTGCTTTCAAAAAAGAATCCGAAAGCAACAACATTCTAGTGTGTTAGATCCTTAGCTTAATCGCTAATTTGAATCTTATTGGCCAAGATCAAATACATTGGAATCAATGGCAATACCGCTAAGATTCCATGAATAATGGCAATTGGCATGGCCAAATAATCACTGTTGATTGCTAAAATAATCCCAAAAGCATTGATTACTGTGTAGCAAGCGAAAATCTTCACGCCTGCCGATTTGGCAATCTTACCGCCATCATAGTGAAGTTTGTTTGGTATGGCTAAGCAACTTTGAACAAGCCAAAGAAAAGCTATCGATAAATGAATTATTTCTCCATTATCACTATAGTTGCCCAGTTCAGCTACGAAGACAATTAGACCATAAAGAAAATATCCTGAATTGAATAAAACACGATTTCGCTTCAAGATACCAATGATTGAAGTCAAAACTAGAAGAGAGACAATAATTATAACAATAGTCATTTAGATTAATTTTCACCTAGGTATAAAAAAAGATCTTTCTGGTGATTTGTACTGCCATTATTAGTTTTTATTGGCCGCACGTTTGGCTCTTTTGGCTTTGAAGAACGCCTTATTAGCTATGTAAATTGTTTTATGTACTTCACAACAGACCGTTTTGGTCTGTTCGTCTATCAACTGTGTGGTCTTGACGACCTCAATTTCATTTTTCGCTACTACTTCTGTTATAATGCTCTCTATTTCTTCGGGTTTATATACAAATTCCGCCCGTAGGGTTCCTTTTCCCGGTCGCAGAAAGCGAATCTCCGCAGATTTGTCCCATACTACATAATCATCACCAATAATATTGATCAATTGTACCATTGGAAAAGGATCCACAGAAGCAAATAGGCTTCCACCAAAAATGGTATTGACGTAGTTTCGATTCTTATAGCTCAGGGGCAGTTTGACTTCTATTCGATGTAAATCTTCCGAAACAGTCATCACTCTTCCACAAGAGCGACGATACATCGGACTTAAATTGAATCCATGCTTAAAAAGAAATGCACGACTAAAAAAATGCGCTCCGAAAGATGTCATAGTTTGATAGACAGACATAGCAACTAATTTGCGCAGAAGGTACAGTGAATTTGTTTTAGAAAAAAGACTCCCCAATGAGCGAGCTGTAAACTCATTTTTCAGGAATTAGAATTTATAACTAAGACCCCGAGTGCTATTTTCCTGTTTGAGAGACTTCCCTGGAATAAACCTGACGTTATTCAGCAATACCCCTTTTGAGTAAGAATAAATTTAGAGGTAAGGATCGGTTTACCGAAAGAAAAGTGCCAGGGATCCAATGGCGGTAAGAATCAAAATCAGCTTTCGATAATTCGTATCACGAATATGTTTTACCCAACGAGCGCCCAAAAACAGCCCCAAGCATTCGATAGGAATAAAATAGATGCTGATCTGTAAGCTCTCCCACTGGATTGTTTCCCATACCCATACATGAAAGGGTACTTTAAAAAGGTTGACTAAAAAAAAAACATAAGCAGTGGTTCCTATAAATATATTTTTGGGCAATCGCAACGCTAAAAAATAGATGTTTACAACTGCACCAGCCAGATTTCCAATCATGGTTGTAAAACCGGCAAGCATTCCCAAAGAGCCAGCAAACGTCCAATGTGTGGGGACTTTTTTGAGGGGTCGCAGTTCCCAATAACCCATCAAAGCGGTGGAAATCAAAATCAGCGTAGCCATGCTTAATGTAAAAGTAGCCTCCTCAAAATACGCTCCACCATAAGTGGCCAGTACAACTCCCAAGAGCATCCAAGGAATGATCCTGAGTACATACGTCCAATTTGCATGTTTGTTGTAATAAACGATGGCGAAAAAATCTCCAATAATGAGTAAGGGCATGAGGATCCCAGTAGAAGTCCTCGCACCAAAGGCATAGACAAAGAGTACGACAATAAAAACCGCAATTCCTTTGATTCCAGACTTAGAAACCCCCAAGAAAAAAGCTCCTACAGTTCCCAAAAACCAACTCAACAATGACACCTCATCTGCAAGCATTGGTTTAAATATAAAGCGTCTGTTCGAATATCTCTTGGAAAAGAATAACGGATTCCTGCAAAATATAGAATGCTATACCCCGACAATATCACGGATACTAGCGACTACCTCTGGATTGAGTAATGTAGAAGTATCACCGAGGTTGGAAACATCTTTTTGGGCAATCTTTCGTAAGATACGTCGCATGATTTTTCCTGATCTTGTTTTGGGCAATCCCGGAACAAATGTAATGATGTCCAGTTTGGCAATAGGCCCAATTTTATCGGAAATCAATCGGTTGATCTCCACTCGCATCTCGTCAGGATTGCGCTTCGCGGCTTCATCTTTTAGGATCACATACCCAAAAAGTGCATTCCCCTTAATGTCGTGAGGATATCCAACAATGGCGGATTCTGCCACCCCTTGGTGTTCATTAATTGCATCTTCGATAGGGGCAGTTCCCAAATTGTGTCCAGAGACTATGATCACATCATCTACCCGACCGGTGATTCGGTAATAGCCCACGGCATCACGGGAAGCTCCGTCTCCAGTGAAATAACTGTTTTCATAGGCAGAGAAATAGGTTTGTCGATAGCGTTCGTGATCGCCCCAAATGGTTCGTGCCATCGAAGGCCATGGGAATTTGATACACAGCCGTCCATCCACTTGATTTTCCTTGATCTCCTCCCCTTTTTCATCCATCAAAGCGGGTTGTATTCCAATAAAAGGAAGGGTTGCAAAAGTGGGTTTGGTAGGCGTTGAATACGGTATTGGTGAAATCATAATTCCACCCGTTTCGGTTTGCCACCAAGTATCTACAATGGGGCTTTCTTTTTTCCCAATATTATTATTGTACCAATGCCAAGCCTCCTCATTGATGGGTTCTCCAACAGTACCGAGTACTTTCAGTGACGAGAGGTCGTACTTTTCTACAAACGAAATATTTTCTTTAGCCAAAGCACGAATCGCAGTGGGAGCAGTATAAAACTGATTGACTTTGTGCTTTTCGACAATCTCCCAAAAACGCCCAAAATCAGGATAGGATGGAACGCCTTCAAACATAAGGGTCGTAGCTCCATTGGCTAAGGGTCCATAAACGATATAAGAATGCCCCGTAATCCATCCAATGTCAGCCGTACACCAATACACATCTTCTTCTTGGTATTGAAATATATTTTTGAAAGTGTAAGCGGCATAAATCATATAACCAGCACAGCTATGCACCATTCCTTTGGGTTTTCCAGTAGATCCAGAAGTATATAATATAAAGAGTGGGTCTTCGGCGTCCATAACCTCTGCCGCACATTCATCGCTAGCGGCTTCCAATAGTGGTGCCATAAAGTGGTCGCGTTCGGCTTTCATATCAATATTGCTGCTCGTGCGTTGGGCTACCAATACAGAAGTCACCTGAGGGCACTCTTCTAATGCCTTATCTACAATCCCTTTTAGGTCAATGCTTTTACTCCCTCGAAAAGAACCATCGGCTGTCAGTACAATCGCCGCATCACAGTCGTTGATACGCGTTGCTAGTGCTGTTGCCGAAAACCCAGCAAAAACGACCGAATGAACCGCACCAATTCGAGCACAAGCCAGAACGGCATAGGACAATTCAGGAATCATGGGCAAGTAAATACAAACCCGATCTCCTTTTTTGACTCCTTGAGCTTTCAGTACATTCGCCATTTTATTGACCTGACGATAAAGCTCCATATAGGTAATATGTTGAGCAGACTCAGCTGGATCGTTAGGTTCAAACAAAAGCGCGGTTTTGTCACCTCGAGTGGTTAAGTGCCGATCAATACAGTTTTCGGTAATATTTAGTTGTCCGCCCTCAAACCATTTGACTTCTGGTTTACTGAAGTCCCATGACAACACTGAATTCCAACGCTTGCGCCATACAAAGTGTTCTTCAGCAATTTCTTCCCAAAAAGCCTCTGGATTTTGAACCGACTTACGATAAATCTGGAAATATTCCTCCAGGTTTTTGATATGATAATTACTCATAATTTGAAGTTTAATGGCACTTGGTTATCTTAAAGCGAGCTTTGAATATATTAAAATTATTAATGTGTGGCTTCTCCTGCTCCGCTTGGGATTCGAATATTCTCAACCATCGCTTGGACATTTTCGGGAACATCTTTTGTAAATCGGTTTACAACGAGTGATACAGTAAAGTTTACCAGCATGGCTATGGTTCCAAAGCCTTCCGGCGAAATCCCAAACCACCATTGGGATTTAAGTCCTTCAACTGCGATCTTGCCACCATCAAAAAGGCCAAACTTAAATTTTAGCATATAGAAAAGCATCAGAGAGGTTCCTACTACCATGCCTGTAATGGCTCCTTCTTTGTTCATTTTTTTGTAAAAAATTCCCAAAACAATCGCTGGGAAGAAAGACGCGGCTCCCAGTCCGAAAGCAAGAGCCACAACGGCAGCTACAAAACCCGGTGGATTGATTCCAAAATAGCCTGCCACACAAACCGCTCCAATGGCAGAGATACGGGCCGCGATCAATTCTTGTTTTTCGGTAATATTAGGATTGAATATCTTTTTGATTAAATCATGGGAAACAGAAGCTGAGATCACCAATAGCAAACCAGCAGCTGTGGACAGCGCAGCGGCCAAGCCTCCCGAAGCAACTAAGGCGATTACCCAAGCTGGGAGAGCAGCAATTTCTGGATTGGCCAAAACCATAATATCCCGATCTACATGAAGTTCATTCTTTTGTGGATCTGCTGCATAATGGACCAAGCCATCTCCGTTTTTATCTTCAAAAGCCAACAAGCCTGTTTTTTCCCAGTTTGAAAACCACTCTGGCAAGCGGCTGTATTCTTTTCCACTAACGGTATTGATTAGGTTTGTTCGAGCAAAAACCGCTACAGCTGGGGCTGTAGTATAGAGAATGGCAATAAACAAAAGAGCTAAACCTGCTGATTTTCGAGCGTCGCGCACGCGCTTTACGGTAAAAAATCGAACGATTACATGAGGCAGTCCCGCGGTGCCAACCATCAAAGCAGCTGTGATTGCAAATACATCAATCACCGATTTGGTGCCTTGGGTATATTCTGCAAAACCAAGTTGTGCAGAAAGGCCGTTTAGTTTTTCCAACAGATAGACCCCATCTGTTCCTTTAGAGCCCATTCCCAATTGAGGTATGGGATTGCCTGTCATTTGTATGGAAATAAAAATTGCGGGCACCATAAAGGCAAATATCAAGATACAATACTGAGCCACCTGAGTATAGGTAATCCCCTTCATTCCTCCGAGGACTGCATAAAAGAGAACAATCACCATTCCAATGACGACGCCCGTATTGATATCCACTTCTAAAAAGCGAGAAAAAACCACCCCCACGCCACGCATCTGTCCTGCTACATAGGTAAAGGAAACGAGTAAGGCACAGAGAACCGCAACGATCCGCGCGGTGTTGGAATAATAACGCTCCCCGATGAAATCAGGAACCGTGAATTTTCCAAATTTCCGCAAATAGGGAGCTAGCAATAATGCTAATAAAACATAGCCTCCCGTCCAACCCATCAGATATACAGCCCCATCGTAACCCATAAAAGAAATCAATCCTGCCATGGAAATAAAAGAAGCGGCTGACATCCAATCAGCGGCTGTGGCCATTCCATTGGCCAAAGGAGACACTCCCCCTCCAGCAACATAAAATTCTTTGGTTGACCCTGCTCGTGACCAGATAGCAATTCCGATGTAGACACTGAACGTTATACCTACTAAAACGTAGGTCCAGATTTGAACATTTTCCATAAATATAGGTTGTTAGTCTTCTTCAAAACCGTATTGACTGTCCAATCGATTCATCAATCGGACATAGACAAAAATGAGAATCACAAAAACATATATAGATCCCTGCTGGGCAAACCAAAATCCAAGAGGGAAGCCTCCGATTTCGATAGTATCTAGACTTTCTCGAAAAAGAATTCCCGCCCCATAGGATACAACAAACCAAATACTGAGAAGAATGGCTAAATAACGAAGATTTGTTTTCCAATATCGATCCGCTTTGTCTGCAGCTTTTGTTTGAGATTTTTCTGTGCTCATTTTTAGTATGGTTTCTCCAACAAAATACTAAAAATAATTTACCTCACTAAAACGAGCTATAGCGCGATTATAAATTTATAATGTATCTTCAGGTCGTTTTCCCAAGATATAGGGAGCAAGAAGATGAAGTTGAATTAAATACGATCCAGCACTATGGCAACGAAATATGTAGACCTCCCCACAGTTAAATTTTTAATGAACCAAGTACAAGACCTCAATACGGTCTTGACTAAAGAACGGTATCAAGACCACGACACCGAGTCGGTTGATCTATTTTTGGATTCGGTAAAGCAATTTGCCGACAAAGAGCTTTTCCCCTATTTCAAAGAAATGGATGAAAAACCAGCCTATCATAAAGACGGTACGGTGCATGTTCATCCTCAAGTAGAAAAAATGATGTTAGAAGGCGGTGCCTTAGGATTGATTTCAGCCCCTTTTGACTATGAAGATGGTGGACTACAGATTCCGCTATTGGTTCACACAGCAGCAGGCTATATTTTAGATGCTGCGAACAATCACCTTCCTGGCTATTCAGGACTAACCTCTGGAGCGGCAGAGCTGATCATTGCCTTTGGTAGCAGTGCATTAAAAGAAAAATTCACTCCTAAAATGCTAACCGGAGAATGGGGTGGCACCATGTGTCTCACAGAGCCACAAGCAGGAAGCTCCCTTTCTGATATAGTAACCAAAGCAACCCCTACTGACCAAGGACACTATAAAATTAGCGGTCAAAAAATATTTATCTCTGGTGGAGATCATCAATATGCTGATAATATTGTGCATTTACTTTTGGCCCGAATTGAAGGAGCCCCGGCCGGGACCAAAGGGATTTCCTTGTTTGTAGTTCCTAAATTCAGACCCGATGCGGATGGAAATCTTCATTCGAACGATGTTACTACCGTAGCTGATTTTCAGAAAATGGGACAGCGAGGCTACTGCACCACTCATCTTGGGTTTGGTGACAAAGACGATTGCGAAGGATACTTAGTTGGTGAGGTCAACAAAGGCTTGCACTATATGTTCCTTATGATGAATGGGGCACGAATTGCTGTGGGACGAACAGCCTCAGCCATTGCTTCAGGAGCTTACTATGCCTCCTTAGAATACGCCAACGAACGTCCCCAAGGAAGAAAACTGTCTTCTGACGGAACCAAAAACCTCAAACAAAAACAATCCCTTATTGTGGAGCACCCCGACGTAAGAAGAATGCTCTTACTCCAAAAAGCCATGGTTGAAGGGTCAATGAACCTAGTCTTTAGAGCCGCGCGATATCACGACTTGGAACATACTGCCACCGATGAAAAAGAAAAGCACAAATACCACACCTTGCTTGAAATGATCATTCCAGTGGTCAAAACCTATCCTTCCGAAGGTGGTATTTATTCCATAAACAATGGATTGCAAGTGCTAGGAGGCTACGGCTTTTGTGCTGATTATATCTTGCAACAATACTACAGAGACATTCGAATCTGCGCCATCTATGAAGGCACGACGGGCATCCAATCCCAAGATTTATTAGGGCGAAAAATGATGCTCAATAATGGAGAAGGTGCCCAATTGTTGATGGCTGAAATCAACGAAACACTTGAAGCCTCCCTTCAAACTCCTGGATTAGAAAACTGGGCCAAGCATCTGGCCGAACAGCTTCAACTCACCCAACAATTATTAGAACATCTTGTTCCTTTTGCAATGAAAGGAGATTATGAACGCTTTTTGGCAGACGCCTCTATCTTTATGGAGTTTTTCAGTCTGATTATCATTGGTTGGTCTTGGCTGGAAATTGGTGTGGTCTCCAAACGCGCTTTGATCACAGGCGACATTTCCCACGAAGCAGAATTCTACGAGAGTAAACTCGAAGCACTTGAGTATTTCTTCGTATATGAATTACCGAAAACCAAAGGCCATGCAGAAATATTAATGCATCCTTCTTCAGTAACCATTAAGAAAGAGAAAGAGTACATCAGTTAATAATTCTTATATGCACTTATGAGAGCGAAAATTCATATCGTCGTTTTGTTTGTGATGTACATTACTACAGCCTCAATTCAAGCGCAAGATTGGCCTGAACTGAACTATTATGCCCAAGCCAATGCTATGCTTTCCGAACCGAAAGCCAATGAAAACCGAGTCGTGTTTTTGGGCAACTCCATTACCCAAGGTTGGATTTACCAACGACCTGAATTTTTTGAAGGGAAATCCTATATCAATAGGGGGCTCAGTGGGCAAACAACCCCACAGATGTTGGTGCGATTTCGCCAAGACGTAGTGGGACTACAACCCAAGGTTGTCGTCATCCTTGCCGGCACCAATGATATTGCAGGAAATACGGGTCCAACGACCCTAGAAATGATATTGGACAACCTTGCCTCAATGACTGAAATTGCCCGCTCTAACGGCATTAGAGTTATTCTTTGTTCGGTGCTTCCAGCCGATTACTATCCCTGGAGATTCGAAAAAAACCCACAGCATAAAATTCCTGCCCTCAATGTTATGATAAAGGCTTATACCCAAACCCATAATGTTTACTATTTGGACTACTTTTCCGCATTGACCAACAGTTGCAATGGGATGGACGGTCTGCATTCCTATGATGGGGTTCATCTCAATGAAATGGGTTATAAGGTCATAGAACCCCTCGTTGAACAAGCCATTAAAGAAGTGTTATCCAAGCAATAGTTCGTCTCGTAGGCGTACCAGCAATTCCAAGCTTTCCGGGTTTTTGAGTGCCCCAAGACTGGTGCTCTCTGAAGGCGTTCCTCCTAAGAGTATTTTCTTCGCTGGGACCTCCAATTTTTTCCCGCTAAGGGTATAGGGTATTGCAGCTATGGGAAGAATCCGGTCCGGTACATGCCGCGGAGAACATTGCGTACGAATATGTTTTTTGATTTTTTGTTCTAAGGAAACATGGAGTGTCTCCTTGCTAACCACCAAAAGGAGCAACTGCGAAGAGCCGTCTAAAGCAGGTAAGTCTACCACCAAATGATCCTCCAATTCGCTTAATTGATCCAAGGCACTATACAATTCCGCGGTTCCTATCCGAATACCGTTTTTGTTAAGTGTGGCATCGGAACGGCCCAATACTTTGATTCCTTTTCCTGCTTTTCTTTGAATCCAATCCCCGTGCGTCCACACCCCCTTGAAGGCTTGAAAATAGCTTTGCAAATACCGTTGATGATTCGAGTCATTCCAAAAAAAGACAGGCATACAGGGCATGGGCTGAGTAAGCACTAGTTCCCCCGTTTCATCCCAAACACTTTCGCCTTGATCGTTCCACGCCTCGATAGACGCTCCCAGCATCACGCATTGCAAATAACCCGCATAAACTGGCAATTGGGGATGTCCCCCAAGAAAAGCAGAACATACATCAGTGCCCCCACTGAGAGAAACGATGTGTACCTCTGGAAGCTGTTGCTGTAACCAATGAAAAGCCTCTTCGGAAAGGGGTGCTCCAGTGGATCCGATTGTTTTAAGCACAGACAATTGTGACGCTTGAACGGCTGGTTCTTGGACCTTCATGCTTTGAATTAAAAAAGGAGCTCCCTGCCCAAAGTGATGTATTTGTTTATCGGCGGCAAAACGCCAATGCGCCCCCATATCCGGATATCCGGGTGCCCCGTCGTATATACACAGAACGCCCTTGCAAAGCAGAGATCCTAGGGCATAATTCCACATCATCCAACCGGTGGTGGTATGCCAAAAAAATCGTTCTCCCGGTTGTAAATCCTGATGTAGTGCCAGCGCTTTCATCTGCTCTAGAAGCATGCCCCCTGTACGGTGAACAATTGCCTTGGGTTGTCCCGTTGTGCCCGATGAATACAACACCCAAATGGGGTGATCAAACGAAACCGAAAGCGGATGTAACGAACAAATCGCCTGCGTGTCCAAATCCCAAGAGGAAAAATCAGAGTCAAAAAGCAGCGTCTGCTGTCGGCTGGGTAATTTCTCTTCCAATAAGGCAACCTTCTCAGAAAGGGAATGACTTTTGCCGTTGTAGGTATAGTCTCGCATGGCCAAAAGCACTTTGGGGTTTAGCTGACCCAAACGGCTCAAGACACTTTCTACTCCAAAATCAGGAGAGCAGCAACTCCAAATGGCTCCTAGAGCATTGGTGGCTAAAAAAGCCGCAATTGTTACTGGATGATGCGTCAAATAGCCCCCCACACAATCGCCTTTTTGAACGCCTGCAGCCATCAAATCTTCTTGAATAGCAGCCGCTTTTTGAAACAAAGCGTTCCAGCTAATGTCAGTGTCTATTTCATTCTCGTTTCGATAGCAAATCACGGGTTTACCACTTTCAAAATTGCGCTCAATATGCGCCGCATAACTCAGTTCGGCTCCCGAAAACCATTGGGTATTGTAAAAGGGTAATTGCGAATCCACTACCCGGCTATAAGGAGTGTCAAAGCAAACTTCAAAATACTGGGCAATACACTTCCAAAATTCCGAAAGCGCCGACACTGACCAGTGGTGAAAGTCCTCATAATCGGCGAAAGAACGTCCTGTTTTTTGAGAAACAAAATCTTGAAAAGCTGCTATTTGACTTTTGGGAATCGTTGTTTTTGGGGTCCATATGGGGAGATCGCTGTTCACTTCTAAAAAGATATTTCTCCTCTCAAGATATAAAAAAACCCGGCCTTAGCCGGGTTGTCTTCCTTTGTAAACGAAGGATTACTTTTTTGCAGGGCGTGGGAACCAAATCCCTCCGATAAACATAAATGATATGATGAGCCAAAAAATGATAGACGGTACATCGGGTGCTAAAGCAGGTGGCCCCTCCGTTACACCATATCCGACAAAATCAATCCAGTTTTGTGCGGTAGAGGAAATTGCGGTGCCTGAAGTCTTTAATTCAGACAATTGGTAAGAGAGTCCTTTTTGAGTGGTCGCCAAAAAGGAATTGACTTGAATCCCGAAAAAGGCAACACAAGCACAAAAGCCCGTCATTATAATTTTGGAATACGGGGGTAAATCCAGCTCTTCTCTTCTTCGAATTAAATAAAAAGCTAAGGCTGTAAGCATGACCACCACGACAGTGTAAATGGCATTGTTAATGAAGTTTAACTGTGCCAAATGATAAATTTGAAATTCAGACATATTTGTTGATTTATGGTTTGTTATTAAAGTTACAAAAAAATATAATCGCTCCCAATGAGTAAGAATGTTGAACAAAAAAAGCCATAGCTATAGCTATGGCTTTCGTATCAGTCAAGAACGAGTGGGTGGTTTATTCTTCTGCGGTTTCGGCTTGCAAAAAGGCCATTAAACCTCCAGCATCAAAATAATCGCCTCCGGCAATGATTTTCCCGTCTTTAAAATCCCAGGTGTGGTATGAGGTCACTTCCCATTTTTTACCGGTAGTGGAATCGGTTCCGCTCCATTTTCCATAAGCACGAACACTTCCGTCGGGCAACCCTGTTTCTTGAAGAACTCCAGGGAGATAAGCATCCGCCGTAAAGGTCACGTCTTCCATTGCTGTTTGCCAAGCCATTAGATATTCTCCAAAGGCTTCTTTCCCAATCAATCCAGAACCGTGAAATGCTGGTTGCCATTGAATGTCTTCGTGGATCATGCTCATTTGAGCTGCTGGGTCGGCTTCGGAGCCTTGCAGAGCTAAAAACTTTTCTGCAGCGGCTTTGTTTGCTTCAAAATCAGGATGCAGGCCTTGTTGACAAGAAAATAAAATACCGACAAGCAGTATAAGAATGCTTTTTTTCATCTGTTATTGGTTTACGATTAAGCCACAATATACTGAAAATCAACATGCCTTGTATATTGCTTTAACAAAAACTGGGGTTTGCATGCTTCTTTTGTCTCTTTTGGCTTTAGGAATTCACCTCTGTGGAAGCCATCCTATCAAGATAGATAATCAAAAGAGAGGAGAACAGCATAAGAGCCGCAGGAAGGGATTTCAGCCATTCATCTGCTATGGAAAAGTGAAAATAAATAGCCGCGAGCATCATCAGTGAAATGGTATAGGAAGCGGGTTTCACCAATTTGGAATAACCAATCCCGACAAGCAGCAAAACCGCAGCCAGAACTTTTATAGCACCCACCATATACAAGACCGAAGTGCTCAAGCCATAGGCTGCAAATTCAGAAATCATATCGGATGCATCGCCTCCGCGATATATTGTGTTCCTATTAAAGCGAAATAGCCATACGTTGAGAATTGTAAAAGAGACTACAGCCATCAAAAAATTTTTAATAAGTGCTTTCATGATCAACGGTTTTTCCCTTAAATTACAAAAACAATTTGTTTTAGGCAGAACTCAATCCTAAATAGAATGGATGTAGGTTACCAGATCTAAGTCTTTGTCTAATAAAAATTTTTTCTTCAATCGGTACTTTTGACCCTCTACTGTCCGCACAGAAACACCGGTGAGTTGTGCAATGATTTTGCTGGTTTGGTTCATCTTGATATAACAGCACAATTGAATATCGGTGGATGTTAATTTTCCATGTTTTGTTACCAAAATTTTGAAAAACTCTGGATAGACCTCCTGAAACTGCGCTTCAAATTGAGTGTAAACTGTTTCGGATTTTAGAATGTTTTTAACCACTCGATTGACTTTATTGATCAGTTTGAGATTTTCTACATGATCTGTTTCGGTTTTATTGACAAGGGTCAATAAGCCATTCAAATGCTGATTTCTTTGGATAATGAAATTTGATTTGTTAACCAATTCCATTTTTTTGGTTTTCAAAGACTTCTGGGCGATTTCATTTTCAAATTCTGCCACAGTGGCTTTTTTCTTCTGGAGCAAATAATTCATCCGAAGGAGGATAAAGGAAGCGATCAGACTAACAATTGCAATTATAAGAAATAAAAAGAAGGTGTTGGCGCGTCGTTCTTCTTTGCTAATCTCTTGTTGCTTATTGTAAAGTAAAAGCCCTGTTTCTAACTCTTTAAGTGCAGGTAATATGGAGTTTTCATCTTCTTTTTGCAATTGAATGATCGAATCTTTCACGGATAAAAGCTCTGGGATCTTTTTCTGTTGTTCGTATATCTTTTCCAATAATTTATAGATTTCCATAGGATAGACCGTTTCCTTAATAATCCCTTTTATATACGCTTCGGCCTCGTCCAACTTCTCTAGAGAAACTAAATTCATTGCCCTGTAGAGTTGCACTTGAAAAAAATCACTTTTGAAATACTCCAACAAAACCGCCGCACTATCTAAGTAAGGGATTGCTTGTTCATAGAACTCCTTTTTGTAGAGATAAACAAAATATAAAAGTTGGGCTTGACCGTGGTATCGTGCAATATTAGACGTGACTATACCCTTACTGTTGAGCTTTTTATTTTGTAGGTAGGTTTCTTGTATTTGTGAAAAATATTTCTGTGCTTCAAGTTCATTATCCTGCAATAATTGGAGAGACATCAATCCCACCTGCGAGTATAAAATATCCTCAACTTTTTTGCTCTTTATTCGCAATGTTAAGGACTGCTGATAAAAGGAGTCGGCACGTTTGAAATTCTTGTCTTGAAGGCTCAGTATGGCGAGATTGTCGAAGGTTGTGGCCAGACCTTGGTTTTTGAAAATCGGGTTTTTGAGTCGTTGGAAGTTTTCTAAGGCAATTAGATAATTGGCTTCTGCCTCTATTGGTTTATTATTTTTCAAATAAATGTTTCCAATGTCTAGGACAATCCATGGGGGAAGCAACGTATGCTTATTTTTCCTTTTCGAGACAGGAGTGGCTTGGAATAGTTCAATGGAACGATTTAAATAAAATATGGCTTGCGAATCCAAATTAGTGCTTTGTAGGGCTTTTGATGTATTGTAATATATATTGATCAATTGCTGACTTGGTTCCCAATTATTTTGTTTTTCGAGTACTTGAAGTGAAAAAGTCAATGCCCTTTTGGGATTAGAAATAGAATACTTTTTTATGGAATCATTGATCGACTTGAGAAATTCAATACTAGTGTCCTGAGCATGCAGTAATCCTTGCCCTAAAAAAAGACAGCCCATCAAGGTAAAATATAAATTCTTGATTATCATATAGTTAATAAAAAAGGCGTTGTTTAAATGTAGTACCTAAAGCTAGAAAAAAATGGATTTTTTCCCGCTACAACGCACTACTTAGTTGTACTTAATATATACTTCATCATTACTCTATATATACAATATAATCTATTTTTATTAAAAATTAAGTCCATTATAAGAAAGATCACTTTCGTGATGGTGTTTGTAATGGGATATGCTCGGGTATATTCTCAACAGCTACCTCATATCCTTTTTTACAAAGAAAACCTAAATTATTTTAACCCCGCTGTGACTGGTATGGAAGGCTCTCTTTTGCTTATAAATCATAGAAGCCAATGGCTTTCAATTCCCGGTGCTCCAGAGACAACTTCCATTCGATTCAATGCCAATTCTAAAAAAAACGCAAGTTGGGGGTTTATGCTTGAAAGTGATCAAATCTTTATTGAAAATAGAATTTCCATAGCCGGTGATTACAGTTATCAGATTAGTTTGGATGAACGATCAACTTTGAATTTTGGATTGCGAGTCGGCTTTTACAACAGCTTTTTTGAGCTTGAAAATTTAAATCGAATCTCAAATGAGCCTAATGAAATATTGGAGGCTGTATCTCCCTACATTGGAAACATCATTGGAGCTGGAATTCACTACAACAGAACTGGCGATACCGCAGATTATTTTTTGTCTGTGGCTACTCCTAACCTTGTAAACTTTAGGCGCTTCAAAACAACCTATAATATATACACCCAAGCCCGAGACCAGCGCCATTACTATGTAGTGGGAGGGGTTCAGATTGAAACGCCTTTGATTACACTGATTCCTCATTTTTTGATGCGCGCTGTTCAAAATGCACCTGCACTCTATTCGGGCATGCTGGGTCTGAATTACCAAAACGACTATGAACTGGGACTAGGGATTACAAATAATTATTATATGAGCGGCTATGTGCAAGTGAAAAATCTAAACAACTTCTCGGTTAGTGCTGGATATGAATTTGCGACGCGACTAAACGAAACATCCCTTCGTGCTGGAACCATTGAAATGAATTTGAAATATAAATTCGGAAATAATAAAGAATCCTTTACTACTGATGAAGAAATAAAAGCTACCCTTGAATAACAAGAATAACATAACACCTATTAAAAAGCTCCTGTTATGGGGGCTGGCTGTGTTATTGCCTTTCATGGTTTCGTTTACCAATGAGATCGCTAAGTCATCGTTCGATTCAATGGCTTTTCCTACTCTTACTTCATTTTCCGACAACGATACAGACAACCAGTTACAAAGCGCTAGTGAAGTTGTATTTACAGCAGTATTCCAAAACATTGTAACGATTTCACCTACCATCGAAATTCCAGGCGCTGTGACCGGGGGTGAAATGATCACAAGTGATCGGCTGACATGGTATTATAGTTGGAATATCAATGACTCGGGAGCTTCAGATGGTGATTATTCTGCAAGTCTTCAAGTGACTGATCCTGACAACATGGCCACTAGCACAGTCGGATCCAGTATTGATTTTACCCTCGACACTAGTGTTCCTACAGTTGTGCTTACTGATACGGATTCAGATGATCGCTTAACTATCTATGACAATATCAGGATCACTGCGACTTTTAGTGAGCCAATGGCCAATTCGCCTCTGATTAATATTATTAGAGGTAGCACTACTGTGACACTGACTGCACTCACTCAATCCACGGCCTCGATCTGGTATTATGATTGGGCCTTGACCACTCCAGCGGCTGGAATTCCAGAAGTTGGGTTTTACACAGTAACTGTTTCGGGAACATCTACAGGCGGTAAAATTTACCCAAATGCAGACGTAGACAACATTTTATTTGAATTATTGGATGACTCTGATGGAGATCAACTAGCCGATGGTGGGGCTGATAAGGATGATGATAACGATGGTATTTTAGATTCAAGGGAGGGCAATGGTGATATTGACGGCGATGGTTTTCCCAACAGATTAGATCCTGACTCTGATGGTGATGGATGTCCTGATACAATAGAAAATAATTACTCCGATCCAGACAATGACGGGGTTGTTGGTACTTCTCCTGTACAAACCGATGATGATGGAAAGGTTACTACTGATGCCAATAATAATACCTTCAGCCACGGTATCGTAATTTATCGCAACACATTTTCAGATGCCGATAACAATAGTGTTTTCGATTATCTCGAGGCCCCCTTAATTACCCTGGCCAGTGATACGGCAACAAAAACAGTACGAGACGATGGAAGTTTAACATTGACCGTGACCGCTACGACCTCCAACGGTTCTTTTTCTTATCAATGGCAGTATAAAACCTCCAGTTCGGATGAAAACTGGATTGATCTTGCAAATACTGATTTCTTTGCCAATAACGTCAATACTAGAATCTTATCAATTACAGCTAGTGCATCAATTAATCTCTACGTTTTTCGCGCAGTTGTGACGCCCAGTTGTGGGCCGATTCAGTTTTCATCAACTACTGAATTGGATGTTTTTATCGATACTGACGACGACGGACTGAGAAATTCTATTGACCCTGACGATGACAATGATGGAGTAGATGATCTTGATGAAATTGGAAATTGTGCGGATGGAACCAATAACACCAATCCTTTAGTGGCAGACACTGATGGTGACGGATACAATGATTTGGTTGATGTTTTTCCTTGTGATAACTCGGAATGGGAGGATTGTGAAGGGGATGGTCAGGGTGACAACTCTGATACTGACGATGACAACGATGGTGTGGCCGACTCATTAGACCCTTTCCCATGTGACGCTTCGGAGTCTGCAGATTTTGACTCTGATGGTGTTGGTGACAATGCAGATATTGATGATGATAATGATGGTATTTTAGACATCTATGAAGATACCGCCGCGGGGGGGGACGATGATATAGATAATGACGGGATTGAAAACAGTAAAGATTTAGACTCTGACGCGGATGGTTGCTATGATGTTACAGAGGCGGGGTTATCTGATCCAGACAGCAACGGTGTTTTAGGTAATGGAGCCGTTGTGGTAGACTCACAAGGAAGAGTAACTACTGACTCAATTAGCACAACCTTTACAGTTGGCAATAATGCATATCTATCTGCTACAAACTCAGCCTCTATTCTCGACTTAGATTCAAACAATATCAAAGATTTTCTTGAACTGCCAGACATAAATATTAGCGGTCAACCCCTATCTATCTCTGTAGCTCAAAACACAGGCTCTTCATTTACAGTTACGGCCACTTCTGCAGTAACCTCCCTATCCTTTCAGTGGCAACTTACTACTTCAAACTTTCCTGTGTCTTGGGTAGATATATCTAATTCTGGATCCTACTCTGGTAGTAATTCATCAACGTTAAGTATTTCTCCTACTCTTATAAGTTTTGATGGATATCAATACCGTGTACTTATAACCAATAGCTGTGGAGCCTACACTGTTACTTCCACTCAAGCAACGCTTACAGTTGAAATTGATACCGATGGCGATGGGGATCCGGATAGTACTGACCTAGATGATGATAATGACGGGCTCAGTGATGCCTACGAAATAAGTGCCCAATCCAGCACCACTACCGCTGTTACTTGTTTAGATCCTAATGATCCGGATTCTGACGATGATGGTGTAATTGATGGACAAGATGCTCTGCCTTGTGATGCCTCCGAAACCGAGGATTGTGATAATGACGGTATTGGTAATAATACAGATACTGATGATGACAATGATGGCGTTTTAGACGCTGATGATCTCTATCCTTGTGACCCTACTGAGTCTGCAGATACTGACGGTGATGGGGTTGGTGATGGAGATGATATCGATGATGACAATGATGGAATTCTTGACACCTATGAGAATACAGCTGGAGTAAACAATGATGTCGATGGAGATGGAATTGTCAACAGTAAAGATTTAGACTCCGATGGTGATGGTTGCTATGATGTTACAGAGGCGGGGTTATCTGATCCAGACAGCAACGGTGTTTTAGGTAATGGAGCCATTGTAGTAGACTCACAAGGAAGAGTAACTACTGACTCAATTAGCACAACCTTTACAGTTGGCAATAATGCATATTTATCTGCTACAAACTCAGCCTCAATTCTGGACTTAGATTCAAACAATATCAAAGATTTTCTTGAACTACCAGACATAAATATTAGCGGTCAACCGCAATCCATCTCTGTAGCTCAAAACACAGGCTCTTCTTTTACAGTTACGGCCACTTCTGCTGTAACCTCTCTATCCTTTCAGTGGCAATTTGCTACTTCAGCAACTGCTACAACTTGGGCGGATATATCTGATTCTGGGTCCTACTCCGGAGGTAGTTCGTCAACGTTAAGTATTTCTCTCACCCCTATAAGTTTTGATGGATATCAGTACCGTGTACTTATAACCAATAGCTGTGGAGCCTACACTGTAACTTCCACTCAAGCAACTCTCACGGTTGAAATTGATACCGATGGCGATGGAGATCCAGATAGTACAGACCTAGATGATGATAATGATGGGCTCAGTGATGCCTACGAAATAAGTGCTCAATCAAGCACCACTACCGCTGTTACTTGTCTAGATCCTAATGATCCTGATTCTGATAATGACGGTATAATTGATGGCCAAGATGCTCTGCCGTGTAATGCCTCCGAAACAGAGGATTGTGATAATGACGGTATTGGTAATAATACAGATACTGATGATGATAATGATGGGGTATTAGATGTTAATGATCTTTATCCATGTGACCCCACTCAGTTTGCTGACACTGATGGTGATGGGGTTGGTGATGGGGATGACATCGATGATGACAATGATGGTATTTTAGACATCTATGAAGATACGGCCGCGGGAGGAGACAATGATATAGATAATGATGGAATTGTAAACAGTAAAGATTTAGACTCCGATGGAGATGGTTGTTTTGATGTCACTGAGGCTGGTCTGTCCGATCCCGATGGAGACGGCATGCTCGGTGAAAATGGAGGATTCGATCTTTCTGACTCCTCTTCATACAACTTTATAAACGGTTCCCAGAATGAGGAAAGGATAGGACAATCTCCCCATGCTTCATCTCCAGATTGGGATAATGGACAAGCATTGGATATTTCTGCTGACGGTAATACCGTAATCTATGGAGCTATGAGTCACGATGGAACAGGTGTTGGAGGTAATAGTGGCAAGGCAGCAGTTTATAAAAGAACCCCAACGGGAGGCTCATCTTGGACTTTAATCGGTGACTTTTATGGGGA
>Ga0209603_1000588_pt1 | contig 42944 bp, 42 predicted proteins | sample COGITO_mtgs_1206_FD_184812 | JGI IMG/M metagenome (GOLD analysis project Ga0209603, IMG submission 184812) | Pelagic marine microbial communities from North Sea - COGITO_mtgs_120607 (SPAdes) (version 2) | ecosystem: Environmental > Aquatic > Marine > Epipelagic ...
CACGAGCCCGCCACGGCGCGAGTGCCGGTGGAGTGCCGGTAACCGGCACGTTACCGGAACTCGGTCAGAATGGAGTGCCGGTTTGAGGCCTCCGAAGTGGCACTTCACCGGCACTCGACCGGCACCAAACGATCTCCGCACGATCTCCTGGTAGATTCCATTCAGATTCCTTTATGTATAGGTTGCCATATTAGGCAACGACTGGGAGATCGTGCGGAGATCGTTTTGCGCCGGTGGAGTGCCGGTGAAGTGCCGCTTTGGAGGCCTCAAACCGGCACTCTATTCTGACCGAGTTCCGGTAACGTGCCGGGTACCGGCACTCCACCGGAACTCGCGCTGTCCTGAGCAGGAGCCCGCCACGGCGCGAGTGCCGGTGAAGTGCCGGTAACCGGCACGTTACCGGAACTCGGTCAGAATGGAGTGCCGGTTTGAGGCCTCCAAAGCGGCACTTCACCGGCACTCGACCGGCACCAAACGATCTCCGCACGATCTCCCGATCAACTTCCAAAAAAGGCAACTATGGTAGACTGCCTGTCACTGGCCGCGGTAACCGGGTTAGTACATATTACCAATTAAATGTGTGTTGGAAGCCACGCATGCGCGGCTTCCGTCGACCACTTAGAATATGACGCCGGCGCCACGTACGGGTACCTGCGCAGGGTTGTTTGTGCGTTGCGTTTGTCAGGATTCCGGCGCCATGATATATTTGCCCACTTACATAGTTTCATACCAAAGGTGTGGTACACCAAGCAACCGCTCCGCACCCCACCGGCGCCGGGATAATGTTTTGCGCGGAAACGCCGCGCTTGCCTCTGGCCGAGCGGCGCCATCTTTTCCAGAACCATGACAAGATGAAGAACATGATGGACAGCGTCGCTCGGTACTTTGCCACCGTGCTGCAGATCGTAGACGAGGACATCTCCGATCGAGTGCCATTCGTCGAGCTCTGCCGCCAGGAGCTGCACTACTACTTGGCACTCACGGGTCACGGCGGTGTTGAGCACATGAGATCTTTAATGAAAATGTACGAGTTTGTTAAGCATTGTGATGATCTTGCGGTGCGCATGAGGGAGTGTGCGGTTGCCAACTACAACCACAACATCGACATAAACCCATTTACTACCGAGATCGCTTATTACCATTCCGACCAGCTCATCGACGAACGTACTACGTGTACACGCATCGACGTCGGTGACATGGGTCAGCGCCTATTTCTGGAGGTGGAAAAGAGGGCACTGGTGTGGCTGAACGAGTTGGACAAGGTGGTGTGTGAGAGCGCAAGCATACATCGCACTGACGCGGCGTCCAAAGACGCGGGTCTGGTGGGCGTAAAGAACGACATGGCGTATGCGATCGCGGAGAGGCTGACAGTCATGTCGCATGCATCCGTGTCCGACGACTGCCTGTCGTCTAGGGCACTGGAGGGGCTTCTGAACAAGCTCTATGAACGGGAGATGCCTCATGCGCACGCTCAAAAGCTGAAGGACGTGGCCGTACTGGGTATGCTCGTGACGATGGCGAGCAACCCTACGGGAGAGGATACAAGACACTTGCTAGAAAACGATCTCGATGAATTGCGAAATCTTTCCGCCTTTCCGCCGATGGAACTTGACTGTAACAAAGAGTTCAAGCGCGACTGCAACCTGGAGCGCCTTTCGAGGGCGTTCGCTTATAACATGGACATAGAAGTCAGAGTGGCGATGGTGGTGTTCTGGGCAGACAACTCGCGCAAGGCGGTGAGCGCCGCAAAGGCGACTTTGGAGCAGGTGCAGAAGTGGAATCCGACGGAGAGGGTAAGTTCGTTTCACGGCACACTGAGGACTGATCTCAACGGAAAGTCACGCAAGGAGCTGATGATTCCCGAGACGAACTTCTTAAACACGCCACGGTGCTTTGCGTGCCGGCAGCCGTCGAGAAGGAGTGGGCTAAGCGAATCGGGGCAGCGCTCGGAGCTTATCATTCGGTCAGTGTGGGAGATGGCGAGCCGGGGCTACTTCATGGCAGGTGTTGTGGCAGCAGATCCAGTGGTTCAAGTTACATGGGATTCAATTGTGATGTCACGGTTGGCGGCAAAGACGATCTCGAATGAGCGCGACGTTAACAAGCTTGGGTTCAGGTTGTGCGCCTTCATTTCAAGCCTGTACGATATGGAAGGCGACCACGTGAGGGACCTCGACAACGCATGTTGCAACCTGTCTCGTTTCTCCTGCCAAGAGCTCGAGGCCGTCTTCGACACGACCGGTGACGCGACAGCCTTCATATGCCAATGGCTCACAAGCCGCACGCGCCACTACATGACCTTCAAGCCGAACGATGGGTACAAGAGCTTCGTGACCGATGCGATCGGCATGCTGCTGCCAATCCTCTACCAGCGCCGCAACCGTGTGGGCATCCCCACCATGATGCGCTCAAACGGCTTACTTGATATACTGCGCACGGTTCCCCGGGTTCACACTTGGAGACCAACAGACGGCACACTCACGCTCTCTATAGACGACATACGGCATGCTCACTCCTCAACTCGCGCCATACTGGACGACCTACACGAGAACAGCGTTCTCGTGAAGCGCGTCGGCACAGCTATCAGCAAGCGCAGGATCACCTACTCATTTGACACCTATTCGCTGTGGAGGCTTATATCCGATCACGCCGCGTTTGTGGCAACTCGCTGAGTGGGACTCGTCGATAAATAAGCCAACATATCGATCGTGTAGATAGAAGTCGGATTTTGATTTGAGTATGTCCGCGCGTCTCAACAAGCAAAGCGATTCCGACAAGGATGTCTCAAAGCTGCGGAGTGACATTGAGGATATGAAGGCGCAGACACGCGTGGCGGATGTGGCGGGTGTGGCGGGTGTGGCGGATGTGGCGTCGCAGAACGTCCATTGCCATGAGTTCGACCAGCTCTCTCCGACGGAGCAATCGGCTGCGAGCCTGGGAGTCAACCCGTCGTCGTGGAAGCCCATTTCTTTCCTCAACAACAAGCACTACGACGCCCTCATCAAGGCCAACATGCTGGACGACTCGCTTGCTCGTCGCATCGAAGCATATCGGGCGGTGGCCTCCACGTAGGCTTGAGATGTAGCGTCGTCCAGCAAGATGCACGCGCGCGTGTTTGGTCGACCACTTGGGGATGGGAGAGAGAGATGATTTGTTGGTTTGTAAACGTTTGGAGCTCGCGTTTTTAACTGAAATTGAACCACACTCGTAGAGCTGCATGCAAAATGTCCGGTAAGCCCGGCGCCAAGCGGATGTTTGGCCTCTCTTTCAGTGTAAAACAATGTCAACCAAAATTCCCCACAAATACATAAACGACCCAATAGCCCGTGTGTCAAGCGGCACCGGGTCGACACTACCCGGAGGTGAACAACACCAACTGCACACCCACGGCGCCAGATTTGCATAACTGATGGTCATAGATGACGACGAAAAGCTCTACATGGCGTTCAAGGCTATCCTCGGGCACAATGATATTTACCTAGACGCGCTGGACATTATGATTCTCGTGAAATGCCTATGCAAAAGATGGCGCCGCTTGGTGTACGCTCTCCTCATCGACACGGATCTGATGATTCAGAAATACGACGGCGGTCCGTTTGATTGTATGAAATGGGATTTATCGCGTTCAGATCTTACTTTGCCAGTGAAATGCGTCATCCTTCCGTTTCCTTCCTATGAACTGGATCACAGGTGGGAAGAGGCCTACCCGGGATTGTACAAATTGCCGGTGTTTACCATCACGGAATATTGCACAAGGGTTGATCGCGACTTCTTGATAAACGCGGACCAGGATACGAGTGACTACTGGTACACACAATACGACCAGTACGTCAACAACATCAAGTTACGCTTGGATTCAACAGGAGAAGAGTTCACATCCATTGCTGGTGCAATGAATCGGTCAACAACTGTGATTGGAGACAATAGCATCATCGAACTAGATGAAGAAGAGGTACATTACCACCAAGCAGCCCACGACCTTCATCTCTATGTCGTTGTCGTTGTGCCTTGTTCACGCCCGGACTGCCCATGGTACAAAGTAACGAGTCTTGCACTCTTGGTGGAACATTCGGTTGACCTTTACAAGAATAAACACTGTATCCTCAACTTCGGCGAGGGCGACTATACAATTGAAGAGAACATACCCACCGTTCGTTTCACACCCAGTGTGAGTGAAGGTCGCCGGCAATTTAAACAAGGGGGAGGAGCACTGTTCGACGTGAGCGGTATTCCTTGTGTTGACGTGAGGTGTTGCTGAGACGATGGGGGAGGTGTTGCATCTGTTCTGGCTTGTGGTGTCTGGTGCGGTCTTTTGTGTGTTGCTGTTTGGTGGGAGCTTCCGACCGAGAGCAAGGTTACAAGTACATAATAAATTTTTAATATTTACCGGTACTGGGTACCCCATTCACTGCTGCCCACCTCTCCGCATTCTTGGTGACGTCTTTTGCGTGCATCTTGAAGCCGTGCTCATGCTGTGTGCCACAGAAAGTCGGTGTACTTGTAGACGACGTAAGCTTTTTCGTATTCAGGAGTACAGTCCGTGATTTGATAAGTGTGCCAATGTGACCCGTAGTTGTAAGAGGAGGGCGGCGGTTCAGAATGTCAGTCCGAGCGGTCGAGAGTCGGTTTAACCTCCGTACGATGGTGGCGGAAGAGGCGGCCGCGAGGCCCCTTGTGCTTACACAGGCCCCGGCCATCGGACTATTAGGACAATCCACCGAGCCCCCCGCGTCGTCTAAATCGGGCCTCAAGTTCGACTTCTCCAAACTGAATGGAGTATCGCAACCCACTCCACCCAATTCAATTTTTAAGCTGGACTTTGCGCCGGCCCAGCTTTCTGCAAATTTGAAGAACCCGTTCGAAGCTAGCAAGCAGAGCAACAAGGCGGACGTCATGCGACTGACCGCGGTGGTGGACGATCTTCAGGCTCGTCTGAAGCAGGCCACTGGCCGAGCAGTCATGGCAGAAACACAGCTTCAGAAAACACACTCCGCAATGCTCTCGGAGCGCAATAACGCTTCGGAGCGCATCAAATCTGTGACTGCTCAGCTGGGTGCGGCGCACTCCACCGAATCTCAGTTGAGGTCGGAGCTGTCCAAAGCTACCAAAGCGGCCACCACTCCGATCCAGCCTAAGGCTCAAAGCTTTGACAGTGCCGTGAGCTCCGTCATAGCATCCGAAGGAGCGGCTGAGAAGACAAAGAAGGAGATGCAAGCACTCAAGTCGAAGGTCTTGGCACAGGAGGTCGAGGCCAAGCAGATGGCGTCGCAGATCATCGAGATGCAGGCGGACTCGGTGCACGCGAACAAGAGAAGCATTGAGCTTCACAAACAGTTTTCCTCCACAACCCACGAGCTCTCGGTTGCTAGAGAAGCGGAGCGGTCCTCCATCGAAGAGCGTGACCGGTTGACCATTGAGCTTAAAAATGCCAGGGTTGCTCTGCAGAAGGCGATTGAGGAACAGGCTTCCAAGGCAGTTCTGTCTGCTGCTCCAGCAGAGTCCACCGATGAGGAGATCGATGTCTCCAAAGCGGAGGTTGGAGCGGGTTGCGCGCGTCCTCCGCAGATGGAAATGGGCTGCTGTCCAAAGTGCGGCAGCGATGTGTCGGTGGCCGACAGACCGGTCACGTCGGTGGATGATTATTTGCACATCGAGAACGCGCCGTCCGCGGAGGTACCTATTCCGATCGCAGTCGCTATGGACCCGATCAAGACCCACGCGCGCTACAGCTGTCTCAGAGAGAAGGTCATGAGCCTGACCGCGAGCATCGCCCGGCTGCAGCGCAGCAACAAGGACGCAGATTTGTTGACAGTTATGATAGAGAAGCGCAACGACCTTTACAATCGCGCAAAGGCACTAAAATCACAATACGATACAGTGTTTGGAGCGGTGGAACCAGACAGCGTTGTGGAGTTGTCTGGCATGGAGAGCTTTGTGACTCCAAAGGCAGTGGACACGATTGACGTGGGCGAAGCCGAGGAGGCGTACTACGCTCCCGTAGGCGACGCACCCGAGCCACGCATGACGTATACCATTTCGTTTGCGAGGGAGATGGCACTAAACTGTCCGGTCGGAGGGGCGTTTGACTTTGGAAGCTTAGATTGCGGGGTTGTGATTGGGAAGACGGTGATGAAACCGATCACACTCAACCGAGTAGTGATCGGAGACGATGTGGCAAAGGAGACAGAATCAAACGAGGGCCACGATACTCACAATTACATGGTTGATGCAGTTGTGAGCGACCTGACGAATTACCTGAAATACATCAAGGTCAAAGACGAAGACGAGCACAAGCAGAGCACGAATCAGGCGGTGGAGAAGAGTTATTTATGACGAGGTGTGTACACAGACAAAATTCAGTTAGTTTGTGTACTTGTATGATAACATTAATGTTGTCACATTATGTTTTCAAAACTTAGCAAAACGCTCGGTCCGTAGCAAGAAGAGTTTGATGAGTCTCGCCAGCTTGGAGGAAAGACAATTGGCCTGATGGACGGGTCTCTTGTGTCCATCCATCTGACGATGGAGACGCCGCGCGCCTTGAGTGCCTTTTTCAACACAACTCTTTCTGGGGTGGATCCGGCCTCGTCGGCACAGGCGCACGAGAAAATACGACTGCAGATTGGACTGGCCTTGCGGTGGTGGTCGACGAGCATGACCGCCGCCCGTGCGTATGGTCTGATGTCGGAATCAGTGTTCAACACGGAGTTGCGTATCTCCGCGCAAAACTTCTCTCCTTTATAAATCTCCTTTCTGGTCTTGGCGTCGCTGCTTGCCTTGCAATAGTCTAGACGCACCTGATAGAACGTGCAGAGGGAGTCCATCTCGATTTGCTCGTAAAGCTTACGAAAGCTTGTCTCGTCGCGGAGGGCGCCAAACTCCTTGTTTTCCTGGGTCATCCTATAGTGCACGATACCGAGCGCGACAAGGCCTTCCACTAGCCACCTTGGGTTCTTGGTCGCCAGCGATAGCATGGTACTGTCATTCGTCTCTTCGTAGTTGTCCTTTGGGCGTTCGGCAAAGCGCAGCCACGCGCGAGTCGCGGTGGAAGAGAACTCCCAAGGTTCGGCCATACTGCGCGTCCAAGCTTTGCAGACGTCGTGGGGCATGGCAGAGTTCATGACGGACTCCAGGCGCGGCCACTGCACTATTGCGTCTGCGATGCGCTCGCAGAGAGACAGAAGCGAATCTCCAATGCGTTCGTCCCGCTTTGAAAATGCGAGGCCTGCTCGCGGCATCGTGAGTTTCGGGTTGGGGTCACTGTGGAGCATGACACCCTCATATTCCAACACGCTGAGAGCTTCTCCTAGGGTCACACCTTTTGACATGACCAAGTGGCCCAGAGACATACTTTTGACCATAGTGATCAGCATAGCTCGTGTCATTGTGTTTCCCGCGCGGTAAAACAGTCGCCCCGACGCGCCGATGGTTGGTGCTGAGTTGCGAATTAGCAGACTCAGGCGGCAACCCGATGCGTCCAACAAGGAAAGGTCCACCTCCACATGCTTGTCTGGGTCATCGAAGCAAGAGACCATCGCGTACTCTGGACCGGTACTCATGCGTTGACGTTTGCTCTCGTGTTCGTCGTCCGCGGTGTCTTCGGGTCTCCCGGCGCCAGACATGTTCGGCGCCTCGAAGTCGAACGCCCCTTTTGGAACCACCAGCATCGCTGTTGCTGTCCAGTAGACGCGGATAGCGGCAGGCTGCCAAGGCTTGATTGGGCACAAGTCATGCAACACGCCGAGGCGCCGCGAGTCAGCGAGTGGCGCGCAAAGAAGCGCAAACTTCCACGGTCGGAGATCATAAAGCGTCCGGCGCCGAGGCCGCCTTCCTACGTACAGACGCAGGCCAAGACACCGGGCTACCTCCGAATTCGCCGGCTCTGTGACACCCTCGAGGAAGCCTGCAGCGCTGCCAACGGAGAAGCAGCGGCGCTCGAGGAAGCGCGCAGCGCTTTTCGCACTGGAATGAAGAGCCACGTGGCGATGGCCGCCAGATCTATGCTGGACAGCATGAGCAAGGCGAAAAAGTTGGTTTTGCTAATTTCCGATCAAATTAAGAGGGCTCGCACACTGACGGAAACACTTGAGATGGATATGGAGTTAGACCAACTACTCAATTGCTTCCCTTTGCGTGGAAATGAAAGAGACTACCGTATCTACTACACACGGGTCGCAGGCATAGAGGCCGAGGTTGCTATGGAATCGGCTATCAAGCGGGACGAGGAGGACAGACAGATGGCGGCACAAGGCATCACGCGTGTCACGTGGGACGAGAGCGATGACGACTAAGAGAGAGAGGTCATGCCAACGTCCCGCTCCGTGTTGGGAGCCGAGGGGGGGCTTGTTAGGAGCGCTCGACGCGGTGTTGGGAGCGACGCAACAACACCCGTGTTGATTTGTGTGTGCTTTTATCGCTTGGTTCTTGGCTTTTGAAGCCCCAACACTCTCCGTGGTGGTGCGGATGGACAGCAACGGCACTCTACCAAAGTACAAGACAGCACACCCTCAGACGTGTTTAGCGGTGCTCTCTGCACCGCCACGGGGCGGCCTCTTCCTTCAACGCGAGCGCGCGGAGACTGGCCAATGTGTCTGGTGGTAGCGCGCTCATCACACCAAATCGTCCCTATTAGCACATACAGGGTTGTGCACGCCGCCGTACCCAGCAGACGCCCGTTTTCAGACGATCATGAAGCCCATGTAGTTGTCCTTGGCCCTGGCCTCTGTTACCACCTCAAGGTGTAGTAGATGGGGGTGGAAGTGCCGGGCTCGGTGCTGGGCATTCAACGGGGGCAGGAGTCCCATCGTGACGAATAGAGGGCCACTGAGAGGACACTCCGATTGGCTCTTTGCCGTCCTTGTCTTTGATGTAGGTGTAGACATAGTTGCCGTTGATCTTGAGGTATCCCCCAGACTCAACCGACACGGTGGCCGTCACTAGAGGAGCACGCGTAATTCCTGATGTTGACTCCCACTCCAAAGAACCGAATTCCCCGGACCCGGACTCAGTCGACCACTCCTTTAAAATGGTCGAGGGGGGGGTCAATACGTATGTCCAGTTAACGTCCGTGTAGGGGGCAAATAATGTTGAATTGTAGTAGTAGAGGGCCTTTGAACCATTATAAACTGAACCGTCTCTCTCCGTCTTAAACATGGACACTGTCAAGTACGAGTGCTCCTCAGTGCACCCCTCTCCGTTAAAAAGCATCGCTCTAACGTAGCTGCTTTGAGGACAAGGCGTGTTGTTGTCGTGTGTCGAGCCATCAAATCTATTTGGCATGTAGTATGTTTTTTGACTCAAATTATGTGTGTGTGACGTGCTTTCCGGAGATGCCTGGTTCGAGGTATACTGGTCGATGAAGAGTGGCCAGTGCCCCTCAATACACAAGGGGCTGCTCAGTGTGGGTGGTGGTGGTGCAGAATGTGACGACTGGTGGGTTTGCGTTGCAGAATAAGGTTGCGGAGGGGTATCGTGCCCTCCGTAGTAAGTAGTAGTAATGCCCACATCATCTGTCCATTCCAGGATTCCATTGTATGCATATACTTCATCTTGAATTTTTACTCCTCCTACTCCATAGTAAGTATTGTTTCGCGGGAATCCCCAAACAAGTCTGTCTCCCACGACAACAAGTGGCAAAGAAATACACGCTAAAACTCGTTGCATCGTGAGTCTTACCATTTTAGGGACCATTCACACAAAGCATTCACACAAAGCATTCACACAAAGCATTAGTTTTTTCGCATCGCGTTGGACGCGTGATTTTAGCGTTGCACATTGACACGCTAAACTCTACTAATACACTCTACTAAAAATGGGTGGCGGTGGTCAACAGGAGCTCACTTGCGCAGCAAGCCCTACGAAAAAGCCACACCTGATACACGACTCACATAACGGCGGAACCGCCTGCAGAAAAAGGAAATGGATGAGCTGTACCAACAACTTGGTGAGCAAACAAGCAACACTCATGGGCTGATGGCTACTACGCAGGTTGCAAAATTGGATGATCACGGTGCAATACTCATGCCTTCTGGCATTACTCATGTATTTGTTGAGATTGGATGCAACAATCGCGATACGCTGGACGAGCAGATACTGGAGAACAAGGCAGCTTATGCACACAGCAGACGAGGATTTCTCATCTCATTTGAACCACTTATTGAGAAATATGCTGGCCTTCTGGTGCGTGCTGGGCCTCGTTTTTTTGGAAGATTAAGTCGTGACCGTTCGTTGCCTCTTGGGCATCATCACCCGTATGGGGTTGTTTTGCCTTTTGCTGTTGCGCCTTCAGCAGGGCAGAAAGTATTCTCTGTGAGTCAAGTTGCAGGGTGCTCATCAATCATGCCTACTTCAAACTCTTCTTTCGCGAATTTTTGCATGGCACAACGAGAGGAGAGAACTGTTCCAGCCATTAATCTGAGCAGTGCAATCGCACTTGCCGGTCGACGACCAATCCGATTCCTGAAGATCGATGCTCAGGGAGTCGATTTCGATATCGTTCGCGCCACGCCCAAGCATCAGCTTGCTAATATTCAAAGCCTGCAATTGGAGCTGTGGCGAGACAGTGATCACTGTCGCGGGAGAGCTGTGTACGGTGCCAGATGGACATGCTCAGAAGTGGTTGCCTACATGAGACAGGTTGGATTTCGTCTCGCAGGCCATGCAAGCGACACACGACCATCTCAAGCAAACAATCTCAGACTTATTCGCAGGTCTCTGTGCGAAGACGTGGCAAACCATTCCAGTCAACTATGTGAGTGGAATGCTATTTTTGCAAACATCGAAGGTAAACATAAACCGCTCGATGACAACGAGTTGGTCTTGCTGCCAAATAATTGACAGGTAACCTCCATACGGCTGTAAGGTGAAGTCGAAATGTAGGGTATGCACCAAGTCACTGTCACATGCTGATCGGATGCGGGATGGTCGTGTGAACATGTGCAACGGCTGTGAACAGACCGTTGTGTGAATGGGACCTTGGGTAGGAATTGGTAGAAATTTGTTTGTGTTAGTAATCTTGTTTGTATCTCCCGAGATCACAATATCTCCCCGCCCCAATGGGCAATGCCCAAACTTGGCTGTTGGCACGGGCCGCGGCCTGGACTAGGCGTGCATAATTATGGAGTCGGGAGGGTGAGACAGTGGCATGCCGCTTCCGCTTTTGGCGTTGAAGACATGCGGAGTGGGCGCGCCCTTTCCGCAGACCACTGTCACGTTTGTTATAGAGTTCAACCCGCGGACACGGAGGTATCTTGGTACGGGCACGTTAGCATTTGATGGCCCAACGGCTAAGCTTACCATCTTGAACAAACTCGACGAGATGTCGGACTCGTTGAGGTTGGTCACCGAACGCATGAGACAGTGGGTTTGCAGTGGCATCGTAGCTGAGAGGGGGGAGTGTAGTTGAGTAAATGAAACGATCACTGTCGCCGTCTATAGATGACGAGGTTCGTCAACGCTGCAAGCTGCCACCAATCTACTCGCCACGCGAAGTGGCGTTTGCAGCCGCAGAGGCGAGCGCGTCCTCTGGGTGCGTCGTCGAGGTTGCGACCGGCACAGTCAGGGGGGTCCGGCGCCATACAGGGGGTCCGGCGCCACGGGAAGCTCCCGCCTGGTGGTAAGATGACAGCGTCGGCTGTGCGAGTGCATAGGATCACAGCCTCGGCGGATCTAGGAAGGGGCGTTGCGACCGGCTTGAAGTCGCCGCCGTCCATCTCCCCAAGACCGTTTATCTGCTCTAAGATGGCAGTGTCTACGGAAAACCGCACTTGGTACGTGTTCGCATCCCACTTCCAGGACGCGTCGACTGGACACGCGTCCGGCCTGCGCTCGTTGAGCGACAAGAGCGCCAGCGAAGGCAGCGCTTGCGGCATTACACCTTGCTTGAAAACGCGTTCCAATAGTTTATCTAAAATGCTACTAGTACGCTATTCTGTCTCATAGCTCAATTCACCGAGCTGTCTGTACAGGCGTCGTGCTCGCTCCAACGTATTCTCTAAGAGCCGTCTCAGTCTTGAGCGCTCGTCGAGGTAGAGCTTGTATGCATCATCCGCGTCCGTCGCGTCTTCTTCGCCGTCACTTTGTTCGGCTCTTTCGGTCATCGGTGTTGGGGTTTCCTCCCGCTCTTTGTCACCTTCAAACTCACCTGAGCGCTTTGTGCCGCGACCTTCCTGAACAGGCTCGTGTGGCATTGTAGTCTTTAGAACGCGTTTGACGTTGCCATTGGGTTGCTCTACTCTCTCGACCCATTCGTCCACGTTGATGGGCTTACCGTCCCACTTTGAGACAAACGCATATCCAGCATTGAAGTAGGCACCCGCCGAGTTAGAGAGCGACGAAAGTGCGACTCCGTCGGCTCCGAGTTTCAAGGCCACTGCGTCTGCTACAGACAGCAGTGTTTTTCCAACACCCGCCCCGGCCTGTGCGCAAACAAGGACAATGTAGATGAAGTTGCTGTCGAAGTAGCCCACTCGGAGCTCGGGTAGATGAAGTTTCTTCCTCCTCGTGATGTTGTCGACGGATGAGATGAACAAATGGCCTCTGTTTTGTGGGTCAAGGTAATACCACTCGCTGTGCTCGAGCAAAGTTTCTCCGTACAAGTCCCACCGAACATTGAGCAGCCCTTCGGGGCGTTTGCACGTCACTGGAAAAACCACATCGATCCAGTCTCTGTACTTGTTCTCAAAGTATTCAACTCGATCTTTTGTAGTCGCACCCCGTGTCAAAAGTGGCTGCAGCGTGATCTTTTGCGACCCGGTATCAGCCGACGTCGTGACCTCTATGGCCTTGCCGTTGTAGGCATTCTGTACGTATTTGACGGGGCTTAGGTCCACGTTGAAGGGTTTGTACATCAGGTAGCCCTCTGTGGCACAGTTTTGATCGTCATCTACGGGCGGGTCGTAGTCGGGGTTGTCGCGCTCGTCGGGTGGCACAATGTGATCTTCATGAAAATTACAATTGTCCTTGCCCCCGCCGCGTTTCGCGAGGTGCTCAAAGAGCGTCTGTCCAATGGACAGACGAGAAAGGTCTGGGAGCGGCATCTCTACATCTACGACTTCACTTACTTGTGCAGTAGTTATTTTGTTTGCTGCGTATCTGCAGAAAGTGTACAATCACCGGCGCGCACGTGGTGCCGATCACACACGCACCTACATGTAGTCCCACTCTTCCCCCGAGTCGGACCGCAGCGACTGCACGATCTCTCTGTAGGTCTTCCAAGAGACCAACAGAGACAGGGCATGCACGCGGGAGCGCCCTCCCCCGGGCGACATGCACGCTTTCAGTACGCTGCTCAGGAACAAGCCCGCGTTCTCCTCTTGCATCCGCAAAGACTCTGGCAACATGCCGGCGATCACGCCGCTGCACACAGGAACGCAGGGCCCAAGGTCCGGTAATGCGCCGGTCACCGGCACGTTACCGGAACTGAGGAGGAGCGCATAGCCACACGAACCACGGCTTGGGTAGAACTCAACGGTGAATGAATCAGCTTGAGAATGAATCAGCTTGAGGACATAGTGACATTTCAAACAATGATTACCTATGTAGGCTCAAGATGATTCATCCCCAAGCTGATTCATTCACCGGAGAGTTCAAGCCTGGGGGGTAGGGTGGCCAGCCCATGGGGCCCAAGGTCCGGTAATGCGCCGGTCCCCGGCACGTTACCGGAACTGAGAGGAGCGCATACCCACACGAACCACGCCCAGGCTTGAACTCAACGGTGAATGAATCAGCTTGAGAATGAATCAGCTTGGGGACATAGTGACATTTCAAACAATGATTTACCTATGTAGGCGCAAGCTGATTCATCCCCAAGCTGATTCATTCACCGGAGAGTTCAAGCCTGGGGGTAGGGTGGCCAGCCCACAGGGCCCAAGGTCCGGTAATGCGTCGGTCACCGGCACGTTACCGGAACTGAGAGGAGCGCATAGCCACACGAACCACGGCTTGTTCACCTGGCAAAAGCAAAATAGCCCGAGTGCCTCCAATTTGAACTGCATGGAGGCGCGAAATGTGAACTGCATGGACGCAGCAGACCTTCGGATTGCTGCCCCGGGTCGCCTTGGCCCACCCACCCTACCATACCGGTAGCACAACATGTGATACACTAGACTATGCTTTTGCACTCCGTACAGCTATATGTTCCGGTCTCTTCAATGTGGCGCTCTACGCAAGCGCGGTGGAACATGTGCTTACAGGGCGCCATGCCCATCTCCGACACGCAGACGCACGCCGTCCCCTTGCTCTGCACAAAGGTCTGCTTGCAGATGCAGCACGCAAAAAATGAATCCTTCATTGTAAGCTCTCTGGCCACAAGACGAGACGCAACGCTTACGTTTGATTTGAACACACTCGACGGCAGATAGAATTGACGCTCTCTGAAAATCAAGAACGCTGCCGGTGTGGGCGCATTGCGGATGTGCGTATCCGCCACCTCTTTTCCAAGGGCCTGCAACATGCTCCAATGATGGCCCATCAGAAAGCTCGGTGTGTTGCTTTGCGTTCTCATGATTAAAAACGCGGCGTTCTTGTCCTTCTTGCACACGGCGGCGGCGTTGAACCCCGTGATGGTCAGCGCCTTGTATGCGGCTTGCGATGTGCCGGGAATGGTCGTGGTCATGTCCATCGCCACGATTCCCTCGTCTTCGAGCAGTTCCTTGAGTTCATCCATAAGCTCTTCGGGAGTGAAAGGGGCCGATGTGCCAGCTTCCTTGTAGCCAAGCCCCAAAAGCACAGCGAGTGCATCCTCGTGGCTTTCAAACTTCAGAAAAGCTGAAGGATCGGTAATGCCATCATCATCGTCTTCTGGGACGGCGACCGGGGCGTCACTTATTTTTTCAACCTCCTCTAAAACGGTCATTTTGACCGTTGTGTGTATATTTTATTTTGAGTGTGTTATCTCTTTAGCGGCGAAGGGGCGAATCCGCACCTTCACCACAGAAATGATACGGTACACGGTGGTATTTGCCACCGTGGGGGCGAGACACTCTCAGCAGAGACTGTCCCGGCCCGTCGTTCTCGACGACATTGCGTCGTCCAAAGATGCCCGGGGCACAGGATAGGATGTTACGCCTCTCTGAAGAGATGCTACCTCACTGTACCTCACTGATGCAAATGACTCTAACTCCCTTTTCTGAAGGGTGCAATGTCGCGTCGGCAAACGAAGGGACTTTTGTGGCACACTGTAGGGTTTCCACGGACACGCCACCACCACTTCCTGGCAACGGTCACATCGCTCCACCTTGCCTTTTTATTTGGATCACCTCCTGTCTCTAAGTTAGCGGGGAGAAGGTGCGAATTCGCACCTTCCATCGGACACTAAAGAGATAGTCGAAAAGGCCAGCTCTACTGCTGGTTGCATGCACACTAATAGTGCGTTCTGACGTCGTGGGTTGACTAAAACCTTCCGGAAGCACTGGATGTATTCCTCAACCAACACCGAAAACACGACCTCTCCCCGGCCGACTACGGTCTCGAAGCGACGGCCTAAGCGGTGCCCCCCCGTGGACTCCGGGTCCCAGCCTGCGTTGCACATTGCTGCCATTTCCTGTGCGTGCTTGCCCTCCCGAGTTACACCGACTAAATGAGTTTCGTCCGTCATTAGCGATACAAAGGTGCAGCTCCATAGCGCGCCCACTTGCCGCTATGACGGTGTATCACACAGTTAACTTGAAACCTTGCGGATGGTCAACTTCTTGACCTCAATTGGGGTATCGTCCAAACCGGTGTCCGCAAAGCATTTACTACGCATAGTCCACTCTTTTCGTGCTGACGATAAGCATAATTTGAGCGAAGTGAGCGTTTCGTTCATGCTGCATGGAGGAGCGACTGCCATTGTCAAGCATGTTCACACGCAGTGGGGCGAACGCTGGGTGGCTGGAGTGTTTCATAGAGCGATTGCCGGCGAGGCACACCGCTGCCAAATCGAGCCTCTGGTGGTTGACGTTGGTGCGAACGCTGGCTATTACGGCATGTTGGCAGCTGCTCTTGGTGCTCGTGTTACGATGTTTGATGCTCAACCATCCTGTTGGGAATACATCCAGAGGGCGATCGCAACGTCCAACATCGAGCACAGACGTTTTCAGATCGTTCATGGTGGCGTCTCAACCCAGCCATACGATGTGCGCATCGATCTTTCTGCGGGCACCGATGCAAGGCATCCTGCTTGGCAGCCTGAATGCGATGGACACTTTGGTCAGCGAGGTCGCTCTGGTGTCATCACGACACGGCACGCGAAGACTGGCGGCTTCACAAACGCGTTTTCATTCAGTAAATTCCGCGATGGTATACTCGGCGAAACGTTGGGCAGCGGCAAGAGCATTACGTTGGTCAAGGTCGATGTGGAGGGCTCTGAGATAGGCATTCTCAACGCCAGTTTGTTGCCTCTTTTGCGCCAGCGACGCATTCGCCATCTCGTCATGGAAGCAACACCTGGGTTCTGGAACAGTAGTCTTGGGACTACACACAGTTTATCGTTTGCGCTGGACATCGTGTACGAGGTTGCATTGAGCGGGTACAGCTTGGAGACTCGACCTATCCTGAAGAAGTGTCTGAAGAACCAGGATCGTCTGAGCTGTTGGATCTGGAAGCCATCCAAGGTGCGTGACTATGTTAGGAACATGCGTAATGCAGAAGATCTCCACTTCGAACGCATCGCCCCTTTAATGCCTACGACGTCGCACCCGAGCTGCGAACGGCACAGCTCCGAGTTCTGAATTCAGGAATCTCCACAGGCGCGTTGTGGCTCGGCGGCATGCAGCTGGCAGATAGCGACATGACCTGCCAAGTTACGTGGCACAAAATCGGTTACATTTTTAAGCATTAAATTGTACCGTGGCACCGGAACCAACCTTGTCGCCCTTTGCTGTACACGCAGCTCTAACGACCGGAACGGCCACCGCGCCCGCCGGGCCTTCCGGATTGTTCTACGGCATGCGCTTGACAATGGACGTCTTGCGCATGCGCTTGACCTTGGACGTCTTGCGCATGCGCTTGACCTTGAGGGAGCCCGACTGGAAGCACTCGGTGAAGTTGGGGCTTTCCATACCCGGAAACCGGCGGACCTTGAGCAAGAGCTTGCCGTCGCACCTTACGGGCGTGTCGGAGATGGGGTCGTTAACTGTTCACTCTATCTAGGCAAAACACTACAAAACACCACAAAACTGGTGTTGAAATGTAAAGTCCTAAAAATGTAGACTTTTTGTGTGCATCGTATGCCTATGGGCTTATGTGCCTATGGGCTTATGTGCCTATGGGCTTATGTGCCTATGGGCTTATGTGCCTATGTGCTTATGTGCCTATGGGCTTATGTGCCTATGGGCTTATGTGCCTATGTGCCTATGTGCCTATGTGCTTTCCGTTTTTGGGACTGGTGCCCAGCACGGCGCGAGTTCCGGATTTTGTTCCGGGACCCGGTAGAGGACCGGAACTTGGGCCTTGGGCTCTTGGGCTCTTGGGCTCTTGGGCTCTTGAGCTCTTGAGCTCTTGGGCTCTTGGGCTCTTGGGCTCTTGGGCTCTTGAGCTCTTGGGCTCTTGAGCTCTTGAGCTCTTGGGCTCTTGAGCTCTTGGGCTCTTGGGCCGTGACTGGTGCCCACCACGGCGCGAGTTCCGGATTTTGTTCAGCAACTAGCGGCGCCACGTAGTGTCTGGCCATAAGACCCACTCAATTGCTACACGGACGCCGTGAGCAGCAGCAAGCGTGGAGGTGAGTTGCCTGGCGCCGTGGCATTCAGCCATCATGTCAGAGGAAAACGATTCAGACGACTCGTACACGGACAGCGAGGAGGACGAGGAGGACGACAACACGCCGCCTATGGAATTTGATTACGACAGCGACAGCAAGGAGTACTCTAGCACCGCCGTCAGTGCGCTTGCGGACATTCAAAGCGAGTTATACGAATGCGTGAGCAACGGCGAGATGAAAGAAGGCACGTACATTCGCGTCTCAAAAAAGCTGAAGGATAGCATCGACAGAGATGACACGCAGGCGTACATTGATTATTATCTGGCTATGGTGGAACGAGACACTTCCAGGTTCGACACTTATGTCAAGGGCATCAACCCTCTGGATGTCAAGATAATCTCAGCCGTCATCAAAATGGCGCTGAGAGAGAAGCTCACCAAAAATTGGTGGGAATGTGCCTTAGGCAACTACGTAAGGATGATTTTCCTTGGATCGGAATTCGTAGTGTATGAAGGTGCTCGGGCTCATGAAGGCTCTCGGGCATTCCTCAAGCTGGCTACAATTCCCAGCTGCGAGTTCAAGTTCAAGCTGATGGATGCATGCAATCAAAAGTTTCAAACTTATGGGTGCTTTGTTTGCTACTTTGAGAAAGGCGGTGTAGACAAGTCTATCATCGAGGAGATCCTCATCAAGGCGCCCCTTCTCTATGTCAATGTGCACAACTGCAAGAGAAAACACACGCACAGCATCGACACCTCGCATTTGAAGAAGTTGGCATGTGCTGGCGCGTGCCGGTGCAACTGGATGCTGCCGAGATTCGGACGAGCCGTCGGGCAGTGGCCATCTGAGTGTCACACAACTAAGTTTGGCCGCGACGATGTTCACCTCACTGCGGATCACACGGTGTAAACCTCCAACATGGACCTGGACGAGGAGCGCCGCGCCGGCCCCGGTACTGGTGTGAATGTGAATATATGTGAACGAATCCAAAATCCAGCTCATGGGCCTTTTTGGCGCCGGAGACCCACCATTTCCACACCCAAATCGCAGCACCTTCCGTTTTTGGGACTGGTGCCCAGCACGGCGCGAGTTCCGGATTTTGTTCCGGGACCCGGTAGAGGACCGGAACTTGGGCCGTTTCCCGACCCGGAAGAAAAGGGCCTGGAGTCGGCACTTTTGCCGGCCGGAGGCGGAACAAAACGATCTCCTCATTATCTCGAGCTAGATTCCGTAAAGATGCAGTCGTTACCGGTACATAATACATTTTCATATGTACCGGTACTGGTGTGAATGTGAATATATGTGAACGAATCCAAAATCCAGCTCATGGGCCTTTTTGGCGCCGGATACCCACCATTTCCACACCCAAATTGAACCGATGTATTGAACCGATGTAGAAGAGTCACGTTGCGCAGGTGTCCGCCCTTGACAAGGGCGTTGTCATCCGCAAGACGCCTCAGCACAGCGTGACAACCCAACACGTCGTTCTCATCACTACCATAGTCCACTTCCGCGTTCACCGCAACCTGTGCTCCTTCCCGGTTCATGTAAGGCTGTACCACCGGATGCACCCGTGGCCACCTATCAGCAGAATCCCTCGCGTGGAAAGCGCACAGATCGCCTTTGAGCGAGCTCGATACACACTTTTCCTGCAGTCGTCGTCAGCCGAGTGCACCACGTAACCCTCGTCCACCTCATGCTCATGCTCCTCTTTCACCGTCCTCCACGCCCGGTTCTTGCCCATGCTCAGAAGAGGGAACATGGTCAGCAGCCCGTTTCCATCCAACCAAGCCTTGCAATCACGGACTGATTAGCGCTCACTCAGAGTCAATCTTGGCCGCAGACACATTAAAGTCGTTAGCAATCGCCACGGTCATTTTTTGAAGCGCCTCGATTGCCTTGATGCTTTCGCGCATCTGCGCGTCGACCTGATCGAGCGATGGGATGATGTTGAGAAGCGCAGACGTCGTGGACACGGCAAGGCGACGAGATGCGCTTGCGTCGCCATTCTTCTGGTCTGGCGTGAGGTTCGAATTGATGATGTTAAGCAGTGTCATGGCGAGGTTGAAGGTTGCCGTGTGGAGGGCATATGTCTTCTTGATGGGGAACTTGTCGGACTCGTAATCAGAAAACCCATCGCGCAACTCGGCGACAAGCGAGCTGACCTTCTCCATGAGAGAAAGTGGGATGCCCGTGCACGCTTCAACCGAGTCAAGCATCAGGTTGCACTGAGCGGCTACGCCAGCGCGGTTACCCTTTGCCGGAGGAGGGCGGCTCACCTGCTTGCGCTTAGTATCGCTCGTGCCAGCGCTCGACGACCCCGCTGCGCTGCTTAGGTTCAGTGTGGTATGTGTGAGCTTCGTACCGTTGCCATCCTGCATTTCAGCCACTTTAACAAGACGCCTACGCTTCTTCTTTGGCTTATCGTCTTCGTCGTCCGACGACGTGGCAGACGCCTCATCCTCCGAGTCTTCGTCCGATTCCTCATCGGAAGACTCTTCCTCGGAAGACTCTTCCTCTGACTCGTGAGAGTTGCTGAGCTCGCTCTCTTCCCCACCCGACTCCGAATCTGAAATGAGCTTCTTCTTCTTCTTCTTCTTCTTCTTCTTGCCGGAATCCGACCCGCTCCCCGAATCGCTGCCTTCGTCACCGTCGTCGTCTGTGTCTTGCATCTTCTTGAGCCTCTTCTCGAACTTGCGAGTCTCGCGCTCTTCACACTCTCCCTCCTTGCGGCTTCCCTCGATTGCCTCCGCGATGAACTTGGTATGGCCGGAGCGCTTGCATGGATCTTCGCGCGTCTCATTATTTATCTTCTTCTTCTTTTCCTCCGGCTTCTCGGACTGCCTGGAGACTGGCGACTTTTCTGCAGCAGAATTATTGGAGGCCGCCGCGGACTCCTCGACGCGAGTCTTCTTGGGTGCAGACTCAAGCTCGTCGTCGTCGTCGTCATCGAGCACCGCGCTGCGCTTTGAGGCGGCCGCCGGAGCAGCGACGGGGGCAGGGGCGGTAGCCTTAGCCGCGGCTGCTGTATTCAGGCCGGCCACGATATTGGAAAACTGCTGCACTCCATCCGACACCTCCTTGAACTTGCCGTGGATGTGGGAAGCCTGCAGGCCAGCTTTGTTGGCCAAGGCGGTCCAGCCCTGGTTGTGTTGGCCGAGGACGGAAAACGACAAGGGGCCCGCCTTGTCGATGGCAAGCTTGTGCAACACACTCTCCGTCGACTGGCTGCTCGGAAGACAGACAGCAAGCATGACTCGGCCAAGCTTGATTGAATTCGAAATGACGCGCGACAACTTTGCGTCAACGGGTTTGACCGAGTTGACGAATGGCAACACGATCGCACCGCTGTCTGTGCGATCGCTTGCAAACGAAAGAAGGATTGACGAGAACCATGGATGGAAGTTGCATGGCTCCTTGGGATTGGTTGTGTATACCATGTTCGTGAAGGCGTCGATTGTGTTCTCGTCCATGTCGAATATCTGGTGCTCCGACTGCTTGGTGCGGTCTCCGCGCATGACGATCACCAGACAGCCGCTGCTCTCTTCCACGTCGTCGAACAAAAAGGCAGCGGCCATGGGCTTCTTCTTCTTGGTCATCAGGCTGAGCCCTAGCACGTTGCAGGGGGTAGAAATATATGAACTGTAGGCTGGGGCGCGAGCGGTGAAGCCATCGGGAAGCGATTCTGCAAGAGGGCTCGTCAAGAACTTCTCGACATTTTTGGTTGCCGCAACAACTCTCGGTGCCGACGCATCCACGGCCGGCAGGCCGAAGGCGTACCTCAAGGTTGCCTGTGTGCTTCTCTCGACTCCCTCGGGAGGTGGCTTGGGCGTCTTTGCGGTGGCTGGAGCAGACATGTTCACGGCGCCGGCAAGGTACGGCACCTCCTGGATTGAGAATATGCGATACAACTTTGTTACAACCTCGACAAGACTTCATACCAACTCTAGGGAGCCTACCCAATGGGCAAGCACGCCATGGCGCCGGGTAAAATGTGGATCCAACTGTTTGCGGCGCTGCACACAGCGATTATGATTGGGTGCTGTGCGTGGGTTAGAATAGTGCGCGCTCATGTCCGGCGCCATGACTGTACCGGCGCCATGCAAGATGGAAGGTTCCACTTGGTCTTTGGGTGTTGATCAAACAGTGTAACGAAACAATTTTACGGGATCTCCTTCAACATTGCGACGTCAATGAGCGGACGCACTCCTGAGGTTCACACTGGCGGGATTCGTGGCGCCGGACAGGGTCCGTTTACTTACGATATGCCGATTTACGTTGCGGGTCTCCAGGGCCGCACGGACCTCAACCACCGCGGCGCGCGCGTCTGCGAGCGCGCTCCTCGCGTCGGTGATGGCCGTATTGGCATCCAGATGCTGTGCTCGCCTGACACGCAAGTGTGGATAAAGCCCGAGAACCTGACCGTCCTCTCGTTTGTCGACGAGCTGCAGGACCCCAAGTACGCTGAGATGAGCGCCACCGAGAGAATCGATATGCATATGTTCATGGATTCATCACAGGGTTCCCAGCCGGTGCCGGGCATCAACGCCGTGACTATGTCGACTTTCACCAACGATCGACTGCTCACCGAGCGTGAGAAGACTGAGCTGCTGCGCGTCGGACAGTGGGGCAACAACACCTCTCTTGCGGATTGGAATGCTCTCGTTTTGCAGATAAGGACCGACCGCAACATGTGCTATCCACGGGACTGGCACGCTTCCGTCGTATCGGGTTCACTATTCATGGCCAACGGACAGCCCACTCGCAACTGCATGACCATCTCGTCGGGCTTCTCCGCTCTGTCTGGGTTTGGAGGAGACGTGAACGCCGATGAGTCGGAACAGGACGACTTTTACAGCACCGAAATATTCTCTCTCACGTACCCCGGATACCACGATGCCGACAAGTGGGCTGACAACGCCAACATCATGCACGGTGCTGAGTACGGCCAGCACGCCCACAGCGCTTTTAAAAGCATGTTCGAGTCCAAGCACGACATCAATGTGATTGCCGATGCCGGACTCAAGCTTGCCGAGACCGGAGGACTACAGTCCATGGTGTGCAACTTCTACAACTACAATGTCATAACCACCACCATGTCCGTGAAGGCCGGAATTCCACAGAGCTTGTACGCGCAGTGGTGGGAGGACGCTCGCGTAGCGATCAACAAGGCCTGGTACGGAGTGGGTGGCTCGCAAATGTGATCTGAGCCGGCGCCAGGCCTGCCGGCCAAATTGCATCTACGGGAGATCGTGCGAAGGTCGTTTGACGCCGGTCGAGTGCCGGTGAAGTGGCACATTGGGGCCTCAAACCGGTACTCCATTCTGGACCCAGACCCAGACCCAACTCAACATCGTAATTGACCACAACACTGTGCGCTGAGAGATCGTTCGGGGGGGATTTCCACCGACACGGAATAATGTGGACTTCGATATCGCCAATCGTTGGCGTCCATATCGGGGGCACTACTGTGTATGACCCAGAATGTATTCTTGTATCTTTTGCGGGCGTTTCCGCGGGTGGCTCTGACAATGTTAGCTTAGTAACAAACTCATTTGGTGTAGATGTGCGCTCTGCAGTGACAACTGACCTTTTTGATGGTTCTGTGCAGCTCACGAAGAGTAATCCCTGGATTCGTAAATCGACCGTACAAGCACCACACAGAACGCCAACAAAAAATGGTGCTAATAGACGAAAAAAAGTTGCAACACACCATCGGCTGCAGCGTTTGTTGTTTTGGTTAGAGCCTACTACAACCACGACAGGTTCTGGGCCTATCGTCGGTATGTACTGCATTTTGCAAAGAATACATTACAAGTACACCGACTAAATGGGTTTCGTCCGTACTTAGCGATACAAGGGTGCAACGCTAAAATCACGCGTCCAACGCGATGCGAAAGAAACTAACGCTTTGTGTGAAAGATGATGTGTTCTGCTTTCAGGTGTATTGCTTGCATTCTCAGTGCATTGAACAAGAGCACCTCTATCAAAAGAGCGACACAGTCAGCTGAAGCTCTTCAACACCTTGGGCTCAAAGCTCGAGGTGCAATGAGCGCTCTTGAACTAGGACTTCTTGAGGTGTACAACAACAGGTTACTCGCTCATCCCAAAAATTTGTGGCTGGAATTTGGCGTTTTCAGAGGCACTTCGACAAGAAGACTGCTAAACGTGCGGAAAAACCTCCAAACTAGACAACAAGCGGGCTTGAACAAGCAAGTGTATGGATTTGATTCATTTCAGGGACTTCCAGAAGACTGGAGACAACCCATGGCAGATACTTTCAATCCGGAGCGCATTGCGAGACTCTTTTTACGTCGCGGGTCGTTCAATCTTTATGGTCGACCCCCTTTCAACGACAGTGCGATTGGGTGGATCACTGGGTGGTTCAACCAATCTCTCCCAGAGTTCCTGCACGAAAAGCTTGGTAATGTCTCGTTTTTACATATTGATTCAGATCTGTACTCCTCTGCCAGTACGGTCCTCACTCTTCTTGGGAAACACAACCGCCTTCATTCTGGAACCGTAATTGTTTTCGACGAGCTGATCAACTATCCTGAATTCAGAGAAGGAGAACTGAAAGCGGTATGCGAATTCCTTTCCATTCGTGGCTGGAGCCTACGTGTGCTTGGCACTGGAGCAAGTATCGTTCTACACAATAGCAACGAAATAATTTCTCATGTCAAGCTTCAGAAAAATGCCAGAGAGACCCCTCACGTGGGGCGATATCGCCAAGATGCCGCGTTTGTAGTTGTCCGAGATTGAAGCCGCCTTCGCGAACAAGGCGCTTTGCGAAACAGCAGTGTGTGTGAATCGGCGTGTGAAGCCGCTAAATTCTGTTGCAAAATCTGGTACCTGTACCAGTCGCACAGTTGACTGGTGTCCGATGGAAGCACCGGTGTACACCGGCTTCACAAGTTGGCCGGCCGTGTGGGCGTTGAATACGGACTGCACAGGGCTTATTTAGTCAGCGGACTTGTAAAGAGGACACGATCCCTCTACCTACGGACACAGCTCTCTACGGCACCGGTGACATGACAATGTGTGCATGTTTGCTCAAACCTCTGGTGGAATCAGAGAAGCGATGACATTGAAAAGCTTCAGCCGCACCCGCCGCGCACGGTTCCGAATGGCCTGTCTGCTCTTGTCTGGAAACTCGTGTTCACGTATCTTGCACCAATTTGTACCGTTGGCTTGCATCGCATGCACAAGGCGCTCATCCTCCTCGGCGGTCCAGAAGTGTCTGCACGGGCGGTCGCTGCGGTGCGTCTTCTCGCACGACCTGAATACCACACCCGAAAGGCGGTTTTAGCGGTTGCGGACCGCATACTCTGTAACCACGTTGCACAAGGAATCCGAAATCGTGCTCCATTTATGTCCGTGTTGTCGACTTCTTTGGTGTACTCGAAGCGGTGTGGGCTTGACATGGTGCACGTACGCCGACTGAACGAGCTTCGTCCATCCTTAGCGATAGCCGATACACATCGCCCCGCTGCAGCTTCGTACAAGTACTCATGTCCTGAGTTGAGAAACAGGAATTTCCGCACTAAATTTCGTGTCCTTGAAACTCGTTTAGTCAGCGGACTTGTAGTGATGGCTGTAAGATGCCGGGGGCGCTTGAGTCTCACAGGACGTTTGTGAGCGAGCAGTGCCTGTCGATCGATAAACCTGGTTCGCAACAGACCAGACAAGAGCCTACGGGGCGCGGTATGTCGCGTCGCTTCAATCAGGCGCCCGTAAGTGTCGATGCGCTTCTTCCGTCGTTGGGAGCGCTTAGCGTCAACGGCGTCAGCACGCCCAAGCAGGCACCGATTTCCGCCGGAGACGGTGGCGACGATAGTCATTGGATGCTTCCTCAGGATCCTGGAACCGGTCAGCCAGTCCAATGGGTGAAGGGAGGCGGAAAACTGGACCAAGACGCCCGCAAGCGACTGGTCTACGCACAGAACAAGAATTGGATCAGCTTCTATCCGCCACCTATTCATCGTGAAAAGGCAGAGGATTACGACTACGAAAACGAAAAAACACAGAATTGGACTATCTTTTTTCCAGGAAAAAATAATATGCAGATTAAGAACCCACACTGGCTGCGCGCCCCCCCCGACACCCCCTTTTGGCCCGGGGGCAGGCACACATTGATTTCAGAAGCCAGGACAAATTTTGTAGATATTCTAGTTCAGAATCTTAGGGAATTCAAGCCGGCAACTAAGGAAAATGATAATGAGCGGTTCAAACGCGAAGCAGACATCAATGACCGCAGCACATCACTCGCAGAACTCAGAAGGATCATCGCAAATGATGCGGAAAAGACCGACTTGGCGGAACTTGAGCAGAGCAGAGCGCTCATCGACCCAATGTTCCGGAGCGACGGAGTGTTTGGTCATACAAAACGCAAGAAGTCGTCGTTTCCATTGCCGCCTGGTTGGATGACCATGTACAAACCCCGGTCGGTTCAAGCCATGCAGGCGGAGCTTGATAGGAACAAGGGCACTAAGAAAGCAGGCAGGCCCGGTGCTTACTGCGACCCTTGGTACGTCGGGCCTCAGTACGCGTCTTGGTTGAATATAAGCCCGACAACAAGGCTGTACTCAGCAGTACAACAGAAAACTCCGATATTCGCGTGGCTGGTCTACCTGATGTACCAAAATTCCGGCAGTACGCACGACCCAGGCGAACTGGCACGTCGCACGAATGCAACCGAATCCTCTAAGGAAAAGGCCGCAGAAACGCGAGCCTTGCGTGAGCAACAACGCAAGAGAAAAACACAAGAACGAGATGAAGATAAGGCGGCGGCCAAAGAAAAGCGCAGTGATGCTCCTGCGAAGTTCGAACAAGCGGTGCTCGAGGAGAATAGATCCGGAGATGCACAAAAGCCTGCGGAAGATGAGCCTGCGGACGTTGAGCTACCGGGGGATGAGCTGATGGATGCTCTGGAAGACAGCCGTAGCTCTGACCAAGCCGATATCGAACTGCTTAAACGATACCAAAATGCGAGAAATCCTGCACAGATGGAAGATGAGCCTGCGGACGTTGAGATACCGGGGGATGAAGATGAAGAAGAGCTGAAGGCAATGATGGATGCTCTGGTAGATCCGTAGCCCTGACCAAGACGATACCGAACTGCTTAAACGATACCAAAATGCGAGAAATAGTGCACGTGCACAGATGTGACGCCGGCGCAGGTCACAAAGGCCTTCCTGGCTTCCAATGGCATGAACCGCAACGGACCGGGCGCGCGGGTGATCAAATCTAAGGAAAGGGTGGTTTATCAAGGAGGAGGTGGGGGTATCGTAGCCACTGTGATGCTGGCCACAGCATTCGTGGAGTGCGGTGAACCATAAACTAGTATTGTGATATGTAAAGTAGAGCAAAGGGATGGCCACCGATGAACAGGGGGCTGCCCGCCTTCCAGACCAAGTTTGGAGATGCGGATCTCCTCGTAGACTCGGTGTCGGACTGCAAGCACCCGCGTCGGCGGGGGTGGGTGGTTCGTTTGTGCCCCCCAAAAGCAAGCCCAGACTTGTGGTTCGTTTCAGTGGCTCCGTGAGTTCCCCGGATTACACGGGTATTTTTATGGAAACTGGTGGCCAGATTGATGCCATGGCCGTTAGATGGGAAAGCGACTTTGCAATGTCTGGCGCAAATAATGCAACCGTAATAAAGTTTCCACACACGAAGACCACCGAGATCGAGCTTGAAGTTCCGGAGAAGCTATTTACAATCGAAGGGGATTATGTCGTGCTGCCCACCGACTTAAGGCTGAACATGATGTCGCAAAGGATGGCCGCGGCAATCAACGGAACGCTAGTTCACTCGCTTGCGGGTGAGGCGTCCGAGAACCTTTACAATGTGCTCAACGGCGGGGCGCACTTCCAGATGGGACTCACGTACAAGACGTTCGAAGGTCACTCCGCTTCCCTCGCCGTTTCTGGAATCCGTGTGATGTCTCGGGAGGATGACGGAAGCTACAAGCGCCGCCCTGTTCGGTTTCAAAAGAACTCCGATGAACTGGAGAAGAAGCTAGTGGCGGCGGCCGCGATATCCGAGGAATACGTCAAAGCGGGATGGGCCACGCGACAGGCCGTTGTTTACAAACCTTCTCCAATGCTCCACAAAGCGGTGTACAGCGAGATTGTAGGTATCAAGGGGCGTGGGTACAGCCTGCTCCACTCTATCATGGACCGCGAAGCCTACATGACCCTCGAGACGCTCAACGCGCTTTTCGAGACCGCGATTGGATGTGACTTATGCCAAGACAAAGTGGACATACAGGCGTTCAAGTCGGCGACGGACCGACCCGGTCTCATGGCTGCCATGCAAGCGCACATAGTCGCCAACGCAGTCAGCCTGGTGGTGAACGTGCTGATGAGCTATCGTGCCGACGGCAGGAACGTGGTCCTCTCCACAGGCGCCGGGTTCGCAGCGGTCGAGAACTGGAACGCTTCTGTACCGCGCGACTGTTTAGAGTCGGAAGATTGCGATGGATTGACTCTACTCGCGATTTCCCTTATCCGGACGGCCACCAACCTCAGCGAGGAGGACCTGGAGAAGTACGAGTACCTGCGCTACGTCCGCAACACGGTGTTCCCGCACTACCAGGTAGGGCTCGCAATCTTGGGGGCAACGGCTTCAGAGGCCACGAGTGCAGACGAAAGCCACTCGGCCATCGCGGGCCATGCAATCCCGGTCTTTGTGCCCACCATGCCGTTCCTGCGCGCTTTAGCGAGGTCGTCGGGCAAGGGCATAGGAAGTAACGGGGCAAAGTATCTGGAGTCACCCAACTTGCAGAACGCCGTGGAAAACCTCCGCTTTGCAGCCTTATTCCCATCGTCCACAGTCGATCAAATGCCATCCAGCGAGCGTGGACTTCTTTCCAGCTGGCCAGTGGCAAAAGACGAGTTTAGACAACTAAAAGTACTATCGATGGAGGGCACCACTCCCACCTCTTCCACAATGTACGTGCCCGACCCGGAGCGTCGAGTCCGAGACAGTAAGGCGGTCGAGCTCGACAAGGTCGTCTTTGGGCGCGCCTCCCCAAACGTCTTCAGGTCGGTTAAGCGTCTTCACGTGGGGGCCGGAGAAAAGCACGCCTTTTACTCGGAATTGGTAGAGCTAACCTTTGCACCCGACTCCCCGTTGTGGACGTACGCCCCGCTTCGTGCCAATGACAGCGCCGCAACACAGTTCGTGCTTTACGACGACATCGACTCCAGTGACATCACGTCGGCTGGCGCATCTCCCATGGATCTCGTCATGGAGCGATACGGGGCGTTTCCATTGGTTTCTGTCGGTTCCATGGTGGCGCATGTGCTGGACGTGGCAGCGGAGAAGGCAAAGATGGACGTGATGCCGCCACGTCTCCCGGGGCCAGCACGACTGGACAGCTACCAGTGCAAATCGCTCGATCTTTCCATGAAGCACGTAGACAAGCTGGAGGCGATGCTGGCCAAGAAGACGGCCGAGAGCAAATCGACCGAAGGCCAGCACTGCGTGGCTTACATAGCTGCATTTAATACACTTGTTCACAATCCGGACGGGGTCAAGCAGTTCCTCGACAAGATCGAGTCGATCGCAACCAGCGGAGTAGTCGACAAGAAGGTGATTCCAGGAATGGCACAGGACGAGGCTGGTCGCGACGTAGGCATTTTTCTGCACGTCGACATTTATTCTCCTGTGTGATATACCATGACTGGCAGCGAGATGTTGTGTTCGTGTGTGCGTGCTACTTATGATCTTGATCCCGAAGCACCGAAAGGCAGCTTGGAAAGGGCATGGAAGGAATGCGAAAGGCGTAAGAAAGCGGGAGCGGAGGGTAAAAAGAGAAGCCTTTCCGGACGCGAGGCTGATCCAACAGAACATCACAAGCCCTGTACTGAAGCGCACCGACTCGTGTCAATCCGTAGCCTCTGCCGCTTCCACCGAGTCTGCACAGTCTAGTCAGTCTAGTGGACGCGTAGAGGAACAAGACTGCCGGTCCCGTGTCTAGAGTTGTAAAACGTGCTTTGCTCTTCAAAGCGATACCCGTTGATAAATAGACCCATCTTTGCTGTTAGAGAGGAAGGATGCTGAGCTCGTTGTTCGGACGCCTTGATGGCCAAGACGGCGAGCGCGAGCCGGGCGAAGAAGACATACAACCAGACCAGCAGCAAGAAGGGCTGCTTCAGCAGCCGCAAGCTCAAAATGATCGATTCTTCAAAGGCTCTAAAGACCAAGTCTTCAGAGCCATTTGGGAAACAGGGCGTACGGAAACCGCACCCGGCGTCGCGGGTACCCAAGTTGCTAAAGGCACGCAAGCCACGCAAGCCAACAGCTCATCGAGAGAACGTCATCAAGATCGTCAACCGACGTTCGAAAGCGAAGAGTTACCAGAAGAAAGGCGCGAAAGGAAAAGACTGGAAGGTCTAGAGAACGTCGCAAAGCGCAAGCGCGGAGAGCAACGCCTAGATACAATCTCAGACGCCGTGGAGTATTGCCGCGACTTGATCAGAATTCAGTTGAATCGCGCGAAGGATCAACGCGCTCCCATGAACGAGGCAATATACGGAGACGCGCAAGCACGCAAGGCTGTCATGACACTACTTCCAAATCATTTTATTCGTGAGCTCTTCCTTGAAACGACACGCACTATGGATAATATGCCACGCATACGACCTCTTTTTGGAACCCCACCGTTTAATTTTCTGCGCCCCGAAGACGCCGGGCTCATTCGCGCGGGTGGAATTGCGTCGGGGCGGACGAACATGACTTACGACCGACTGAACGAGACGGCCAGCTACAGCCAATTTGGAGCGGGCCACTTAGTCGATGGCTACTTCCGCGAATACAGGGTCGTAACAATACGGGAGCCGCAAGAATCGGACGTCCTACCATGTGATCTCGAACGAATCACACCCCAACAACCCGTCTACCTGAACGTGCGCGTACCAAAGCGATCGAGGGGGGAAAAGATTGCGCTTTTGAAGGACAACTTGAATCGTCGGGCGGTGCTCTTCCCTGCTGTGGGCGAAGTGTTAACCGTCAACTATAGCAGTGGACTTCAATCTGTGTGGGGTGGGAAGTCGAATGTTCGACTGGATACTAAAATGTTAGTGAAAAGCATTGTTCCGAGGTCTGTAACGGGAGCCACGGCCGCGGTTGTGGTGGTGAAAGTGTCTTAACCCTTACAGAAAGTGATACAAACAACGTCAAGCATCTAAGATGTACCCTTCTAATAAAGACGGAGGCGATGGACCCCCCCATGGCCTCGGATGCGCCCTCGGAGCGACGTTCAGAAGCCTACGTGCCTCGGCAAGCATCTGTGGGACGAGCGGCCTTCCTTTATCAAACTGGCCCTGCTCACCACAGTCAACATTGTAATGCCTCGCTTGATGCACTACTCCTTTAGCAATGTCGGTGGGATCTTTTTCACCGAACAGCGAACTCCAGCGGCGGGCTTCGTCAGCTTTCATGTATACGAGAATATGGCAAAGATTAGTTTGGGTCGTTTCCTCGTATTTCGTGATCAGTTCACCGAGCCTTTCGAGAATATTACTCGTCATAGAGGCTGTCGCATACCCCCTCAAAGAGCACTTGGCTTGGTTTACAAGCAAGAATGCGTTGATGAAATAAATACATTCGGGATCAGCGTCATCAAGCCTCGCGAAATCAGCACCGAAGTCTATGAATTTGATTAATTTGGGCTGATCTGTGCCGTCCAAGATTACGACCATGTTATCGGTTTTGTTATCTGAAAGCAACAGGCCCATATCACTTGCCCTTTTCAGCGCCCATTCCAACAGATACCCTAGTGGTAAGACTGAAGTCTCGGCACGGTGAGGATATTTTATGAGAAACGTGTGCAGGTCGATACCACTCTCCATCACATAACATGCCGCACTTCTTCTGTCGTCTGGTCTTTTAAAGAGCACACATCCATAAACACGAGGATGGACGCCGCGAGCGGCAGCATGGAGCACCATCCACGCTTCCTGCCATCCGAAGTCGGGTTCCTTCCATTCTAAATCAGTTTTGAAATTGCCGGTTCTAAGGCCAACTCGGCCAAAGTCAATGGGTACCATGATCTGCTCGCAAAAGAAACGCACCCACTCGATGTGACAAGCTCCAAGCTGATAAAAGCTGTTGGACGCCCCATACGCAACTGGTAAAAGGTCGGGTTCGTCTCCCATGATTCTTTCCAGCGTATCGAACATCCGATTGATTGGCGATGAGCTTGTATCACTTACGTAAACGGTTCCATCAACATTTGAAGCAAACGCAATTCCGTTGAGCCACATATGCCGCCCCATTTGAAACGTGATGTCTGTGCCGGGCAAGAATAGCATCTTATCAACCGTGTTGCTGAGTTGTGGAGCGGGGGAAGGGGGGGGTGGAGCGGGGGACGGGATAGCTGGCGGTGGAGGCGAGTTCGGCAGCAAGAGTGGTGGGAGTTGTTGGCGCGGTGATCGGCGGTCTGGACTGGGTCTTGTGACCCGCTGCTTCCGTCTTAATGGAATTTCTTCATCTGACGAAGAATTGTGGGTCCGGGTGCGGGCCGGCATCTTCGACATCTTCACTATCTTAACCCTTATAGGACCGGTGTACCATATGTAATACAAACGACGTCATATCCGCTAACCATTGTCTGTGTGTGTATTACACATGTGGATAGAACAGGATCCACAGCATGCCTCCCACTTCTGATGGCAGAGCGTGCGCAGGTATCGACAAGGCGCTTTGAATGAGTCAAGGCCAAGTCCCTACGCTCAATGACGCTGCAATTCACCCTCCGCAAGGGGTTCCCGGTTCCATCCGCATGCAAGCCGACGCTGGGCGTCAGCTGTGGTGCCCGGGAGTGTCATGGTGGAGTGCCGGTACCCGGAGATCGTTTGGTGCCGGTCGAGTGCCGGTGAAGTGCCACTTTGGGGGCCTCAAACCGGCACTCCATTCTGACCGAGTTCCGGTAACGTGCCGGGTACCGGCACTCCACCGGAACTCGCGTCCTGGTGGGCTCTTTCGTGGAGCCGTTGTCGCTTTCAGAGCGGGATGCGTCCGGCGCCACGTGTGTGGCCGTCCAGGTGAGCGCGAGAGTGCTCAGGGCGGGACCTCAACACCTCAACACCTCAACACCTCAACGGGTTCAGATGGTACTCTGTAAGGGTTACCGGCGCCATGTGATGTTCGAGTACAGAGTATCAAATGACGAATGAACTAGTTCTCTCTCGACCAAACAAGGGACTTGGTCCCGGTCAGAGGGGTGAAGGAGACGACTAATGCCGCGTTCTGCAAAGCGAGCGGCGCCGGTCCCCACCGTGAGCGACGGTATTATAAATGGATGCAGCGACATCTACTCGCTGCTGGCGGACGGTCTGTTCAGTCATATAGAAACAACATCCAGTCGGGACAGTAAGGACAACATAATTCTCATCGCAACCTACAGGCTTCTTTGCAGCGACATGCGTCGCCTCGTGGACGAGTTTATCAAGACCGAGTTCATGCGCATCGTGGACACTGCGATGACTCTTTGGGAACATGCGTGTGCTCTGAAGAAGATACAAAAATCTCCCACGCCCACCACAGACCAAGAGATGAAGGAGAGAAGCGACGCACACAAGGCGTCCCGAGAAAAGATAAGCCGGCTTGAGGATGCATACAAAGGTCGTGCCGATAAGTACTTCCCAGCAACATACGTCAATGCCTCGCTCATGGCGCTCAGTTATCAGGTGGCGGGTGCATCCGGTCTACTGACGCTACACAGAACTGTCTCGAACTTCATGGCGATCGCAAGAGAGCGCTGCTATGCACAGTCCTGCACCGGCACCAAAAACGCTGCAAACGTCACTTCCTTGTCAACGTTAAGCGACAACCACACAGTCGTTCGGTTCAAAGACTCTCACCAGGTCTCGCGCATCATCACCCTGTACTGCCGGCCAGATTCGTTCGCCAAACTATGTGCAAGCTGGAGCATGAAGTCTTCCAGCCCAAACACAGAGGCAAAGCTCGCACTCGAGATGATGCGGAGGAGAGATGTTTACTCTTTCAGTGAATTACCGAAGGACGACGATCCATATCCATTCGACCAATGGAGCACATCTGGCATAATAATCCCAATAATCCCAAAAACACGCAATGGGGCATTTGCAGCATTCAAAGACCCATGGCTTGTCCTCCACTTTCACGACATCGATCTTCCAAGCATTCAGAAAAAACTCTCCATTTCCGAGTCAGAGGTGGCATCTTGCAAGGAGGAGATTGCGTGTAAAGAGCGCCAGAAGGAGGAGCGCCGCAAGAAGATGCGCGAGTTGGAATCGCAGATCCTCGAGCATGACATCAACCGGGCCATCGCTCGGCTCAAGTGTGGCGTTGCCGATCTGGAGGGCGCCAAGGCGGTGTTTCCGGGTCTTGTATCATTAATGCGCACCGCGCTTCGCCAGTTCTACAACTACAAGGCCACCACGAACGCATTAGATATCCACCAAGTTGGTGTTTGCTTCAAGGAGCTCAAGACCATAATGGGACCACTGCGCAAGTTCGACCACGAGAACTATCGCAGTGGTGTCTCATCTGCAGAGGCATACGATTTCATCACGGGGAAGGCGCTGGCCGCGATGGACCACGACTTCACCATCCGCCATTTTAGCACCCTCATCAGAGAGGGTCCGTCCGTTTTCATGGCAACTTGCGCTGAATACGAATGTTCTTTTGGTACTACCCGTAAAAACAACAACTGGACTAGGTGTCATGCCGTGGACACAGTTTGCGCGGCGATGAAGGCATTCGACTTGATGGAAAACTGGGAGTTGCATCCCGACGAGAACGAACGACGTATTGGGATGCTCAGATTCCCCTTCAATACGGAGTCGTCTGGCATTGAGTGGCATGAAGTGCATTGCCATCTCATCTTGGACAAGATCGACCAGTGCGGTCGAAACATGGACTTTGTAGACAGTGTCAACAACTTTGCGAAGCGGGAGTCCTTGAACGTTGAGATATCGATGCCGCCTTCAGTAGACGACAACAATATGTTCAACATTTGGTACACTAAGACCTTTCACGCGCTTGTTACCGAACCACAAACCCGGTCGATCGCGCTTTGGATGTGTAATATACACCCTCGCGAGCTGTGCTTTTTTATCGACAGGGAAGCCAAGCTGCGGGGCTACCTGCAGGCCCACGGCGTGCGCATCTGAAGCAACTACCAAAAAGCCTCGGCGGCATGTTCTAGTTCCCCATCTTGACCGATTCTCACGCGCCACATGCCGAACTATTCCACAGGAGACAGAGGAATCCGTGGCGGTGAATGTGGCTGTTGCGGTGTCTGTAGTGGAATTGGAACCACGTATTCCTTGTTGTCGTCCACAGGATAGGGAGGAATCCGTGGCGGTGAATGTGGCTGTTGCGGTGGCTGTGATGGAATTGGAACCACGTATTCCTTGTTGTCATCCACAGGATAGGAAGGAATCCATGGCGGTGAAGGTGGCGATTCTTCCGCGTCGTAGTAAAAGTCGGTCGATTTACAAATACAAATTCCTTTGCCGCTTGCCGGGTAAAACACTGTCACTTGCCGGGGTTCCAAAGCAAATACTGAATTTGACTCAGACCGACTGGCTGTATAATCTACCACAACATCCATTTTATGGTGGTGGTAAGGATCTTCATCTTGGTAGCAAACCCATGGACACGAAATTCTGCGTTCCTCAATGTGTAGCTCGAGCTCTCCCATCAGTGGCGTCGGATGTCCCCACATGCCTCCGCCTTGACGTCCTCCACCCTGCGGCGGCGGCGAGGGCGAGGTCTGGTGTATCTGCAGGTGTGTTCTCGTATCTTCTAGAGGTCGTTCAGCAGTTGGATGTGACGAGTTCGGGTGAGTGGTTACGTTGCTCTTGTTCAGTATGGATGTGTGCTCTTCAATTAAGTTTGACATATTCGATAACATTGGAGTGCAGTCCATAGAATCCGACACAGGATTCTCAACACGATTGTTTGAAATGAGAACCCCATGGTATCGTACGAGCTCGACTGTGAATGCACCACACAGGAAGCAACAAACGAATGGCACTGCCTTTACAAGCACCGAGACACACACCCAGCGTCGTTTCACGCGGCGGAGGTGCTTGGTAGCTTGGTTTGTGCTTTCAATAACTACGATAGGTTCTGGGCCCGTAGTAGATACGGTCTGAATGGACTCTATCTCCATGTATGCGCGCGCCACAAACTCGGAAGTGTTATGTGTTTTGGCTAAAAGTACACCAACTAAATTAGCTTTGTCCGTCCTTAGCGAGACAAGTGTGCACCACCAAGCTTGTTTGTCCTGAATCGAAGATGGCACGCAAGATGTCACCGTGTCAAGACGAGCCGCTCCACCCCCCCCCCTCCTCGTTCTGCTAAGTCACAGCTTTTGGCGTGGCGCCGGCCAGTGCCGAGCGCAGTCGCTTTTTGGGGGAATTCGGTAGGGGGATCGTGCGGAGATCGTTCGGTGCCGGTCGAGTGGCGGCCACCGGCACATTACCGGACCTTGGTTGGTTGGGACCGCTGAAGCCTCTCGGAGCTCCGGTAACGTGCCGGGTCCCGGCACGTTACCGGAGCTCGGACAGGATGAAGTGCCGGTTTGATGCCTCCAAAGCGACACTTCACCGGCACTCGGCCGGCGCCAAACGATTTCCGCACGATCTCATGATCCTTGCCTAATATAGAAACTTATACACAAATGAATCTAAACGGAATCTACCAGGAGATCGTGCGGAGATCGTTTGGTGCCGGTCGAGTGCCGGTGAAGTGCCGCTTTGGAGGCCTCAAACCGGCACTCCATTCTGACCGAGTTCCGGTAACGTGCCGGTCACCGGCACTCCACCGGCACTCGCGCTGTCCTGAGCGAGCGCCCGCCACGGCGCGAGTTCCGGTGGAGTGCCGGTAACCGGCACGTTACCGGAACTCGGTCAGAATGGAGTGCCGGTTTGAGGCCTCCAAAGCGGCACTTCACCGGCACTCGACCGGCACCAAACGATCTCCGCACGATCTCCCCACTGTTACCTAATAAGGTAACTTAATAAACCCTGGCGCCGGAGTAGATGGGTTTGGCCGTGATAGAGGCACCACGTTGGGGTAAACTCTGCGGATGGTCAACTTCTTGACCTCAACTGGGGTATCGTGCAACCCGGTGTCCGCAAGTTGCAATTGCTACAGTTACCGAAGGCGTGCCTACGGCGCCATGACATGCCCTGGTATATTCCAATGCCAACGGTGCCTAAACTGCCTTGTAGGAAAGAAGAAGTGTTGATCATGAACACCGTGCCGTCGGCTGCCGCGCAACCCTCTCCTGAGGAGATCACCGTGGCGCCGTGTCCCGCTCCAGCCTACGTAGACGTGGTTCGCTCTTCAAATCCCATGAGCTCCCGTGGCCGCCTCTCCAAGTACCTCGACCCAGAGCACCCTGCGACCAAGTCACTGGACAAGCACGGCGTAGCGATCATTCGCGTGTGTAGCAAGGAAGAGGTTGCCCAGCTGCGGTCTGCATTGTGGGACGACATGGAGGCGCTTGGTACGGGAATCAAACGCAACGACCCAAAGACATGGAAAGTCAAGAATTGGCCGCAGTCATCACACGGCTTGCTGCAAAACCAACACTTCGGCCTGCGCCTTTCCGTTTGCATGGCAAGGCTCAAGTGCGTCGATGCGCTCAAGCCAATCTTCCTGAACGCCCTTATCAACTCGTCGTTCGATGCGATCAGCGTGGCCCGCCCCGAATGCCAAGACCGTGCCTACAAAAAGGAGCTTAGGTTGAACAAGCTGTACAAAGAGGGCGACGCGCTTGTTTCGTCTTGGTTACACATTGATCAGGCAAACACCAAGTCGGATTGCTTCACCCACATTCAGGGTGCCTTTGCTCTCGACGACCTTACCAAAGCAGAGCAGCGCACGCAGTTCATCATTCCTAAAGTTGACTCGGACGAGACCATCCAGAGGTTTCGAGACCGCTTTTTGCTCGCGTTTCCTCCGTCCCATGAGGCTAAGAAGTCCGGGTTCGACGCAGAGCGCGCCGAGTGGATTTCGTTCGGGCTCAAGGACAAGATCAAGGATACGGACCCGCTGGTGATCGCCAAGCGCAAGTGGCTCATCGAGTACGGGCATGTCTACACGCCCACCCTTGAGGCTGGAGAGATGGTGCTCTGGGATTCTGGCGTTCCGCACGCCTCGATTCCCGGCCCGTGCACCGGCAACACTCGCAAAGTCCGCATGTCGACCTTTGTGTCCATGCTGCCCGCCGAGCTGGTCTCGGATGAGGAGCGCATAGTGCGCAATGAAATGCTGGAGAACCTTGAGACGTCTGGCCACCGCGTCACCACTTTTGGCAAGAGCGGCAAGGTACTCAAGTGCAAGTTCAACGAGACGGGACGCACGTACGGGAAGACTATCCCGGAATTTGACAAGAGCCGCGTTGTGCGCGCGTCTAAGCGCGCGCTCTATTCGTCGGACGACAACACGGGCTCCGTTGCGTATAAAACGCAGCGCCTCTGCGCTGGAAAGGGCATTTGAGCTCTACAAGTACACCGACTAAATGTGTTTCGTCCGTCCTTCGCGATACAAGGGTGCAGCACCCTCGTCCGCAAGAGCGAAACGAAAGTGTCCATAGAGTCCAGTGTGCCCGTAAAGTATGTCCCACTCTACGATGGGACGGGTCTCCTCAGACCATCGGTTCGTCGAAACATTCGACAGGTCGTCCATGATGCGTAATAACTCGTTCCTTGCGGAGGGTGAATTGCAGCGTCATTGAGCGTAGGGACTTGGCCTTGACTCATTCAAAGCGCCTTGTCGATCCCTGCGCACGCTCTGCCATCAGAAGTGGGAGGCATGCTGTGGATCCTGTTCTATCCACATGTGTAATACACACACAGACAATGGTTAGCGGAGATGACGTGTTTGTATCACACATGATACACCGGTCCTGTAAGGGTTAAAACGGACACATCCACTGCGCATGCCTCGAGCGATTCTTACGACGAGAGTTGGTGATAAGTTAATAAGTGTGTTAGAGTATTGTAAAACGGAATAACACGACTTTGTGAACCACTAATTATCACACATACACAGATATATATGGAAACCACCGGGGTGTCACCACCACATCAACCATTTCCGCTACCACTGCCACCACCACTGCCACCACTGCCACCACCATCCCCTCCTCCCCCGTCGCCACCACCATCCCCTCCTCCCCCGTCGCCACCACCACCACTCCCTCCACTGCCACCACCACTCCCTCCACTGCCACCACCATCCCCAGAGCCATCTCCGCCACCACCACCACTCCCTTCTCTGCCGCCCTCACCGACGCAGCCCGCACCGCCAACGCCGCCGCCGTTCTCGCCTTCACCGCGACAGCCAGAGCCATCATCATCAGAATTCCATGTTTGGATATACTTGATAAGTTCTTTGGTATTCGCCGGAATGTGTGCGCTTGCATACTGGCTTTATCTCCGAACGAAACGCAAGATTCCCGTTAAAGTTAATGGCAGCACATCTATAATGAGTTCCACAACATCAAAAAGGGAGATCATATCCTTAACCTTTCTGAAGATTAATACTTGATAGGAGATGTGACGCAACGACGTGCGATATCACAAGGCGCTGTGCAAAGTCTCCGACTTCGATTGTACGAGATGCAGTGACGATGTGTGTCGGTGACACTCAAGATGATGTACGCCGACGAAAAGAACGGCACAACTCTGTTGGAGAACTACGAGGAGATGCAGAACCTGGCGCGCACCTTCAGCAAGAAGATCAACGACCTGGTCAAGATGTACAACGACGAGTTCGTGTTTATCGCGCGCCTACCTCTCCACCGGGGATTTCCTCGAGTACCGCGTCGACGAGCTGTCCCTCATGCAGAAGTACGTCATCGGGCAGCTTTACCTGGACGCCATCGCAGTGAAGAAGGATCCCGAGACCGATGAGGAGCCGGAGGAGCAGTCCGACGAGGAGTCTGGAGACGAGGACGGCGACTCTGGCTCGGAGTACAAGTCGGAGGAAGACGCGTCGGATGACGAAGATGACGAAGATGACGAAGATGACGAAGATGCATCGGGTGATTCTGAAGAGGAGTGAGCGCACACGAACCTCGCTCGCCGCAAAGGTCCGGTTGAAGCCGATAGACCGCTCGGCGCGAGACAGGTGCAACCGGAGGTGTTTCGGTGTGACGGTTACATGTCCGGTGGAGTGCCGGGTTCCGGCACAGGTAGTAAAACAAGGGTGTTTCTCAATTGTCGTACCAGTTGGTGCCGTTGGAGTGCCGGTGGAGTGCCGGTTTGGTCGCACAAACCGGCACTCCACCGGCGCCAAACGATCTATGCACTATCTCCGCACTATTTCCCAGTTCTTACCTAATAAGGTAACATATACACAAGGGAATCTAAACGGAATGTACCAGGAGATCGTGCGGAGATCGTTTAGTGCCGGTCGAGTGCCGGTGAAGTGCCGGTTTGACACCGCAAACCGGCACTCCATTCTGACCGAGTTCCGGTAACGTGCCGGGTACCGGCACTCCACCGGCACTCGCGCTGTCCTGAGCGAGTAGGTGACCGGGCTGCAATCGGGGTCCGAGGGCTGCTCGGAAGATGCTCGGCGTAGGATGCCGTGGTTGGACGCCGGGGGTGGCGGTGGGTGGGGCGGCATCGGCAGTTGGGGTGGGTTGGGTGGATCCGACGGAGGGCTCGGGGGAGACGGAGCCACGTAGTTGCAAGAGACGGTGTACAACCGCGATACGGCTGCGTGTGTTGAGGCGGGGCACTCTGCAAGCAGGAAGTCGCGACATCGTAGAGTGGGACATACCTTACGGGCACACTGGACTCTATGGACACTTTCGTTTCGCTCTTGCGGATTAGGGTGCTGCACCCTTGTATCGCGAAGGACGGACGAAACACATTTAGTCGGTGTACTTGTATGGTCTATCGCGTCACCATGGACACAGTCGAGTTCAGCGACACACATCGGAAGCTGGCCCTTGGCGGTGAGTCGTTGCGCTTGCGGGAGGCCGCGTTGAACGCTCTGCTGCTGGGGTAGGAACGAGAGCTCACTGGTCGTTCCATCATCCCCTGGAACCCAATAAGCCTCTCCCGCTCGGACTGTTGAACTCCAGATGCACTGAACTGGCGGAGCGTGTATGGGTTGGCCGTCGCCGCGGCCTGGTTCTTGTACAAGCGGTGCAGGCTCTGTGGCGTTGCGGCGCCAGGGTTACTTGTGCTGCTCATAAGACCGCCGCGCTTGAGTACAGACGCAACTAGTTCTGCGCACACACAAAAAATCTGTCAGAATGAAACTTTTTACGGTTTGGTATTCGATTTGACAAGCGGCACACCTGCGCAAAAGAACGAGTCTCCAGTACTTTGTCTCGGAAACAGTATTGAGCGTGCCATCCCAATGGTGGAAAACGGCTTGCCCACAAGGGACCGCGAGTAGTTTAGCATAGTATGCTCGGCCCTTTTAGAGCAGCCTAGCGACAGATATGAGTACTGCGACAAAACCATGTGCCATGTCAGTGTTGGGTATTTTGTAAGCTTCGTGAGTAGGGACTGGCATACCTGCGGGTTCCTTCCAGTTCTGGACGTCAACTCGACCTGTGCAACAAAACACGGCGCCGTGGTGAGATTGATGCATGAAGTGCAATCTGTGTGGAATTGAATCCGCTGACGGATTCGGAACTCGCATCTGGAATCGTGAACCGATTCCGTTGAAGAGGTGTGGTCCTTGCAGAGAGTATTTCTCCAACTGGAGAAAAGCTCCAGGGTCCAAAGCCAAATTCACAGAAAAGCGACATGAGGCCAAGCCAGAGAGAAAGGCGCGGAAGAAAGCCACATTGGTCGAGTACACAAACAGCGCCCATGGCAAAGCTGTTAGGCAACAATACAGCTTGGATAACCCGGATGTCATCAATCGAAGCCGGTCCAACTATCAAAAGACAGAAAAGTTCAAGAGATCCAACAAGAAGAAAGTTGCAAAGAGGTACAAGAAAATGCGCTCGGATGATGCTCTCTGGCTGAAGGAGAAGGTACGCACCAAGGTTGGACGTATGTTGCGGAAAGCACAGAAAGGACTGCACTCGTCATCGAAAACGGTCTCGAAGATCACGGAGTTCACTAACACTCAAGATCTCGTGGCACATTTTGAATCGAAGTTCCAAGAGGGTATGACGCGCTTGAATCATGGCCGAGGGAACGACAAGTGGCATGTCGGACATGAGATACCACAGGCCTACTTCAATCCCAACAGCATCTCCGACGTCAAAAGATGTTGGATGAAGGCAAACCTTTTCCCGCAATGGCAGCACGACAATTTGACTCAAAATGTCAAGCTCCCGTCCATTGAAAGACTGAACCAGCTACATGCGATGGGTTGTCTTCCAGAAGTGTTTGGTGGTGTTGTTCCATCGACGGAAGAGATGAAGATGTGGGAATCGCGTGCGGTGTATGGTAAGGTGTTTGGTTAGAGGGTTAGAAAGGCTGGCGTACCCCGATGTCGTCGTTGAAGATGCGACAGACGTTGCTCATCTGTCCCATGGAACCCGCCTCCGATCCAATCGCGATCTCCACGTGCGTAAAGCTGGACAGCTGGAAAGCCGCTGCAACGATGTTGAGGAAGGGCTCCTTCAGCAGTTCGGTACCCGTCCCGATGCGGTAGAAGACGAGCGTCACACTGCCGCCCTCGTCGGACATGCCCGCTGTGTACTCTTCGTTAGACACGTCCGCGACTCAACTTATGAAAATATACATACAAGTACACAGACCGAATGAGTTGCGTTCGTCCCACGCGGAACAGAGGTGCAGCACCCCGTTGGCGCTTAGCGAAACGCAAATTGTACAGTAGTCCAGTGTTTGCTGTACACGAACTGGCTCTGGCCGCTCGGGTGGCACGTCCAAACCAAAAGTTGTCCCGATTTGGGTTAGACTCACCTTGACGGACCACCTTCCTAATTCGTAAGACTTTTGGTTCGGTTGCACCGCTATCGATATCAACCCGACCATGTCATCCCAATGTGGTATCTCTTTAGCGGCGAAGGGGCGAATCCGCACCTTCACCACAGAAGTGATACGGTACACGGTGGTATTTGCCACCGTGGGGGCGAGACACTCTCAGCAGAGACTGTCCCGGCCCCTCGTTCTCGACGACATTGCGTCGTCCAAAGATGCCCGGGGCACAGGATAGGATGTTACGCCTCTCTGAAGAGATGCTACCTCACTGTACCTCACTGATGCAAATGACTCTAACTCCCTTTTCTGAAGGGTGCAATGTCGCGTCGGCAAAC
>Ga0209603_1000591_pt1 | contig 42897 bp, 25 predicted proteins | sample COGITO_mtgs_1206_FD_184812 | JGI IMG/M metagenome (GOLD analysis project Ga0209603, IMG submission 184812) | Pelagic marine microbial communities from North Sea - COGITO_mtgs_120607 (SPAdes) (version 2) | ecosystem: Environmental > Aquatic > Marine > Epipelagic ...
TCAAACCGGCACTCCATTCTGGCCGAGTTCCGGTAACGTGCCGGGTACCGGCACTCCACCGGCACTCGCGCCGTGGTGGGCACTCGCTCAGGACAGCGCGAGCGCCGGTGGAGTGCCGGTACCCGGCGCGTTACCGGAACTCGGCTAGAATGGAGTGCCGGTTTGTGCGGCCAAACCGGCACTTCACCGGCACCTGTGTACGAAATGGCGCGGTTCGTCAACCAGATCGCTCGAGATTTCACCCAGATCGCTCTAGATTTCACACTGTGCTGTATATTCACACCCATTAGGCGGTCGTGGCGCCGGGGTCCCGCAACGGTCGGCGTTTTCCGGCGCCACGACTTCGGTGTCCGTAAACCAAAACACGTAAAAACACACCTACCCCTACCAGGGTTCAAACACGTACGATTGATCCCGTCCCCGCCCTGGTAGACAAGTATCCCCAGCTTTCGTTTCGATGATCACGGAGCCCAACACCGCTTTTCACAAGCAGGCAGCAGCCTGCGTCGTCCAGCTCGTAGCCATCAACACCATCACCGTACTCGTGCGCAAGATTGCAACACTGCTGGCTGGTGAGGCCACATGGCTCCTTGAAGACCGTGGTCTTGCTTGTGTAGAACATTTGCCCCGAGAAGGTGCACGGTTGTGATGGCTGTTGTGGAGGCGCGGGCGGAAGCAGCGGAATGGGGGGCGGGTGCGGAGGGCGCGGTGGAAGCTGCGCGCTTGCCAAAGAGATCTCCATCACCGTAACCGATAGTAACCACAGCTGGCGGTACTGGCCCGTGAGCGTGATCTCCATCCGCATGGCATCTGAGAGCGTGTACAGATCGGCGTCGGATGCCCCTCCGAATGAGCACACGTGCTGCACCTTGCGGTCCGACGTCAGACCCGACGCGTCGACCTGGCTCGACTGCGGCTGGCACGGAATGGGAGACCCGTCGCTCTTGATCACCTTCACCTGGTACCCACTTCCACCCACGCTCTCCGCCGACGTGTAGAAGAGTGAGGCCAACTCCTCGTTCTGAGGGAGAGAGATCTCGACGCCCCAAAGCCGATTCCCTCGCGAGCCCGGGCTGCCGGAGAAGATGAGCTGCAAATTCGGGTTCTCGGAGTTCTCGGCGTCCGTGCCGCAGTGGCGGTTTCCAGACAAGCAGTTGGAGGCCAGCGCACCGGAGACACACGGCAGGGGTGCACTGTGCTGCCAGCTTGTGCAGTGTGCAACGGCCCCGGGGTCCGCGCTCGCCAAGGCGCTCTTAATGTCCGACAGTTCCGATGAGGAGACATAGTATCCATCGTCGTAAAGGTTGAGACGCCGACCGGGCTCCACCGTTGGGATCCGCATTGTGCTCAGTCTCGCGGACGAGACCGGAGTCTGTGAAATGCCTTGGGGCATTTGAGGGGACGGCGGCGGAGACGGAGGTGGTGGCGAAAGGGTCACTGGCTGTGCTGGCGGCGGTGACGGCGGGTGGTACACATCGTAGAGCACGCTCCTCGTCAATGCGACTGCCAAGCGTTCGCAGCGTGTTGTGGTGGTGAGGTAGTAAACCGAGGTACAGGCCTGCTCCTCGATAGTGCGGATGGCCGCCATGAGCTCCCCTTGCGATTGCACGTATGGAGGAGACGGCGGCGGATGCGGCACCGGGGGCAGCGGGCTTGGCGGAGGCGGACTTGGAGAGAAGGGAGGAGGCGACGGAGGTGGCGCAATGAGGCTGCGCAGCCACTCCCTAGAGGAGTAGAAGGTGGGTCTGCTGAGCAGATCGAGGTTGCCGGTGTAGCACCCAGCACCGGAAGAGCTGTACGGTTGCTGGTGGCAGGTGCTGTCGGTAAATTGATAAACGAGCTGCGAGCAGCGAATGGTGCGCATCATCACCCGCCCGCGCGTGTGCTGCACGGTCCTCTCGTACTCTACCACGGCCGCCGGGCCCGGGTTGATCGGAATGAAAAGCCCAGGCGGCGCGCAGTTGGCTCCCGGCAGCTCGCCGCACTTGTTTGTGCTAAACACTGGGAGCTCGAGGAGGCGGTGCATGCCGGGTCGCACAGAGCTGTCGGAGGACGATGTGATGTACACAAAGGAGCGCAAGCTGAGCTCCATGGTGCGCGCGGTGATGCCTTCCTCGCCTCGCGCCCACGACGGCACAATCCAGTATCTGATGTAGCTTGGATCCTTGATGGGGGTGTCAAACAGGGGACGCGTAAACTGCGGAGGTCGGGCCAGCGTGTCCTCGATGCTGATCTCCCAGCTGGCGCTGCAGAGGCGGTCGCGCTGCAGCTTGAAGGGAGAGAAGTGTTCTCGCTGCCTGTTGTCGAGACGCAGGTAGCTGTACCTAGACCCGTGACTGTCCGCCATGTTGCAGTAGACGTGACGCGCCACGTCCTCCGGCGCAAATGAGTTGGAGCAATCGCTGACTGTGGACATGTAAGCCGAGCGCACGGACTCCAGAGAGCCGTACATGGCGATGGGCGCAAACTTGTCGATCTCGTAGCCGGGGTGAAAGCGGTAGGTAGGGTGGTAGCCAGGGCTCGTCGGCACGCGATGGCCTCCGACCCCGCCTCCGCAAATCGTGTCGTAGAGCGTCAGCGTCGAGTACGGCACGTTCTCCAGACTGTCCTTGTCGAGGGATAGTTTGATCTCCAGCATGGCGTACAATAGCAGGTTGCGATCGAACTGAGACTCGTACGCTACGTCGTTGAAGTGGGGGTTGCCTCCGGCGGCGTTGGCTGCCGCCGACGTTGAACCAGCCGACGCCTTGTACCTATCGTCGAACAGGTTGAACATCTCCTTGCAGGCCGGCCGCCACCGACCCGTGTGCTTTGATTCGATCACCCGCGCGCCCAGTCCGTCGCGGGTCATGCCCTTGGAAGCCAGGAAGGCCTTTGTGATCTGCGCCGGCGTCACCTCGGGGTCGGCGATGTACGCCCCCACGGTCGCTCCCATGCTGGACGTGGCAACGTCGGACAGGCGCGGGAAGATGTCCTCCAGTCTCGAGCGGACCATCTGGAAGCCGTGTGGGTCCATGGCAACCAGCTCCTCGTAGACCTCCATGATGAATGGAGGGGGGGGCGGCGGGCTGCGAACGGGAGACAGCAACCAAATCAATGTCAATGGTGTCGAACCTTGAGCTGAAACCAATATTGTATCTCCAGACACATTGTCAGCTCTATTAGGTATATGAATTTGTGTAGGACAGGGGTGGGGTGGGATTTAAAATGTGTCATACCTGACTTTGTACGAGAACCTGACCTTAGGGAGCTCGAACGACACCTTGCCGATGTAGAATTCGAACTTTTCATCCGGCTCGGCGTCTTTGGGACAAAATGTTTCCATGACTGCAAACATGCACGACTGTATGATCTGCAAACATGAACATACGACGGTTAGAAATGGGATGGGAAAGACGTTTGGCGGCGGAGCGTACCATGTCAAGGCTCATGGCCGAGCGGAACGACTCGCCGATGCAGATGTCCCTGCGATCGTCTAGGCTGGGACCAGAGAAGCTGCTAATCTCCACTTGGCGCATGAGCTCGGCCATGGCCTGCGAAGGAGGAAGGGCGAGGGTCACCAAAGGGGTGCGTATGGATGAATGTGTGTGTTAGATGTGCATTCGTACCGGATCCAGGTATCGGAAGGACTCGCCAAAAGCTTCTGTAAACTCTGCCTCGACCTCGTCCACCGACTTGTAGCCCTGGGCAAACAATTCGATGTACTCGTTCATGCTGTCTTCGTGGCTGCAGATCTCCTTTACGCGGGCAAAGTAGCACATCTCCTCCAAGCCGTACCGGCTGTCCTCGCACTGGTAAAGGTGCGCGGCCTGCTCCGGTGTCATGTACCCATGGTCGCACTTGCGCGGATTGTAGCCGACGGGGAAGCAGACTCGCGGGATGGGACGTCCAAGGATCGAGTCGGGGTCTTCAGAGCGTTCGTCGTGGTACAGTCTGCGCCCAAAGAAGTTGCCTACTGCGTTGGCCGCGGCAAAGCCAGGTGATATCGATCCGCCTAAGATGCCGAATGCGCCGCCTAAGCCGTCTACTGCGTCGCCCACGCCACCTACCATGTCTTTCAGTTTGCCCAGTCCCGGAATCTGAATGCCCTCAAAGACGTCGTTGGCCGGGTCAACAAGCTTGTTATTGATGAAGTTCTGTCCCTGGTCTGCAATCAGGTCGATAATGCGCGACACCAGAAGGGCAAACGGATCGCCGTTCTCGCAGCGAATTGCCCTGGCGTTGGCGTAGTTCGGGTCTGATGGGTTGCCGGTCGTCTTGGCAACCTTGCGCCACAAAGGCTGGAGTGTCATCTGCAAAAAATAAGGGTAAAGCAAATGTCAGTCGACAGTGAAGACAAGTGGTGATTGCTTGCGTGCGTAGGCGCTAACTTACCGCCATCTGGCATACGCAGCCTCCGAGCCCGAATTTGCCAAAGCACACCGCCAGCAGCTTGGCCACCGTCAGCACGTCGGCCCAGATCGCGTCGACAAGAGAAGTGATTGTGGACACGATGTTGTTGCTGCAGTACTGGTCACCTGTGATCACAAGATCAAATGTTAGCACATTGTACAAAGGTGTGATGGGAACAGGAACGGAAGAGTTCGAGAAACAATTTACAGAGTGCACACGCGGGAGGTGCTCCGGCCCCATGAAGTGAAGTGCGCTCTAGCCATCGGCATTTCTGTGAACAAAATAACAAACTGTCAGCAAACAAAACAATATACGTTAGTGTTCTGTCGGGTACGAACCTGGTTGCAGTCGATCGGGTCCTTGCATGTGATGGCCGGAGTTGCTTGCCCGTCACCATCGAGATCTTCACCGGCGGCAACCAAGACGCGCTCGGGCATGTACAGCAGGTTGCCCTTGATGGCCGCCGTGGAGCTGTCGCCGTCCATGATGTCTACCTCCAGGCCGCACAAGAAGTACGACACCCGGCGGTCCATGCATCCGATCACGCCGTCCATCACCGCGGACATGGTCTGGTCTGGACAGCCCTGGTTGTAGGAAGAGTCGACATCCACGCAGATGCCCCACTCTCCCGTGATGGCCTGCTCCGCCGGGTCCGGGTCGAACACCTTTCCGACTCCCCGAGGTAGGTCGATTAAGGTGATCTCTCCGTCCTTTGTGGTATTGGGGACGTCGTAGAGCCGGTACCTGCGAACCCATTCAAAACCCAGAAGAATGCCACGTTGAAGAAGGTTGTGTGTGTTTTGTATGGGGTTCGAAGAGAGGTAAGAGGCAAACTCACCGCGTTTGGCATTGGTAACTGTCACCCGTGAGAGGGTGTGCCTGCGGGCACCGGTTGTAGCAGTCGGAGTTTCGCTTGCAAGTCACGATGAACCCGTCGCGGCCCCGTGGGTTGCCCGACTTCTCGTCAAATCCCCGTTTGAACCTCCCCGTTGGCGAGTTGCGGTGCTCCTTGCGACACGAGACCGCTGCGAGAATGAAGGGAGAAAGGGACACCGCCGCGCTAAATAGTGAACAGAGTAACATTGAGTTTGAGTGGCATACGCACAGTCGCGTTGGACGTAGCCATGTGGGTTCCAGTGGCAAATCTTGTAGGCGTGGGCCGCGAGCTTCTCGGGTACCTGCGATCACGCAAGACAAAGTGGTCAAGTTTGTGTAGTGTCATGAAGTTGTAACCATTGTGTGCGATGCGGGAAAGCTTATTACCGCTATATAGTTCTCGCCTCGAATGGCGCCGTGGCTGGCGCGTGCGAGCTGCCCGGCGTCCGATGTCTGGAGACCTGCCAAGCAGAACAGTTTGCGGTCCGTATGATGTCATGAAAGCATAAATATGGGGCGGGTTCAATGCGTAAAAAAACTTACAGTGAACGAATGCCAATTGCTCACGCGCGACCGTGCACTTGAGCACCATGGCCACCGCCTTGGCCGTGGGGTAGGTGCACTGAGAGGTGCACTGCTCGCAGACTTCCAGGTGGCACGAGGTGTTGCGCGCGGTGAGGTTGGCACGGCACGCGGCTTCCCCTACAGAGCCGTCTTCAAGCACAAGGTCCCTGAACAGCCTGGACTGGCAGTAGTAGCGATCGGGGCGAAGCCACTCTTCGATCTCGTAGGTTCCTGATCGAATGACCCGGTCAGCCACCGGAGAGCAGGCGGTCACGACCCCCGCCTCGTTGTAGCACCACGGAGGCGCGTCACTCAGAAGTTCCTCCGCCTCGGCGTTTTCCGCGGCTGCCACGTTGTTCTGCAAAGCACACATTGGGAGGGAGCTTGAAATCCGTGTGCGTTTGAGGGAACAGGGCGTTGGGAACAAGGAGGGTCAGTGATGTTTGGCTACTTACCGGGCTTCCCCAGTGCGCACAGAAGCTGCCTTCGACGGCTTCTCTGGTGTCGTATCCCGCGCATCGCTGGCCGTCGGCCGCGACCCACGGATCGGGGGCTGCCGCAAAGGTGCGACCGCACGTATTCGTTGCGCTCTTCACACATGGGCCACCGATCTCTTGCAGCTTTACCTCTATGGCGTGGTTCAGCGAGGCCTCCTCGCGACGGAGCTTGAGAAGGGTCTCTTCAATCGAGACAAATTGTGGTGAGATCGGGGGCGCAAGCATGCCCGGTGGAGCGTCCGGTCTTGGAGGTGAAGATGGAGGAGGCGGCGAGTTGGGCGGCCTGTACGCCGACAGTCCACGAATGGTGCGATCAGCGAGTGTGACCTGTCGTTCTTTCACTTCCAACTGCTCTCTGATGTCGATCAGCTGCTGCTGGAGCTCCTGGCCGACGATGTCGCGACGGTAGTTCTCGTGGATGATCTCTCCCACTGCGCAGTTCATGGAAGACACCTCCAGGTCGGGGTCGGGAGACAATGCCGTAGTGTAGTTGACGCTGATGCGCAACGGTTGGTCGAGGACGCGCCCCGCGGCAACGAGCATGTCCAGCAAGGCTTTGCGGCTCGACTCCTCGATCAGGATGACCATGCACTTGGCTTGGAACTCCAGTGGGCGCTCCTCCTTGTATTCGTCGGTGGGCTCTCGGTCTCCGATGCACGCCTTGTTGCGGTAGAACATCTCGCGCGTGTCGTCTGGCGCCGCGTGCACGCAGTCGGGGTGGCCGACAGCGAGCTGTCCAATTGTCACAAGCGACCTCGACTCCGACGTATTGTACGGGGACGCGCGCTCGTGACAGTCCTTGGATTGCATCCACACGCCCTGCAAACAAGGAACAAACAAATGTGAGGTTATGTAGGGTTACAGGGAAGAGGAGAAAGATGAATGCATTGCGTACCTCGATCAACGCGGAGTCGGGGTACCCTTGCTCGCTGTCCAGAATTGCAAGCGAGAGGGGCTGCCACCCGGTTGCTGCGTGATCCTGCATCACGCGCGCGTTCTCGTCGGACAGAGAGAAGTAGATGAGCCGAGAGTGGAGCGTGTCCTTGATGGGAGGGAAGGCCGGCGCGGGAGGAGGCGAGTTTGGCGGAACAGGCAATGACGGTGGAGGCTTTGGTGGCGGGGGCGGAGGAGGATTGCGTGGGGGTAGCGGAGGCGGAGACGGTGGAGGAGGCGACGGGGGAGGAGGGGCGTGCGGCGATGGCGGAGGTGGTTGCGGGGCGGGAGGCAGGGGCGATCCGTTGATGCTAGCAGGAGGGGGGGGGGGCGATTGCGACGTTAGGCTCGCCGTCTGAAAGTGCACGCAAAGGCCCGGGCGGTGCTTTGGTGAAGGCGGTGGCGGCGCCCATGGGCTCGGAGGTGGTGTCGGTGAGGGTGGCAATGGAGGCGGAGGTGGAGACGTAGGCTGTGGAGATGTCCTCGGGGGCGGACTTGAAGCAACAGCCAGACCAAGCTTCGGCCCGCAGTAGCAGCTTGTCGTGACGTTTCCAAGAGCCACCGACTCACCGATGTAGTTCTCATCAAAACCAAAGCGCCCGAGTTCGTGGCATCTGTAAGCACACGATCCACCTCCCTTGACGACCACGTGTGTGATAATGTCTTCGTCGCCGTCTCCGTCAAAGTCACCACACGCCACCGCGACAATATCTGGAAGCGCCGAGTTCGATACGGTTTGCTCCAGCTGTGCCAGAGATTCCATGATGGATCCTGATACAGAGTTGAAATCCGATGGCGACGTCATGGCGTATATTTGTGTGTAGCGGCCCGGGCCAGCGGCAATCAGCTCGACCTGTTGCCCTATTTCCTGTGAAGACGAAAGGTTCTTGTGGTTTATCCTGAGGCTACAGAACGCCAAGACCGTTGCGCTTTCACCAAACTCAGTCACTCGATGTAATTCAGTCGGAGTTGCGTCAGCAGCTTGCGTTGGTGTATACCACAGCTGGTTGGGATGGGAAGCATGAGCAACGGCAAACAGAGGAGATGCGTGTTCTCCATCATTGTCAACAGGAAACCTTCCGAGTGCAAACACCGCCATGGACGGAGAGCTGTTCAATGTCACCCCATACTGACCCTTGGACACACCGTGGTTGCGAGCTTGCACAATAATGGGCTGGTTGTTGGCACGCAGAACAATCATATGCACTGATGACTGCGACGTCATCATGTCCCTGTCCGCCGAGGATCTTCCCGTCTCTATGAAACCTGCCTTGAGTATTATAGGATTGGTTTCGACTCTGAGAGTGATTTTGATTGGAGCATTCGTTCTGGCAACTATAGAACGAAACGGAAGATTTACACCGATGTTCGAACCACGGATAAATGAAACTCCTGTAGCCAATCCTATAATGTCTTGCAGTGTACCCCATCTCCAGTCGCAAAACGTTGTGTTGTACGCTCCACCGCTTGCGTACGAGATTCCGTGACACACCGGGTCCAAGTCGTACCCCGACACCGCAGTCACGCGTAGCTTGCTTCTAAGGCCAATTCCGTGCGGTTGAGACGTAAAGCAATGAATAGTATTAATCACTATCCCGGTACCTTGCCCGCCTTGCTTACAGATAATGTCAGTGTTTTTGTTGGCGCCCCGTATGTCCGCAAAACCAATGGCGTCGTCAAGTGTTTCCGTGGCTGGAAGCGGATTGAAAACCGCCTTTGCTGTACCAGAATCGTATCGCAAAAGGTCCGTCGCCGGGAACTCGAAGCATTTGATGCCTCGTCCGCGCATCAGGAGACACGCGTCCATGATGACATTGGCATTATTGCCTAGAACACCGACCGGTGCAATGGCAACGTCGACCACGTCCACGTCGTCCACGTCGCCAATGCGCTGCGGGTAGTGATACGTAGGCACCTGACCGCTCTGAGGCTTCTTCACGCCGATGAACTGGATCGTCTTGAAGCTCTGGGTACTTGAGTAGTCGTTGGATGTCTTCGGGCAGGTGATCCGTGATGACTCTCGCATTCTCCCCGTCGCGTCTGTCTTGTTGATCAAACTGTAGTCGTAAGGCGGAATTCTAACTAAAAACGAGTAGCAGTACTGCTGCTTAAAGTTGATCCCAAGCTCCGAAGACTTCCATTCGCATGCGTACTTGGAGAAGGAGCGCACCCGTAGGTCGTTAAGGTCTTGAAGATACCTGATGCTGCACGTTGTGGATGCGTCGACCCCTTCGGTAATGACGAGCGGCATTCCCTCATGAATATGCTCGCATTCGTTGTCTTGAAAGTTGGTGTTGTTATGGGATTTGACCACACAGTTGAAGCGTATTGTGAGTTGGTCTTTCCGTTCGATGGTGTATAGGCCCTGGAAGAAGAAGCTAGCGTTTGAAACTGGCTGGTGGGTGTTCGAGCTTCGCATGATGTAGGCCTTTCCGGTGTCGTCGATGTATGCGATGTCATTGTATGCTTTTAAGTCGAAGTCAACCGCGTATGCCTTGCGGAACGTGTCAGACCCGATCGTGATGTGCTGCGCGTTTTCAAAGCTCCCGGATCCGTCAGACAGAAAAAGCTTGTTGCCGATGACCAGATCGTCGAACCCATCATCGTTCATGTCCCTTGCAATCAGCGTTGAGCTGCTCTCCTGATCAAAGACGTCCGTGCCCACGTCTTTTCCTGATTTATCAAAGTTCCCCAGCCCATTGTTGCGGTAGGTCCTCGACATGTGTTCGGAGTGCCTGTCGGTGGAGCAACATTCGTGTGGTTTCAAATCAGTACAGGGTTCCGTATTTTCCGCCGTGGCAGGTTTGTGCTGCGCCGGGTAGTTGCAAACCGGATTACCCTTGTGTTCGTCTGGCAGGTATTGGTGTTTGAAGTTGAGTATGTCGACCATGCACTGGGCCGACGCGTTCATGTAGCCTCCAATTCCGGCATCCTTTTCAGCAAGTTCACGTCTTCCCGACGGGAACGGATGAGGAGGCGAGGGTGGGGGTGATTGCCAATTGGCCAGGACGTTCAGACCCAGAGCGCCGAGCTTGGCGCCGCAAATGCAGTAAGTCTCCATGTACCTCATGGTGTCCCAGGTGGAGGGATCGTGAGAGCTTTGCGTTGATTGGCACGACTTGTGGGCGGGTAAGCAGGCCTCATCGTCTCCGTAGCGCCGCTCGTACTCGCACCGGAGCTTGCAGTTGGTGGCGTGGCGGTTTGTGTACACTTTCTCGGAGTTGCAGTTGTTCTCGGTATTGCACGTTTGAAACTGGTGGTTGGCAATGCAGCACTCGTTGTCGGCCGCGTCGGCGCACATAGGATAGTAGCCTCCGGTCGGGTATATAACTTCATTTTTTATGTTGTGCGACTCGGTGTTGTACATGCGAATCTGGTCATAATTCACCGCCAGTGTTGGGTTTGAGTGTCCACACGTGGCAGAGTCGACTTTCCAGTCATAGTTGTGCATCGCTAGAGGGGGCCATTTTGTCCGTCCACTGCCGTGAAAGCTCCATTTCCAGCAGTATGCTTCAGGGTTATACCAGGTGAACCGCTCGTGAATCTGTGTGTTGTCGGCGTAGCCCTGGTCGTTTGCGAACGTCCGGCCGTCGCGAAGGGTTGGGATGTTAGACACTGAGCACACCATTGGAGGCGGAGGCGGCGGGGACGGCGGCTGAGGAGGAATCGGAGACGGCGGCGACGGAGGCGGAAAGTGGATGCTGCTCACTTCCGTCATCTCCATGAGCTTCACCGGAGTCAGAACGTTTGTCAGGTCGTCTCTGGGACGGCAAAAGTATGAGTTGACTGCGGGGCCGGCTGCAAGTGAGTCAAACTCGTTCCAATAGACGCAAGAGTCGTGAGCGCTCCCACAAGGCTCGGAATCGTCCGGAGTGCGCCTTGAGTAGGCATCGTCTTTGATTGGAGCGTAGTGAGGAAGCGAGGTCACGGTGCTGGCAAAGGAGAGGAAGCTCTTCCAAAGCGTGTGCTGCTGGTGTGACCGCGTGGCCAAGAAGATCACACAGTCTCCAACGGCGACCGATGCGCCGTACGATGCGGTTCCCGTTTTGAGCCACACTCCCATTGCCGCCCCCACCACACCCCTGGTGCTCATGTGTGTTCTGCAATCTTCGAGGGTGATTCCGTTCATCCCAAAGTTGTGGTCCAACTCCACTGCTCCAGGAACCTCCGACTCGGTGAAAGCACTGAAGCCTGGTATGTGGGTATAGTGGTGGTGGCTGGTGTCGTTTGCCTCTCTCCCCGGAAACAAGAAGCCACCAAACCCGGTTCCTGTTTTGAGAGACGCTTCTTCCGCGGGTGACAGGGCGTGGCTGACCAGGGTCGGCTTGCACTCAAAGGGACATAGCGTCTCGTGGAACGTGTCGTCAGTGTCTAGCTGCTGTGCCAGCTCGAACGCCTGATCGATTGCGCCCACGAAAATGGGAAACTGGGTGTTGCAAGACGGAACACCACACGTGATCTCAAACAGACCGTCCCCGTCCGAGTCTTGCGGGTATTCGTTCACGAGCGGATGCCACGTACGATACATGTTGTGGCTGCTCTCCGGACCAGCCGGCGGCCGCGGGCTGTAAGGAGGAGGGGTTACTGGAGGTGGCTTCGGCGGGCTCGGCGGCGGTGGTGGGTCGATTGGAAGGGCGCCAGCCAGCTCAGACCACGGAGTGACCATGAGCTCCGCAAAGCGACAGCCACCAACGCACGTGATTTTGCACTGATCCCCGTAGTCGCTCGACTCTGCCGCGTTGTACATGATGCCGTTGATGGCGGACAAACCCATACCACTTTCCGACACAACGCCAGGACACCATTGTCCTTGTTCCCTATTCCACACAAATGAGCTTTCTTGTGGGTCCGGTTGGGCGTGAGAGCACACAGATGCATGGTAGTAAGTCCCCGCGCTTTCACCCGAGTTACGCCGCTTATGTTGGTTCTCGATGCTCAGCGGGTCGTTGCTGAAGCACTTACATTTATTCGTTTTGGGATAAAAAGTAAACGCAACAAGGCTCGTGGTGAGCTGAGTGGCGCAACTGATCCCACACGCGGGTAAGTCGTTAACAAAACTGGACGCATCCTCCGTGACGGTTGTGAACCAATCTTTGTTGTCTTCAAAGATTATTGAAACGTGTAGAGTTGACTCGATTGTGGGTATGTAGTGAGCCGTGTGGCGGGAAGGCGTAATCAGGTACAAGTCCGACTGCTTACCACTCTGGGTCGCGTGCTGTTTGATCCATCCCGTGGCGTCTTCGTCGGAGGGCAGTCTGGGAGAATCCATCTTGAAGCAGGAGCAACTCTGTTCCATTATCTGCATGGCGAAAAGTTCATATCTGTATCTATTGGCCGTGGCTCTGCGCACACAGTACGTGGCACACTCGTCTCTTGGCGAAATCGAACTCACATCCACATGTGAAAAGAAACCGTTGCTCTGCGAAGTACTCGTATTAACTTTCCAACCAGATGCGATGTGGGCAATCTTGGATGACATAGACTGCATTGCCACAAGACCTTCTGTATAAAAAAACTTCCCCATCACTTCAATCGTCCTTCCCCTTCCAATCACAGTGTATGCGCTGTAGAGGATTGTGTTCTCAGACGGCACGCTTGCCATGGCAGTCATCGCCAGGGGGTCCCAGTCCATTTTGGAGCTGGCGGTGTCGACGTTCGAGTTCTCGGCGTAGCACGAGCACTCGCACATGCCAAGCTCAATCGGTGGAAACGGGGGAGGCGGAGGCGGCAACGGACTCGGAGAGTGATTTGGAGCGGGAGGTGGAATAGGAGGGGGCGGCTTTGGAGATGGATACAGATGGATCGCCAGCTGACGCTGTCTGCCGTCCCCAAGTTGTTCAACAGGTTGTGCGACTCCTTCACCTGTTCCGTCCCCGGCTCCTGTTCCGGCCCCGTGGGTACCGGCCCATGCTACCCATTTGTGTCTAGCAATCGGCCGTCCTCTGAGGTGCTGAACGGGCATCTTACCGCAGTCCGTCGTGTCGTGTCCGTATCCGGCCTGGCCGTATGATACAGTATCGTCACAAATTCCATTCATCGAATATGGCGGCACGTCCGCCTCCAGCTCAACCACGTCATTTCTAGGTCCACAGCGGTCGCATTGCGTGCCGTAGTCGCACTTGAACAGATCGTTGACGAGGTACGCACCCAGGCCACCATCGCTGCACGTGCTTCCAATGTATGGACACGAGTTGTTACACTGGGTAAAGGAGTATGGCGGAAGCGGCCGAGAGTGTTTTTGCGGCGGCGAAGAGGGTGGGCTCGGTGGAAACGGCGGCTTGGCGGCATTGGAGTATGTCAAAGGTCCGTATGTGACGTATCGAGTCGGACAGTCGTCACGGTCAGTCGCATATCCACAGACGGCAAAGTTGTTTCCAGACGCATCCGTAGCAAGGTAAGCAGTTCCGGGGCCTCCGTCCTCACACTGCCCGTTGCGGGCCGTCGCACACGAGTTGTCTCCAATGGCCGCGTTGTTGCCGACGTCGGAGCGGTGGCCACAGTACTCGACCTGCGCAACAATGGCAGTGGAAGATTGTGTGTGCTAGTGAGTGGGCTGATGGAGGGCGGTATGCGTGTGTGATAAATTCGAAATTATGGGCAGCGCACTTGGGATCCATAATCGCAGACCGGCGGGTAGACCGAACCGACTCCACCGTCTCGGCACTGCGTTCCGAGGTAGATCCGGTTGCGTTTGCACGTGTCCAGTGCGCCATGGAAGCGGTACTCGGATATAGGAGGCGACGGGGATGGCGGTGGTTGCGGAGGCATCGGGGGTGACTCCGGCGGTGGCGGACTGGGAGGAAGCGCGCTTGCGGTGATGTGGAAGCCCCTGAGCGTTCCTAGGAGATCGCGGGCACAAGAGCGTGCGCAAGTCTCGGCACCGCTGTCGGACCCTCGGCAGGTGATGGTGTGCTTCAACCGCTCCACAAACTCGTCGGGAAGCTTGCTGTCCACAGCCACTGGCTTGAAGAAGGCGCTAGGCTGGTAACTCGTGGACCCGCTGTCCGGGTTTCCGGCGTATGCATACGGCTTTGTAAGGATACTGACGGAGTCGTACACCGGCGGCGGTGGTGGGTTGGGAGTGCCGCACAGACAGAAGGGGTGGTCGTTGTTGTCGACGCACCGGTGAGACATGAAGTCTTCAAACTGGTGGACGACGCTCGCGCGCTGGAAGGTAAAGAGTGCGGGAACGCCAAGGTCGTTTCCGAGGGCGCATCCGAGGAAGCAGCTCGAGACGTCGGCTGCCGTGCCCTCGCAGGGCGCCTGCGAGAGCTCGACCTTCGGCGAAATACGTGGGTTGGTGCTGTGCATCTCCTCGGCGGCCCTGACGCACGCGGTGTAGGTGACCGGGCTGCAATCGGGGTCCGAGGGCTGCTCGGAAGATGCTCGGCGTAGGATGCCGTGGTTGGACGCCGGGGGTGGCGGTGGGTGGGGCGGCATCGGCAGCTGGGGTGGGTTGGGTAGATCCGACGGAGGGCTCGGGGGAGACGGAGCCACGTAGTTGCAAGAGGCGGTGTACAACCGCGAGACGGCTGCGTGTGTTGAGGCGGGGCACTCTGCAAGCAGGAAGTCGCGACACAGAGTGTCGGCACACTCGGCGCCGCGACACCGCTCAAAGCTGTCGACGTCTGTCCTAGAGGAGGAGCTGCACGAGTGCCAGCAAATCTCGTTGCATTGGGGCACGAACGAACCGACCACCCCCGCCGACGCGGGTTTGGAGATCGCGTTCGAGAACTCGGTGCAGAGTTTGACAAGGTCGCTGTCTACCAAGCCGGCCAGGCAGATTGCCTCCGTGCGCGGTCTGATTTCCCGTTTGATAAACTCTCGCATAGAAGCCTGCACCGCGATCGGAGGCGGAGGCGGCGCCGGCGGTGGCAACACAGACACACCAGATCCGCCCGGGGGTGGGGGAGGTGCCGCGGCGCCGCTCTCACAGACCACCGAGTCCGCCATCCGACCCGAGCAGGGTTCCATGCGAGCGTACCTGCGAAAGAATAACGTATTGATTGTGAGTGTGTCATGGAATGTGTGTGTTGGTGAGTGTGAGTTTGAGTGTTGGCGTAAGACGTACATGTAGCCAAAGATGTTGTCGCTCTGCGTGGCCACAAGGATGCAGCGCTTGTCAAAGTTGCCGGGGTAGTAGAACGGCTGCCCGTCCAATCCCGACCAGTGCGTCAGCTGTCGCTCCGCCAGCGGGATCGGCTTCTCCGCCCAGAAGGCGCTTCCGCCGCGCTCGCGGTTGTAGGAGATCATGCTGAAGGCTTCGAGAGACGACCTGGGCCGGGGAAGCCGGGGCGATCCCTTGCCCTGTCGACACGACGACTTTGCGGCGGCGTAGTCCAGCACGCGCATGTCGGCCCTGTCGGGAGCGAGTTGAACACACATAGGATTGTCTTGGCTGGTAGGAGTCCTGCACCCGGACGTGTCGCGACGAGAGAAGACCGACGCAGCAAAGTCCATGGGCGTGCAGCCTCCCGTGTTGCGCAGCAGGAAGCAGTAGGCCGTTTGGAGGCTCGCTCGGTTGTCCGGGTCTTCCATGCGGTAAGCGATGCCGTTGCACGAGTGAAGCGAGTCGGTCTCGTTCTGCAGCGCCGCGCACAGAGAGCTACACTGGGAGATGCTGAGCCCGAGCAGAGCCCCCCCCCCGACGCTCAGCTCCGTGTACTTTACGCTGTCGCTGAGCTTGTGTGTGCCGGTGCCCTTCAAGCGTTCAAAGAGTCGACGGCCTTGGATCGTCGGGTCGGTGAGCTTGGGACGGATTTCTTCGAGTACCGCACGCAACTGGAAGTTCTCTGACGAAAGCCGGTCGAGGAGGTTGTGGACATCCACGCTCTGCTGAACATGCTGTCTGACGTAGGAGTTTGCGTTAGTGGGGTCGGGTTCCGGAAGCGGACCCGTCGTGCCCCCGTTGCGCACACGCTTGCGCCGCAGCCGAGTCGCGATGGCGGAGGCGATGGTGCGGGGCATGGGCGGAGGCGGAGGCGGAAACGGAGACAGGGTCTCAAAGCACCGAGAAGCCTCCACCCTCTCGTCCGACAGGGCGCGGACGTAGAGGCACACGGCGCGCTCCTCGTCGATCTGGGTCTGCGTGGAGTCGATGCCTACCTCGGCCGCCGTCACGATGGGCTAAAAGCACAAACACAGCGCTAAAAGTCAGCAAGGGAAGAATATAGATGAGATGCATACAAGGAAGGCATGTTTGTTTGTGATTGGGGTGGTCGCAGAAACAAATTGTGTGGAAGTATGGGTTCGATTTTTTGGGCAATGAAGCTTACCACGCACTGCTCCAAGCCCTCGTACCACGGAGGCGGCGCCGACGGCGGAGGGGGCGGCGGTCGAGACGACTCCAGGTTGTACTGTACGAGTCGTGGCGGAGGGAACGGAGGCGGAGGCGGGCTCGGAGGCGTGAGGCTGTATGCATGCCGGAAGCGACCGGTCGCTGTATCGTAGGTCAGAGTCGGCTCCTTCTCCAGCACGCGCTGGATGGCAGCGCACGCCAGCGGCTCGCGACGGCAGGCCCGGACGTCAATGGCCGTGAAGCCGCCTCGCACACGCAGGCGACTGGCATAGAGCGCAAAGCTTTCCCCCACCGCAAACAGGGGAACCTCGATGATGCGGTTTTGGATGGTGCAGTTTGCACGACCACGCTGGATGGCGTCCAGTCCCAACGCGGCGACAGACAGCTCCTGCTTCACAATCGTCGTGGCAAAGTCTTGCGCAAGCGCGCCTCCACCCTCGCCGTTGCAACGACCCAGACAGATCTGACGCTGGCGCAGACACTGAGGCTGGCTCTTCATGCACGACGACACCTCGTACGAGAAGTCGATGATTTGCTGGCCAAACTCTACCTGACACGTTTCCATTCCCTTGGAGTACTTGCATTGCTCGTACATGGTGCCCATCACCAACTCCTTCATGTCTCCCTTTGGGTGCATGGTGTGTTCGGGACCTCCGTCGACCGGGCTCTGGCGGCGCATCTCCTTGCAAACGTCGCGTATGAAAGCCGCGGACTGGTCCACGCCGAGGCCGACGTCCCTGTTCATCCATTGGCTCGAGATGCGATGCGCGAGGTTGCCAAAGTTGCCTTGCCCACCCTGCGATTCCGAAAGCTGCTCGAAGCGACTCGCGTAGTTCTGCAGCATCTTGTCGTTGAAGCGTCGGTGGAGCGTGTAGGTCTGGCTCCACTCGCGGTTTGACAGCAAGTCTGTCGTGTAGCTACGAGGACCACAAAGCTCCAGGTAGCCGATGCCGTCCATCAAGCATGCTTCCTCTATGCGACCGGTATACTTTTCACCGTCCAAGGCACAGCCGTATATGGTTCCAACCAGCATGAAGATGGCCCTAAGCTCCGGAATCTGAGGTGGGAACACGCGCAGCATCTCTGGGTCGTGGGGAGAGCATAGGTGTGGGGTGGGGGCTGGGCGCGCACCTTGCAGTTGAAACATTCTCCACACACGTGCGCTCGCGGAGTCTCCTTGGATCCGGCGTCGACCTCCGGCACGTCCGCCTGGCCCTCCGACGAGGAGGAGTAGCTCTGGCCGGTCGTCGGGTTGATCAAGCTAGTGACCACGCGCTGCACGGCTTTGGCCACGTGTGGGATGCTGCTGAACGTGTGAAACACTTCCCCGAACACGTCAGACCCCTCCTGAAAGCATGCCCGATCGACTGCCAAGCGCACACATGCGGCGGTCAGATTACAGATAATGTGTGTGAGGGGCAAAAACATTGCGAAAACTTACTGCAGTCAAGCTGCGTCATCCATCCCGCGGGCTGGAAGTAGTCGATCAGACACATGAATGCGTTGATCAGTGCCATGTAGTAAGGCACCATGATCTCCATGATGACCACGACCAACAGGTTGATGCCGAACTTCAGCAAGGTATCCAACAACCCACTGCGAACTACCATCATCACCAAGCTAATGAGCGCCTTTGCTAACGTTATGAACAAGTTGAACAACAGCTCAAAAACCTCGGAAAGCACGGTCCACGCAACGTGAAAGAAGATGTCCGAGATCTCTCCCACTATCACAATTGCGGATCCCAGGAGAGCCTGTAGTGCGTCCATCAGAAAGCTGAGGTCGAGCGCGCCCACAATTGGCTCTCCTGTCATCTCAGAGAGTCGCCGCGCCGTTCGCGTGGACAGCACGACCGTGGAGTTGCCGAGAAAGTTGCTAGTGGAGCTGGACGCTGTGCCTAGCTGGTTGGAGTAGAAGGATACCTTGCCGCACCACTCGCTCGACTTGTCCAATGAGCCGTCAATCGGGCACTTGAAGCCTTCGTACGGGATCATATCCTCGGACAGAACCCCATCGTAATCTCTACCAGTAAACGCGATGCTCAACACGTCGAGCGCCGTGTACACCAGGGGTTGGATTACGTATTCGACCCCTGCGTTCCAGCCCGGAATCGCGACTAGCAACACTTCTACTTGAGCATTCCAGATGTTGCCTACGGTGTTCCACCCTGTGGCGTACGCGCCCACCCAGCCCTTTGCGGCGTGGAAGGCTCGCTCTGGATCTAAGCTGATCCATATGCTCAGTTGGTGAACAAGGAATAGCGTGATCAGACCAAGGGCAAGAGCCAGCACTACAAGCCCACCAAAACTAACCAAACTCAGAGCCTTTCCGGGTACGGACGCCAATTCACCACAAAACCTTTCTATGCGTGACATGTCGCCTACCAACGTATCGGTGCTATGGTGTTATGTTAGACCCTTCATACTCAGTACTTTAGCGATGAGCAGTCTACTTGATACAAAACACTCTGAGTTGGAGTCGCTACAAACGTATGAGAGTCACAACCGAGCTTAGTGCACTCAATGTTTCGCGATATGCATTCTTCTTATGCAGTATGCCACACACACAGTAAGTGTTAGTACACATGAATTCACGAACGCCACCATAAACACGTCGTGCAATACCGCGGAAATTACCACGCGGACATGTGCATATTAACGGACAAGGACACGGATCGTTGTTCACCACTCTTTCCTACATGTTGAACGGCAACGACTCGGCGTTCTCTTCGGAATTCGGCTCGGCTAATGGCGATGGCTCTACGACTGCAACGTTCGAGGGCGGTTCGAAACCGCCCGGTGGCATGGAGCTGTCCGCTTCAATCTGGTGGCATCAAAGGCGACATGGGCGGCGCACTGGGCGACGAATATAGCGGAGTCACCGGGGGCGGGCTGGGTATATATGGAGGAGAGGGTGGTTGCAACGGCGGCGGCTGCGGCAGAGTAAGACCCATGGCCTTTGTCCATGACCACTCGCCATCGACAAACAACTCGGGCATCAGTTCTTTTAGACGTTCGAATCGTTCGTCTCTGTTCTTGAGAACCTTCTTGAAGGCCGATTGTAATGTAAACTCCAGAACCCTGACGTACGCATCCCTTTTTCCATCAAATGGCTGCAACAAAATATCCAGAGCCTTTTGGGCATCGGTCGGGTCGTCAAAGTACGGGATGGATCTGAAGGATTCGAAGGCAGATGCTCTGCCTTTCTCAGTATCTGCAAACGTTTCGATACGCATTTGTTTGGATGCCGCTTCGCTCACGACTGTTGAGATGGCCGACACGATTGGCTCTTGAAACTCATTCTGTGCAGCAATCGACCACGTCAAAAACGCCCACACCGGGCTCATCGCCTCTTGGCTTTTAAAGGCATGCCCAGTGGCTCTGCTCGACGCAGTCGTTGGGATTTCTGCCGCCTGCTTAGCCGACTGGAGGAACTCTTGAATTTTAATAAGCATGTCTCGTTCTTGGAACAGCTGCGGGTTTACATACTCCACAGCATCACGCTTGTCTCTAATCACGTTTTGTTTCTCGTGGATCTTTTCAGTCAATGAATTGATCATGGATTCTATCGATTTGCCCATGGATGCGTGCGATTCTCCGTTCTGAATGGAAAGCGCAACCGGAGCAAACCTAGAAGCCTCGTACAGGTCCGCAGCTTCGTATGACTCGGCGTCTTGTGCTTTCGATGCACGTTCCTTTGCATAGGAGATGCTGGACACAGCACTTTTCTGAGCACGCGTTTGAAATATTGTTCGAGCGGCTTGCAGTTGACCGGGTTGCATCTGCATCAACGCTGCCATCTGGTTATCCTTCAACTTAGACATGCACTGTGTCACACCAGTCATGGTGAGGGCTGCGTCGTCCATCAGCTGTGTGCATTCACTATACAGCTGTAGAGCCTCCTCGTTTGGAGTCAAAGCGTGTTCGGCAACCTCCATGCCAAGGTCGAACCTATGGAACTCCTGGAAAATTTGCTGCTTAAGGATACTCAAGCCTGCTTCTATTTCCCCAGCTTGCGCAAGTTCCCTAAGCTCTTCGAGCTTGGGCCTCACTTTCACCAGCAAGTCTTTTTCGGCTTGGTATACCTCGAGCATGCTTTTAGCAGTAGAGTCGTTATCATTTCTGTACAGCTCAATCTTCGCCTCTGCATCTAACATCCGATTCCACCATGCATCAATACGAGAATTTGCGAACGATTCCGGCAATACCGAAAAGTACGTAGGCGCCACAGCCTCCCATGCCCTCTCGTGTCCTTCCACGATGAATTTGCGGCCTGATTCCAAAACAGAAGATGCCCCGCTTGTTGCGCCGCTTACTAAATTGAATGAAGGGACCACTTCACTAAACGATGTTCCGAGTTCCTGAAGAGACGCTCCGACTCCTTCAAGTCCAACATAGGCAGCAGTCGATGCAACAGTTTTTGATAGTCTTGCTGACGCCAATTCATAATCGTAACGATGTGGTACCAGGACACATAAGACAGTTGACAGCATTCCCAGCACAGCAAGCCGTGCTGGATACCCCAGAGCGACACTGAGTCGTTTTTTAATCGAAGAGACTGTCCTTAATGCATCTTCTTGTTTGTCGTCTTCTTGTGAGTATCTTCGCACCCAAGTGTATCTGAAGTCGTCGTCTTGCCAAAATGATTTCCACTTTGGATGTGGCTCCCAATTATAACCGGAACGTAGGTCGAACGCAAAGAGTTTGTTTAGCGTTGTTCCGACTCGTTTTCTAAAAGGCCCGGCAAGATGCATCCGACTGCTTTTCTTCATACGGCTTAACAAGTTGCCAGGAACATCAAAGCGTACAACATAGCAATCTACTGAATCGCCACTCGTCATAATGATCTTCTTTGTTTTAGGAAGCGTGAACTTGCACATAGTTGCGTCTACATTCTTGTTGGTATTAGCTGTGTACTGGCTACATGCTTCTACAACCCAATCGTCACCCAATTTATCCAAGCACGACGAGCAAGTGTCCGCATTCGTGCTGATGGGAGCGCCACTCGACGGGCTGAGAGTGGCGTTGTCGTACGCGAGTCTGGAGTCGGCTTGTGCAAGGTGGTCAATTTTCTCTGGAGTCAGAGCAGACTCCACTAATCTTTTCACTTCATTGCCCCATGCAGACGAGTTGATCTGTCCCTGTGTTGCCCCACTAAAGTATGTGCGCCTGCGTCGCGGATTTGCCTGAGCACGCATACTATCGCCAGAGGACATCATCACGGCGTATTCGGATAGTTCTCCTTTTTGAATCCGCTGAGAAATGTCGTTGATGCGACGCACAATACTGTCTCGGGCATCAAACTCCGAAGGCGACAGCTTTGCAAGAGTCGACCAGATCCACCAGCTACCGCCCGAGTCGCCTCCGAACGGTGCATCTCCCTTCGTGGTCGCTTCCCTCAAATCATGCCGCAGCGCGTCTGCGGGCGCCGGCGAAATCGATCCTCCGAAATACATGGTTCTCCCCGCTGGAGCGAGAAACTGTGGCGTGTCGGTGTGCATGATATACGAACAGACTTGCGTCTTCAGTCGCTGAATTTGCATGCGCACGTTTTGCGTGTTGGTGATTATCTGCGGGGTTCCCACGTACGCGGCAAAGCTTCCAGATCGCATGCGCGTGTTCTGCAGCATGAGGCCAACCAATTCGGCAAAGCGGCTGCTTAGAACCCAGTCTTTGCCCTCGACGTACTCCCATAGGTAGACGTGGCGATGGTATCCTGTGCATACGCGCAACTCGCTGGTAATCAGATCAAATGCCTTGTGCACCGCCGCAACCGTGTCGGGCTTCAAGTGCAACATGAACGAGTTTCTCGGTTCGGAGATTCTCGAAAACGACGCCGGCGTCGACGCTGCAAGAGAGTCCTTCAGTTGCTCTTGAAACTCCATGCTCACATTTCTAAGCTTGTTGACGAGCTGCTTTATTGTGATAGGCTGCGACGCACTGCCGATCAGATTGTTGAGCTCTACCGACGCCTCGAAGAACCCATGACCAGCTTCCCCAGACGTGATCTGCCTGATGCCATCCTTTACATCAGTGTTGATGACCACGAGCTCGTTGCCGGGGTTGTTACGGACGTCGAGCTGCAACTTTGACGCCTTCAGTGTGGAGGACACGACCGACTCGACCAGCTTTGTCTGGAACCTTGAAACCCGTTCCGCCATTGCTTTCTGTCGGTTGCTCGCTTCCTTTGACACCGCTTTAAGGTCCTCGTCCTCCCATACTATTGCGGAGTCGGCCGCCTCGCCGATTGCGCCTGTGAGCTCGGTCACAAACCTGTACAGCCTGTCGCCCGAAATTGCAACCTCTCTGAGAGCGTCGGTCCAAATATCGGCCCTGCGGTCTCTGCTTGCATCTTCAATGCTGCGGTGGATGCCAAACACGTCCTGGCTGTCCTTGCTTCCCTCGTTTTGAAAGCGCTTCACGTATTCATCCTCGCAGTCAATTTGCTCGATCTTGTCAAACGCAAGCGTGGCGTTCACGAACGTCTTGAACAGGGTGTTAGGACTCAGGTCGTCTGAGTCGATCTTGTTGTTTTGGCGGTCCATGCCGTACGGGTAGGACTGTCTGTCGTCAAAGGGTTCCGTGCACGCGGATGCGCCAATGTACAGACCGTAGGGTTCGCTTGGCATGGTCAGTCTTCCGGCATTCCGCACAGCCGGCTGTCCATTGGGTGGATCTGGGTCTGTCCAGCCAATCTGCATACCGTTTGACAAGAACGCAGACAGGGAGGCGTTTGGTATGGCAGTGTCAATGCTCACCGCCATGAAGTAGGGGTGCTTGTTCTTGTCAGTATCTTCTACCTTGGGCTCTGGAATCTGCAGTGGCACACCAGCATCGGATCCTGCAAACCTCTTGAAGCATGCAACACCGGCGTCCACTGGAAGCATTAGATTATCGCTGTCAAAGACATATCCGTCTTTGAAGCACTGCTTGCATGGACGAGTAAGGTAAACTTCATCACCCATCTCGCTTGTGGAGTGCATCATGGTACCAGGAGGTGTACTTTTGACAACCGCATTCAGATGCACCTGCCTCAGCTTGGCAACTGCAGCCGCCGCGTGCATCAGATCCTTTGAGCCTTGATTGTTCTCCACACTGGGGCTCATGAGAGACAGTGTCATGAACTCGTAGACGGACGCCTCGCAAACCGACTGGCTGAACGTTTCTGTGTTTAACTGCTTCACGCTTTCCATACCGCGATCCATCGGAAGCCATGCAGCTTTTTTAGCCTTGTCAAACATGTTTGACTGAACGCCTCTCAGTGAAAAGAGAGGCATCATCGGTCGCGTTTCTTTGGTCGCGTTTGCAAAGAAGTCGGTATCAAGCTTCATGTTTTCAACGACATAGATTTGTTGCTCGCGGTCTTTCATCTGTTGAACAATGTCGGGAGGTAGCTGAAGTTCTTGGAGCGATGCAAACTCTCCGCGACTGTACTGCGGAAGGTCTGTTTCAGGATAGTCATATCGCACAACCTCGTCTTTTGCACCACTGGACGCCTGATGAATCCCTCGAAAGCCACAGATGCCTCTGATCATACAGAACTGAACAAAGCCCTCATTAGACACTACGCGTCCATCGAGCAAGCTGGAACCAAACTGTTCGACTTTGCCACTATGGTAGGTTTCTCGGTGGCGGTTGTGCGCGGATACGACGTCACGCATGTCACGAGAAGCCTGAAAGTTGCTTTTGGGCGAAGGTGGTGGCTGTCCAAACTGGTGCGGGCGTTCAGGCTGTCCTCTCAAACTCCCAACGTTTCTCACAAACACTTCCTGGTTGGTAAATGGTCTGAAGTAGCCCACTCCAAGAGCTCGAGCCCACTCTTCCGGGTCCTTGTCTTTCCACATAGGAGACAACGCGTGGTAAAGGTACCACGATTTGCCATCAGTGGGGACCCCTCCATCTCCCCATTCCTTAAGATCCTGGGGGTTGGCGATAGTGGAAAACCCTGGGCTGTTGGAACCTGTCCCAAGATTTGTAAACAATCCAGATATGCGGCCGACGGACTCACTCACGGAAGTTGCAAACTGTTTGAAGTTTGGATACACGCCCTCTCCGTTTTGGTATAGTGGATCAAAGTTCATCGACGTCTGGCAGACATCAGCGTGCTGCAACCCTGGATTTTCACCCATACTTCTGTATGGGAATGCTTCTGCATCTCCTCTCGTGTAAACTCTATTCAGTGCACCGTCCATGGCATCCGCAGTGTTGAAAAGCTGTGCAATGTTGGACTCGGTTTTTTGAACCACGTGATTCATGGATCCAACAAGCTGGTCTACCACATCGTTGGCCACCGATTCAGGGTTTGTCAGCGTCAGAAACGCAAAAACAACCGACCTGGCACAGTCCATGCCATAGTCGTCGTCTATGGTGACTACTGCAGCCGTCCCAGCCTGCACGCCTTGTGTTTCAAATGTGCTTTTGATCACCCAGCCTGCGGTTGTTGGTGGCTCTCCTTCGCCAGATCCTTCGATAAGGATGTGCAGAATTGCGTCCCTAATTACTTTGACTTGAAGGAGCCACCCCGCAATGCGCAGCGCCCGCTTGATCTTACTGCGTGCTTCTTTGCGCTGCCTCGTCACAATGCCACCCATTGCCCGCACGATGCCACGTGCAGAAGCAACCCTCATGATCTCCGGCATGCTAGCAAGCGGCGCTATGCGCAGCTTTTCGCCTCCGTCTCCAGCCCACAACAGGGAAATACACTGCGACAGATACTGCGAATCGTCGGATCCAAGTGCAAACCGGGACTCCAGCACAGCACGAGACGACGATATAGAGTTCTTGTCCGTTCGACTTTCGTCAATTGCACTTGTGATGTCTTCAACGCGACGCCTGATTCTGTTTGCCGAGTTGTACCCGTACTCAGCGTCGCTAGACAGGGTCGTGGATACGCCCGTAAGCATTGCCTCGACAAAGGTGTCTTTTCTCACTCTGTGAAAAGATTCACCGACCCTTTGCTTTTTTGCATTGTGTGCTTCTTCACCACCCACATCCATTGCACTCGCTCTGTTCTACCAATCTACAGGATTGTAGTAGATATCTCTGCGACTGGGTTGTAGAGGTAAGACCGATGCCAGCCTTCAGAGCCGACAGGACCCTGTCTGCGTGGGAGGTTGATAGCGGACGTGTCTTTCTTGCAAGTCTGAGAGACGCAGAAGAAGTCGCAACCAAGTATGTCAACGAGAGTGGCGACTTGGTCGACCCCCCTGAGCAAATGGGCGAACAATGGCAACAGGTTTTGAATGAGCTGAAACAAGCTAGTGGGTCTGGCTCTAGGTATAAGACAGAAGCGTGTCGCAAAACCGGGCCGTCTATGAGCAAGCAGCATCGCGTAAGGCAGGCTCCGTCTATTGTGAACCACAACAGAGACGTGAACACAGTGGAAGTTGTGAAACGTATGGGCAAGTACGAGGTGATACTTGACGGAGTGTCGCAAGGCACCATTGAAAAGGAGAACGGTGTGTACAAAGATGCATACACGTTCTGGCTGCCTAGGTTCAAGGAAAGGACAGTTAAGGTAGACAGTGGCGGCGATGTGGAATACAAAAGGGTCGTGCAGCCAGTTTTGTTTGGGCTAAGGGTCGAGGACTTTGAAAGCATGCCCGGTCGATGTGTCGTGGAGTCAATGCAGCGCGTCATCAACGACGGACAGTTGTACATGGACGACACCAAAATCAAAACAAGCGAGATTGCGCCATACCAGGTCAACTCGGACAGAGCCAATGTCGCAATTCTTCCGTACCCTTTGGTGTGCACCCCGGCTCCATACGTCACAATCAACGACTACTCTAAAGCATTGGACAGAGAGGTTGCACTGAAGCTCCACTTCGCATCTGATGGCGTACGAGAGAGCGTTGTTACTGCATACAAAGTGCTTACAGGACAATTACCTGGAAATACACTGGATTCCCTCAAAGAATTGTACGGAGCAACTAAGAAAATATTCAAGTTTATTCGAAACACGGGGGGTGCTGCTGCTGCAGGGGGTGCTGCAGCTGCAGGTGCTACTGCTGCAGGGGCTGTCGTTCCGGTGGCATGGCCTATGGCGGGTGCGGGGGCATACTTGCTGTGGGAATACATCAAAAAGCTTCGCGACACTAGTCCCAAGTTTACCGATGGAGAGCTTGCAAGCAGCAAGGCTATGCTCGCGGCAGCCTTGAACCGAGGGCCAAGGATTCACAAAGTCACGCTCCCGGAGCTGACACAAATGATTTACCGCATTGCCGAAACGCGTGCAAATGGATCGGTAGTCGCAAGCACGGACAACACGCTTGGCTGGAGCATCCACGACTTTGAAAAGCTAAAGTGGAACGCGGAAGCGGCATTGTTGCAGTGGGTTATGTATGGCAGCGGCGAGCGGCCAGGAAGGAATGAGTACACTGGGCTGTACGACGAGAAATCGAACAACACTCATGTGGGACACTACGACTTTCCACAGCAGGCGAAAGACGCCCCTGCGACCTTGAACACTGTAGGAGTTCAGGGAATGCATCCATTGACGCTGGCAAACAGCAGAACCGAATTCTCCTACGTGATACGCATACAAGAAAGAGACGGTACGCCAGGACCAGTAATTGTACTGGACGCAACCCGTATCAATGGCCTCGACGCTGGATGGATTGCCGCAGGGTACGAAGAACAGTTTGCGGAATGTCGACGCTCGGTCGATTGCTTGCGTTCAAGGCTTGTAAGACTGCCGTCCGTGTCCAGACACATGGCAACACACGGGACCTTTGTAAGCGACGGCAACTCCGGTGCCATTGTGTCGAAAGATCTAGACGACCAAGTACGACTGATGCTTGGACGAGAAGTGGATGACGGCGGAGGGGTTGCCTTGAACCGACTCGAGCTAGAGCGGCGGCTTGAAAAGCTCAAGCTCTCGCTGGGAAGGGCGGAAGACAAAAAGAGGCGAAAGATGAACTACATCGCGAAGCTGAGAAACACAGTGCGGAGTCTCAAAGAGCAGCTTACCAAGGAACAAGATCGCCAGGTTCCGAATCCACAGCAAGTCGCGCGCGCGGAGGAGCGGCTTCGGCGAGAAGAGAACAGGCCAAACCCCGACCCTGAAAGAATCCAAGCGGCTGCGGAAAGACTGGACAATTTGAACAGGCGTACAAACAGAGAGCAAATTGCCAGCATCAAGCAGCGACTGCAAAAAAGAGAGGTAGATCTGCACACTTCCGTCCAGCAGCAAAACGCCTACGACGAGGAAGTCTCCCATCTAAAGGCCCGCGAGACCCGGACGACCGCCAGAATAAATGAGACACCAAAGGATACGGAGGAATCCATGGCGGTGAAGATGAAGTTTGCAAACATATTCGACTACGAGGAATCTTACAGGCGTCTGATAAAAGACATACTGGGAGACGAACCCTTTGAGTACAGCTTCAATGACCTCGACCTTGAAGCCGATGAGGTGGAAGACTCCGGTCTAGAAGATGGAGACGACCTGGACATCTACCAGTACAAGAAAGAGTACGATGACGAAATGAAAAAGGGCAGGTTCTGGACGAACAAGTTCTACCAGACTAAAGATGACAAGTTTGAACCGCGTGTATTTCAACATTTACATAACACGGCCACGTTACTTTCTTTGTCTCTCGGCGTGCAAGTGATGGACGTTGAATTTCTTTCACATCGACACGTTCGGTTTGTTGAACTATTGTCACCGGCCAGAAAAAATAGAAGCTCCAAGATGATGCGCTTTTCAGCGTTTTTGGTTCCGGAACCAATCAAGTCGTATTCTGTGGACCCTACCAGAATGACGCGTTTGATGCCCCAAGTGTTGGTCTTCTCCAGGGAACTGGTCTCCACGTTCGGCGTACTCACCATTATGCAACCGACATCTGTCACAGACAAGACGTTTATACGCGATGATGATGCAAGCCTAGCATCCAAGAGCATTGCTCAAGCGCGAGTTGCACTGCGCAACACGACAAGTGTGTTTCCGAAGCTCATCAAAAAGATGTCAATTTACGGAGACTCAAACACTCACTTCTACCAAAACTACACCATGACTGTTTTGAGTGAGTGGCAAGTCTCAAAAGTCCTGTCGTTGGAGATCAAAGAAGAAAATATGGGAGCAGACTTTTTTGCAACCTCGTACCTTCCGTCTCTGGAGAGCATGCACAGTATTTCAGAAGCAACAGAGGCTGGAGGATCGTTGCTGGTAGACATGAAGCGCGTAGCGGCTGGCAAAAACGTACAGGGTGTTGCTCGCATACTTGATTTGTTTGGTCTGCCCCGCGACGTTCATTCGTATCTTGCACTGGCTTCGTTTGCGGAAATTCTGACGTATCACATCGTTAAACCTGGCTACTCGTCTCTCAACGCACCCGGCTTTCAACTTGAACGCATTGAGTTGGTGGAGAGTGCTCTGAGTACGGCAAAGTATTCGGCCAGAGCCATTGGGAGCTTTCTGTTAAACACCAATGGATCTAAGACGGGCATGAACCACAACAGACTGCACGAGAATGACGTTACGTTTTACTGTGTCCCGGGACTCTATCACCTTCACATTGCGCTGAAGCGGCTCGGGTTGTTCTCCGATGAGACCAATGTCACATCCAAACTTGCGTACGTACAGATGGGCAAGTCCCTCTTAAAGATTGGGTCCTCGTCAAGGATTGACCTTCAGAGACTGCCGTTTACTTGCGTTCAGTCGGCAGTGGGAAACATACCACTTTCGGTGCGCATGTTGAACGGAAACACAAGCTCGGTAGAGCTTCATATTGCGTCGAGTAGCCTGTCTTACGAGCGCGTCTACCTGATAGCCAGTCGCTGCGTGGATGCTGCACATGCCCCGGCGATTGCTTGTGTGTGCACCGACGTCGTTTTCACGCGACCTACTTCGATCAAAGCGTACGCAGAAAGCCCTGTCATGTCCTCTGCTATTTCCGCGCAAGTGTCAAACTTACAAGCACAAGGTGGCTGGACCAAACCAACCACGCTTTCATGGAACACAAAGATGCTAAGAGCGAGACTTGCGCGTCTCCGCCTCGACATCTTTGCGGAGCAGAAGCACGCATCAGTTGTAACAAAAGCATCTGTTGACGGAGGAGCTAATACCGTCGAGTTGTTGCTGGTAAACGAGATGAATAAACTCGACGTTCGTGGTCTGTACTCTCGACTTGGAGAAGTCAAGGTTGCAAACTACTTTGTACCGTTTGGATTTGTTGACAGAGGCACACTTGGAGATCTGTTCCACTCCGAGTTTGAACAGCAGCCTGTGTGGGTGGAGCTACTGATGGATGCTGCAATCTCTTTGCTTGCTGTGGATGCTGCAACAGTTGCAAACACATACGCTGTATCTTCAGAAGCGAACGAAAACGGACAGCCACACAACCCGCATGTCATCAGAATCACAGACGCTTACACGCGCCTGCAGCTGTATCCAACCAGATCGGCGGCTTCTGTGCTTCCAAACCCGGCGGCCGACATTTTGCAAGCAAGTGCCGCGTCCATATCTCAAATGTGCATCAAGATCAACAAGTCTGGGTTGGGAAACCGAGTTTCGGGAAAGCTGTGCGAGCATTACAGGCTGTGCATGCACGACGCCGAGCGGCTGTTTCAAGTAGCTCTTGCCCTTGGAGCCAGGATACACACATCGGATCACGTGGAGCCAGTGCGGATCGGGTTGAAAGTGACGAACATCCAAGAATTTCACATGCCCACTTTAGTGGCCTCAGCATGCATTGCCAATGCGCTGGCGAGCGCGTTTGTTGGCTCGGAAAGTCGCGTGGTGATGGAGGATACGGGGCTTGGGGAGCGCAAGGCGTGTCAGGCGATTGAAGCCACATGCAAACATATGCTGTTGAGTGGCATCAAAGCCGTTCCGTTCTGCGAGCTGTGCGTGGCACTGAGTCTGTTGTAGTAATTACTATGTCGAGTAATGATAAGACCGGTAAGCACCGTAATAAATAAAGACAAACATGTCGCGGCGGTGTAGCGACGAGTCCGGTGACCGGGGGACAAGGTTGTTCCTGTTGCCCCCGCTGAACAAGCTGTCACTCGACGTCACTGGCGAGGAAATATCGACTAACAAGCGTAAGGCGCCCGATGAACCAGAAAGTAGTGGGCGTGCGGATGAACCAGAAAGTAGTGGGCGTGCGGATGAGCTTCCTAAAAATGAGATGAAAGATATTGCCGAGGGCGCGGTGGAGCTTGTTACGTCTCTGACCGACCTGATGACCGAACAGACGCTTCAGGCTGTTGAAACACAGACAAAGACATTGTTGGCTGCGCAGCCAATGTTGTTTCAAGTAAGTCCAGAAGATATCATAATTCGCACGAATCAGCTGGAAAAGGCATTAAACAAGGCTCTAGCAAACAACCCAGTGGCCTGCCCGGCTGGTTCTTCGTCTGTGCGTCTGGTGCAGTCCTTAAAGGCGCCGTTTTTTGCGATGGTACACCATCCGTTCGGTGAGCCTTGGCCAAAGAATGGGCCTTTTAGCGATGAGGACACTGAGCTTACGAAAGCACGAGAGAAGCTCAGAAAGGTAGTGAACTCGATTGGGAGACCAACTTCTGGATCGTCTTCTGAGGCCCAAAGCTCGGACACTGTGGCCAACGAAAACCTACAGCGCTTTGAAAACAACCTGGCGCGGCTTCTGTTGTTTGGCGATGTTCAGGTTGTACCCTTTCCTAAACGCACGGCGTTTCTGAAAGAACACAACGGCGAAATGGAACGCGACCTGGTGAGTCAACCTTACATGGACGCCATCAGAATGCACATGGAGCTCCTGTTCTCTGCCGTGCATTCTAAGGTGAGGTTGTTGCGCTCCATGGATCAAAGAATAGCGAAAGTGCTTCCAATAAAGAAGGGCGTCGACGAAAAGCCGCTTATAACGATGATTCAACACATTCTAGATGACCTGAAAGCGTCGCACATAGACGAAAGCAACTCGAAGTTGGCAAAAGAATACTGGAAGTACCTGTACATGATTTTCGACACAAATGTTAATCTTGTTGATGGTGAATACCAAGGTAATCAGGAAGCTGAACTTTGGCGCTCCACGGCGCCAAATGACTCTGACTCGAAGGCGTTTACAGACGTGTTGGATGCGTACGCAAATAAAGACATCGAGCGACGTAGTACAGATGACGAGTTTGACTTGAAAACTGCGTACATCAAGTTCTTTATGCGCGTAGCTATGTATGGGGGGTGGTCGTGGTTTGCAAATGCATCCATCAACATCTTTGCGCTTAACGCAATCCTATTCAGGGTTTGCAGCTCCCCGACCAAATCGGGACAGCTTGTAGAAGAGCGCCAAAGCAGCTTTGTCCATCATATAACAGCACAAAACGATGGCGAACTTTCCACTGAGCAACAGGTGCTTGATGGCCAGGGTCGTTCTTCAGGCAACCCGACTGAAGAATACCTAGGAAGTGATGCAAAAGAAGCAGAGACGGCACCTGCGGGTCAAGCGACAGATTTTGATAATACGGGTGCCAACACAACGAATGATTTCCTCGTGATACAGCACGCTGTTTTGTACGCGGCTGTCGAGCCTAACCCCGGTGCGGGACATGATCGCGTTGCCAGGTCCCAGATGGGTGCCGATGGTAAAAATGACAGAGAGGAACAGACAGATTCTGGTGTCAATCCGTCAGCATCGGATGCGGTAAACACGTTGGAACTCAGGTACATTGCCTTGTCCCAGGTTAACAATGAGATTCAAAAAGGACTACAAGACACACAGAATGAACTACAACAAGCCTTGTCAATGCTAGAGTCGGTCGATAAAGAGATAGTCTCCAAAGAGCAGCACGTGGGAGAACTTGAACTTAAGCTGACGCAAGCACGTTCAGATGCAGAGGAAAAAAAGGAACACCTTCTCGTGCTTGTCAAAGCGTCTAAAAGATTGCAAGAAAAGCAAACGGGACAGAATGCGAAACTGCAAGAGGAGCTGGAATATGCACAGCGCGAAGCCGACGACAAAAATATTGAGATCGAACGTCTCCAATCTGAATTTGAAAATACAAAACAAGAACTGAAGGAAAATCTAGAGACCGTACAGAGTAGGTCTTCAGAGCGCGTCGGCGCTCTTGAGAAGGAACTGGCCGCCATGAAAATCCAGCTCGAGAAAGCACAGTTAGCAGCAAATACGCGATCGTCGTCCTCTTCATGCGAAAGCAGAGACCCGTCCAGAGCTGCCGTCTACAGGCTACAGGAACAAATGGATATGCTGGAGTATTCATTAAGAGCGATCAAGAATCAGGTGCAGCACTCTGAATCCAATCCCAACGGCTTAAATATCAAAGCTGTCGTGGAACAGCTTAAGAAGATGGGAAACGATAGCACCGAGATGAAGGAGACAGCCAACGACATCAAAAACAAAGAGATGCTCAAACAGCTTGAGTCCATGTCCGCGGTCGCACGCCTCCACAAACTCTACTACAAAGAGACTACGGACGTGTTCGGTCGCGTGTACGGCCTGTACAAGAAGGCTAAGCATCTGGCGTTTGTGCTTTCCTTCTTGGTGCGGCTTTCGGAGGTCAACAGGAACGCGCTTAACGATATAGTCGGTATGGGACTGTTCAGCGTTGCAAGCCACGTCATGGTCGAAGTAGTAGCCCAAACTCTTTCTGGAAACGCGTCATATGAACTCAACCAGTTCCTGATCGAAAACGTGGACATGCGCTCGTTCATAATGCTCTACCAAAATGTCATCGAGTACTTCTACCATGGGAGGATTTTTCCAAGAGGTCTAGTTCGGATGGCAGATCGATACAGTATGGGGATTATTCCAAATGCAGCTGATGGAATCACAACGATTTTGAATCTCAAAGACTCATGGGTTGCTGGACTGGTGGGCATGGGCCTGGATATTTTTGGTCTTAAAAAACTTGTCGCTATTGCGCTCGCTGGAGCTGGTGCAATTTACACATTACCTGCTTTGTGCAAATGGTCAAGAGAGATCTACAAATCCCTGCCAACAGCACCGGTGATTGGTCGTACCGCGGTGAAGCTCAGCTTATTAGTTCTAGAAGGACTGCAAGCATTTGGAACATACTATCAGGGTTGGGGCCTCTACAACTTTATATGGAATCCCGAATATACTGTGCACTTACCAAATGCTAAGATAGTTGTTGAGGGTTTGAGACTGGGATATACCAGTGGAAAGCAATTCCTGCAATCACTCCTGGAGGATCCACGCATCACTGTAAGCCTCATTGCACTTGCGTTTGCATTTGTTTACGCAAACAGAAAATACAAAATCATGGACAAGAGCAAGACGTTCGTAAAGAACAAGCTGGCCAAAAGATCAAAATGGTTTCAAGACAGACCGGATACGGGTGAAAAGACGATTGAGAATCTTACAGTCACGGAGCAGGTTGCGATTTTGAGAGCCATCAAGAATCGTTCTGAATACAGCAATCTCGGTGGAAGAACAGATGAAGGCTCGAGCTCTGATTCAGGCGAGGCTGCGGAAGCGACGTTGCCGGGAGAAGCGGACGAAGAAGAGTACGGAGAAGAGGACGGAGAAGAGGCCATGGAATTTGCCATAGTTGCAGGCACGCGCGTGGAGAACGACGTGTGTGGCACATTTGTGTTGCTCGCGGAGCCGCACAAGAATCCTGGCGTGAGCGTTGCGGCGTGCGCCGCTCTTATGCTCAGCACAGACCTGCATGGACTTGGCCGCTAATGGTTTGGGAGCGTGATGGGTAGTGGATAGGGGCCAAGGCGGTTAGCATGTCGAATGACGACCGGGTTCCGCAGTCTCCGAAACGAATGGGTAACGGGACTCATGCAAACAAGGTCGCGGAGCTCATACTCGGCTCGTGCCGCATGAGCGACGCGAGCGCGCACATATCGAGCGTGTTGAGGGACTGCGAAGGAAGAACAATTGTTAGAATGCGTACAAATCCAAGCAGCAACCCTCTCGTCCTTCTAAGGGCCATCCAAAAGCTGTGGCCTCTGGCCAAGTGCAGCGTGAAGGAGAATGCACTGGACGGCACAGTCGAGGCCGAAATCATAGTCCCTCGCGAAAAGGACGAGCGAGACCGGGCGTTTAACCGCGCCCGGAAGAGCCGGATATCGGAGCTTCTGTGGCTGCTGTGCTTCGTTATGATTTTTCTTGCGCTAGTCACCTACGCAAACGACTGCTATACGTCGATCTACAACGCAACGGCCACCAATTACAGCGGACCCTCCACCGAGGGCTCCGAAGGCAAGTCAGAGCTGTGATTAGGCAGCGCGTCTCGGCTGTAGGTGTGGGTGGTCTGTCATGGCTCTGGACGCGGTGGACGCATGTGGCGCCGCCTTTGATGCATCTTCTGCAAACACATTCTTCGTGGTTCTGTCCCTCTTCTTCGTCTCATTCATTCTTGCAGACACAGTGGTCGCTGCCGCAGTCATACGCACCAACGTGTGAAAACGATCGGAACCTGTGTGTGTGTGTTGCGTTTCGCTAACATATGGTGGCCAAAGTTATAACACACTACAAGGATGCTAGACCGAAGAAGTAAGATTATTCTCAAACCAGTGTTTAGTTTTCCGGAGCCCGCCAATCGAGTGAGGGTGATCTTCGGCCATCCGGACCACCCGGTGAAGGAGCACACACAGACGCCTGTCTCGGGGCCGAGCCTAGCAGAAGCTTTGCTGCCACCTGCGCCTTCGACTTTCCCTTGGCACGGGAAGCCGCCCGAAGTACAGCGTGCTTGATCTGCTTAGCCTTTTTGATACCAAATTTGACTGCCTTTCCATGACGCTTACTGTGCTCTAGGGAGAGCGGGTCTGCCGAGACAGAAACATTGCTATTTTTTCTGCGCTTGGCTCTGCCACAGTTTGCATGAGCACCTTTCATGTGTTTATTGTGTTACAATTCCTGCACCACCGATTCGGTGATGACACAAAATAGCGATACACATCCCTACTCGCAAGCGCGTTGGTGCCCCCCATCACCCATCCCTTTACCCAGAGCTCGATGCAGCGTAGATTACCATGCAATCTACGCTTGGTACTGCATGCTCTCGAACGCCACAAACCCGGAAGACTCACAACTGGTCGAGTTTATCCATCCCGACAGTGCTGGTCGTCAAACTATCCACCTCTGCCCTCTGCGTCGCAGCAGTGCTTGGCATTCGACAATACTGCCCGACATCCCGCAAACCAGGACTCACGGCACCGACGCGCGACGCGCTCACCCGCGCGCCTTCCTCGAATCTTGCATCCCGCGGATGCTGATACCTCCCGTGCCGCTTCCTCGCGCCCGCGTGTTCCCAGGAAGCGTGTTCTTGAGGAAGCGGGACGTGTCCTTCCACTGCGACGAGGCATTCACGCTGTCCTTACTCTTGCCGCCCGACCAGCCGTGTTGCGCGTTCAGCCGCTCCGCGTCCTTCTCTCGGTTGTGGTAAGTCATCTTGGACAATTTTCCGGCGTCCAGAGGGGCGTACTTGCGCAGAGGCTCGAGTTCCTCTGGCAACTCGATGTTCGAGTACAACTTCGTACGCACCCTGTGAAGCTCCACTTCGCGCAGCTTAATCATCTGCTCGTCGCTCAGCTCCGCGTGGTTTTGAGGCTTGAACTTCTTCACCTTCTTCATGGAAGGATGCTTGTTGACCAAGTCATTTATCTTCTTACCGGCAATCTCGGCGACTCGCACTCGAAGGCCGTAAGGATCGTCGACCACCATGTGCATCACAATGTCGTCCTCTCCCGAGATCATGCCGCGCTCCTTGAGAGTAGTCAGCGTGTGCTCCTTGTATGTGCTCATCGAAAGCAGGTCTCCCGACACTCCAGACATAGACCGCGCACCGGAGCGCGACTTCTGGTACCGCTCAATCTCTTCGTCGCTGGGCTCGTGGCCGAGCGAGAGCTGCAGGTGCGTGTACATGGTGTGGAAGTCCTCGGGACTCTCCATATCGTCACTGACCTCGACCGCGTTGAACTTCTTGTCGCGCTCCTTCTTCAGAGGGACCGACAGAAAGCGGCGCGACTTCTCGTCCTTGAACCCCACAAAGCGCATAGACATGTGCGGGAGATCATCCGCCTTAGCATCAAAACCGAGCGACTCATTGAAGGCGTCTGAGTACATCTTACAGTAGTTGTCAATTTCGGGGTCGTAGTAGCGGCTCATGGCATCGAGCGTGAACGAGATGGTGAGTACATCGTAAGAGTATGCGAACTTGATGCACTTATTGCTGGGATCACCTGGCACGCCATCGACGCTGCTGGGATCACCTGGCACGCCATCGACGCTGCTGGGATCACCTGGCACGCCATCGACGCTGCTGGGATCACCTGGCACGCCATCGACGCTGATGCACAAGGCGGCGGGCCCTTGCGCGTCCTCGCAAAACGCCTCCTGCATGTTCTCCATGCCGGGGTGCAGCGAGCACCGGAACGAGGCCTCCGCAAGCATCTTGGTGTGCTCCAGCGCCGCGGTCACGTTGAGCTCGACATACTTCTTCTCGCCATCGGAGACCATGCGCACAGGTGGCTGATCTCGCACGTTGTTGGAGATCATGGGCATCATCGCGGGCAGCCTACCGTTGTTGCTAGCCATGTCAATACTGCGCTGCAGCGGCATGTCGCACACCTTGGCGTACGGGTGTCGGCGACGCTCCTCTGCCCCGGGATCGACTGACCTTCCGCGCGAATCGCGCATGCCGGCCATGCGTATGGAGCCCTTGTAGTCGGCGGTGGCATACTGTCCGTTGCTGTCCAAGAAGGCATTGCTCATGTGACGCGGCATGTCCGGTTCCTCGGTGCATCGACGCGAGTTGTCGCGAGTGGAAAGCAGGTAGAAAAGATCGCGAAGGCCATTATTTGGTAGATCGAATATCTTGCAAGTTGTGTTGCCGTGCAAGGTGTCGTGCGCAAACTTTCTCCACCCGTCTCCGCCGTTCATGCGCAGCCACGCGGTGTTCCACTTGCAAGGCCCCTCCGTCTTGCGCGGGCAGTAATCGACGTCCTTCTTTTCCATCGTACCGACCATCGCATTCCCGACGCTTAGCTGGTGGCTCTCTTGCTTGGCACACCAATTGACGATTGCTTGGTAATGATACAGCGTGCAGACCTGGACCGTGCTGGCCATTATGGCGCTCGAGTAGATCGGGAGGTACTCTCCCGCGGAGGCAGAAGTGCCTACCATGTCTCTGTCGTCCAGATCCGGGGGAGTGCCGTGCTTGCGCATGATCTTCTCGATCAAATCAACGGGGCTTTCCATGCGCAAATCGGAATTGCCGTCGAGCGTGCACGTGTGGCGATAGAGCGACGTGGCTCGCCGCTGCCGCTCAAAGCCCATGAGAAGCTCGAGGCGGTCTGCGCGGCTGACGCCATCGCGATCGAGCGTGCTCGGCAGCTGCGTAATGTTGTCGTGTACAGCCTGGGTCTTCACAGTAAAGCCGTAGGTCTGCCAGGCTGTTTGGTATTCGGCATTGTTACTGGCATCCTGGAGCTTCGGGGGTTCCATGGTGGTAGGCCGAGGACCTGCGCGGCGCACGTCGTCCAGGTCTGTTGCTGATGCTGACGGCTTCTTGAACCAATCGCCGACTTCCAGTCCGAACCTCTCGCACAACGCCGTCATGGCTGCAAAGGTGTGCGCAGCCGTGCCGATGTTATAGTCGAGTGACTGGCTCCAGGCGATAAAGATGAGCTCCGGCGTGGCGCGCAGCTGCCGGATGACGTCGTACAGCATGTTGAACTTGAAGGGTTGTGGCTTGCCATCGAGGCCGAGCTTGCCGGCCTCGAACTCGACCGCAGTCTGCGCACGCAAATCAGGTCAATGGTTATTCGGGGATCGGGATTTTGCAAGCTTTGTGCGTGCATACCTGCTTGTAGATGAACACGTCCGCAACAGCCTTCATGATGCACATCGTCTTAAGATTCTCCTCGCGCTTCAGAGACTTGCGCGGAGTGCGGCGCGGCAGGTTGTACTCGCCGACGATCATATGGTTGTCGAGGTAGTCGAACATCTTGTTGGCCAGGGCGAGGTTGGGCTGGAACGTGGGGACGCCCTTGATGGCGAGCTTGGTCGCGCCGACCAGGCACACGAAGATGCGGAACCGCGTGAGCTTCTTCTGCTGCTCCGGCTTGGACATGTGCTCGTTGAACTCGGAGTCGGTGTGCGCCTTCTTGCCGATGGAGCGCACAAGATGGGCGATGGAGCGGTCGATCATGGCAAACTTGGTGTCCGTAGGGTCGCCGTTCTTGGTAAAGGCCATCCCATAATTAGTACATCTGGAAGAAACAAAAGCGTGTCAGCTAAGGAAAATCATACAGTGAACGGTATCGTGCGAGGATATGTAGCGGGCTTACATGCAGTGCGTCTCGTCGTGAGGCGTGCGCAGCTTCATGGTCTTATGCGTTTCCGTGCCATCGGCGTTCTTCACCGGAACCGTGCGGTTGTACGTGTACTCGCGTTTCAATACGATTTGCTTCCAGAATTCTAAGCGATCGCTGCCTTCGGCCTCGCAGAGCTCGTCGACCATCTCATCGTAGATCTGCACATGCACACAAGGCATGAGTTAGTCCACCAAAGGGGTGTGTAAGGCAAAGGGGCGCATAAGCACAGCTGCGCAGCGCACCACATTCTTGCCGTTGGTCGAGTCGCTCTGACCTGCGAACAAGCGCACACACCGCTAGCAATGGTGAGAATTACGACAGGCGATGCTGTAGACAGGGGATCATGGCAGCATACCGTTCATGCCCGCGCGCGCCGACGCGGGGCCGCCGGCCGTGACCCAGTTGGGAGGGAAGACCGCCATGGCGCGCTCGGTGCGCACGGTCTTGCCGTTGCCCTGCGACACAAGACACATTCATTGAATGCCTGTGTTGTGTGTCTAGTGTCTGTTGGGCGAGTTCAAATATTGCTCTTACCTTGTAGCCGCAGAGGAGCAGCAGGAAGGTCACGTCGCCGTACTGCTCGAAGAGGTGCAGGAAAAGCTCGTCCTGTGCAAATCGATCGACATGGTCAGCAATGGGCACAAGGCTTTGAACGTGTATTGGCGCTTACCATAATCCTTCGGTCGCGGCCCTCGACTGCGCACACACGAAAGTGGGGTAAGCAAGGGTGGTAGAATGGCGTATTCGTGTGGGCGGAGCGTACTGAAACAGTCATGCTCGAAGAACTCTCCAATCAACAGGTTGATGTGAGTGAAGCTGCTGATGTCGTCGAACTGGAGCTTAATGTCGTGGGCGAACGCGACGCTGGCGCTTTCGTTTGGCATGCGAGTGAGCTCGGACTCAAGGCCGTCGAACATGGCGATCCACCCCTGCGGAATGAACTCGCGTTCGGTCTTGCTACGGAAGGCCTCCTCGATGCGATTGAGGTGCAGACACACAAGGTCCTTTATCACGATGCAATGGCGCTCGGTGGTGGCGTCTTCAACATCGCGTACCGCCGACATCACATCGTCGTGGTAGTTGCACTCCATATCATCGACATTGGAATCGTCATCCTCCTGCTCCTCATCATCCGACTCTTCCTCGAGCTCATCGATCGACTTAATGCCTTTGTCGAACATGCGCTTTAACTTGCGCTTTATCTCGTTGTGCTTCATGGTGCGGAGCTCCTCGCGTTGCTTGATCCACGGCTGGATGAGTTGTGACAGCACGCGCCGCGTATCCTGCGCGATCTTCTTCATAGTTTGCTTGGGCTCGATGATGAAGCTGTTGCTCATGTCGACCTCGCCGTAGTGGCTCAGTCCCTTGCGCTCGAGCTCTGTTGCGTCGATGGAATCGTAGGAGATGATGGTCTCGGACATCTGCTTGGCCATATCCAACGCCTCCTGGTCCTGCTGCGTCATCATGGCGTTGAAGCAGTCCGACGCCGAGGCGTTAGTACCGCCAGCGGCCATGACCTCGTTGTAGAAGCACTCGCTGTACAGCTTGAGCAGGTGGGGACCGGCACAAGCGCTGCCGTAGATCGGGCGAGGCAGCGGAGCGTCGAAGATATTGGTGATGTAGGGATTGACCAAGAAGAAGAACCCGTCGTTCTTCTGCGATGCAGAGGGAAGCACAAACTCGCCGCGGTCCGTCCAGTACTTTGTCGGGTCGAGAAAGTCGGGGTGAATGTCGAGAGGCTCGCTGTTGGTCAGGTCGACCGTGCCCGCCATGAACGACATAACCCGCTTGGCCTGAAACACGAACTCGGGAGAGAACGGGTGCGTGCCGCCGCGCTCCCGATCCGGCTGGATCTGCTTGTTGTTGATGCCTTTCGGGAGCTCCTGCTCGTCGAAAAAAGGGCGGCCAGAGTTGTGCATGTTCCTTCCGCCGTAGCTTTGCAACCTTCGAAACCAGATCTGCTGGTTCGTGATTGCAACGTACTGCATTCCCGCGTAGTACTCAAGGGCGTGAGCCCCGAGCATTCCGCCAGTCTGCTGTCGGTTCTGCTTCTGCTCTGCAACAAGCTGCTTGCGGCGCGTGACGTTCGGCGCGTGCGCCACCCCCGCGTTGGCAAATGTATCGCGGTTCTCGTCCATGAGCTTGCGGCACAGCTCCGAGTCCGAGTGGCTCTTGTCGAAAACCTGAAGACAACAAAGCCACGGCGTTCATGAGATGCCAGCATGCATGCGTGTCTAGGGATAGGGACGGGTTCGAGTGGCTTGTACTTACAAACTTCCAGATGCGAATGCACGTGACTTGAGACAGCTCTTTGTTGTACATCTCCTCGTATGCAATCGTGAACATGGGAACCGTCACGTTGTTGTCGGTCGGAAGCATGAAAGCGTAGCGGTGCACGCGCGAAGGCTTCTTCTTGTCCTTTTCCTGCTGCTCGGAGTCCTCGTCTGCCTCTCCGTTGGCACGCTGCAACTCCTCGTGCGCACCAGACCTTACAAGTCCGGAGCAACGTAGGTTGTAAGAATTTGAGGCGCTGGGGAACTAAGGATGTGTGGTGTGTATGGGTTCGAGTGCGTGTACGTACAGAAAGCCCTTGGAGGTGCCGGTGAAGCAGAAGCTCAGAATCGACGCGATGTTGTTGGCGCGAGCGGGGTTGTCCTTTGGCGTGGTCCAGTTGCGGAACCGATAACTGTCGTATGAGAACAGCTCCGCTGGCACTTGCCAGCACAGCGTGCGCACCGGAGTCATGCCGTTGACCTCGTTTATTGCCTCTGCGTAGCTCATCCACGTGCTGTTGGAGGCTGTTCCATGCCTGAACTCGGGGATCTTGGCGGTGACGGATGCGCCAAAATGCTGCGGATTGAATCCAGATTCAATCATGAATCGCGCATCGACGTACGTGGCGGGCCCAGTCGCGGCGGCATCGACATTTCCCGTGTCATCGCTGTCGCCGTCGATAGAAACATTGTCGCCACCGCCGTTGGAAGATCCGGCGGGGAACGCTGTGCCGCAACGCAAAGCGCGGTCGTCATCGCCATCCTCCGACGTGGCCTTGCGTTGCGACTTGCGTTGTGGGTTTGCGCCGACTTGCTCCGGACGCTTGCGGTACTGAAACATGTTTGGCTGCCAAGGTAATGTAAAATCGCCGTCGGACGAGCCGGCAGCCACAGACCCCAAGGCTATCTGCTCCCCAAGCGCAAGACCATCCTCAATAGTCTCTTCATCGTATTCACGTTCGTCTTCTGTGCCACTCTCCGCATTGCCGTAGTCATCCGGCACGGGCTGCTCCATGTGCTGTTGGCAACCAAGCTCCTGCATTTCGTAGTCCTGCGCAATGGCTTCCTCCTCGTCGAAGTAAGAAGAGGGGCTGCGCGGCACACCGTAAGCATCTTCCATGGCGCCGGGTAAAACCGGGATGCCCGCAGTTGCACCCGAATTTGTATAGAATCCAATGTGCTAATTTAGCGAGTGGTGTATGATGCAATCTTATCGATGGTCAAATGTCCATGGCGCCGGGTAAGCAACACTTGTTCCCTCCATTTTCCACACTGGTTCTCCAGAGTTCCGGTAACGTGCCGGGTACCGGCAGCACAGCGGACGTCCGGCAGCTGAGCGACCCGCACAGACCGGCGCCAGGTCATCAGCTGTGAACATAGTCTGGTGTGAAATCTCGAGCGATCTGGGTGACGAACCGCGCCATTTCGTACACAGGTGCCGGTGAAGTGCCGGTTTGGCCGCACAAACCGGCACTCCATTCTAGCCGAGTTCCGGTAACGTGCCGGGTACCGGCACTCCACCGGCGCTCGCGCTGTCCTGAGCGAGTGCCCGCCACGGCGCGAGTGCCGGTAACGTGCCGGGTACCGGCACTCCACCGGAAAGAAAATCGTGTACATTTACCCCCAATGTACATTTAGGGGGTCGGAGTGCCGGTGAAGTGCCGGTTTGGCGCCGCAAACCGGCACTCCATTCTGACCGAGTTCCGGTAACGTGCCGGGTACCGGCACTTCACCGGAACTCGCGCTGTCCTGAGCGAGTGCCCACCACGGCGCG